>Ga0105048_10003194_pt1 | contig 26799 bp, 22 predicted proteins | sample MAT05_FD_78382 | JGI IMG/M metagenome (GOLD analysis project Ga0105048, IMG submission 78382) | Freshwater microbial communities from Lake Fryxell liftoff mats and glacier meltwater in Antarctica - MAT-05 | ecosystem: Environmental > Aquatic > Freshwater > Ice > Liftoff microbial mat | place...
AAATCTGGGCATTTCAACCTGTTCGGTGCTCTAGCCCGGGATTGAAATCCCGGGCTACCCTTACAAAGCCCCCTTCGGGGACTCCCCTCCGCGCTGCATTGGCCGAGTGCAGCCCTCACGGGAGTCCGCCTTCAGGCGGACTTTGTACTGTGGAGCCCGGGGTTTCAACCCCGGGCGGGGGTGCTGCTCGGTACCACCGGGCGAGGGTGCGAGTCCGAACCAGGCAGATCACCGGGGAAATTTGAGACGTGGGCAATGATGAGGATGATACCCGGGGACGGCAAAGGCGCGCTCAAATCTCGCCGGCGCGCGCCTTCTCGATCCAGACCTTCACTTCACGATCGATGACCTCGATCGCCTTGCTCTTGAACGGTCGAAAGAGGAAGGGCACGTCGAGATCGAGCGAGATCGACTTCTCGTCAATCTCCATCTTCCCGCCGAGGTGGACGCCCTTGGCGTTCAAGCTGACGTCCGCGCTCCGGTCGTCGATCCACGTCAGCTTGGGCTCGTAGTCCGGGTAGCGGGTCCCGTACTCGGCGAACGCGCGGTCGGTGACCTTCTTCGCAGTCGACAGGGACAGGTCGTGCTCGATCGTGTGCTTCATGTGCCTCTTCATCTAGCAGGCGGTGCGCGCGGTCAAGTAAGAGCGCCGCGCCTGTGCGAAGATGCCGGCCCCATGCGCCCGGCCTGGCTCGCGCTCGTCTGCGTCTTCACGCCTCTCCTCACGACGAGCCTCGTGGCAGCGCAGCCCTCGCCGCCTGGGGCAGCCGTCCCGAGCGGGCCGGGGGCGCGGATCATCGTCCCACCGCGGCCGATCACGCCTCTGCACGCCGACTACCCCGAGGGCGCTCTCGGAGACGCGGCGGTGCTCCTGGTCATCACCGTCAACGCTGACGGATCGGTACGATCCGCCGCGATCGCCGAGGGCGCGGAGCCCTTCGCGGCGGCGGCGATCGCCGCCTCGAAGGGCTGGCGCTTCGATCCTGCGACCCGTGACGGCGCGCCGATCGCCGCGACCATCCGCGCGGCGATCGCCTTCAGCGCGCCCGCGCCCCTGGTCGCCCCGGAGGCCGCCCCGCCCGCAGAGGCCGCGCCCAGCGCTGCTGTCGGCGCGATCGCGAAGCCGCCTCCGCCACCACCGCCTCCGCCGCCGATCGAGATCACCGTCCTCGGCGAGCAGACGCCGCCGGGCGCGACCACGATGTCGCGCGCCGAGGTCCGCCTCTTACCGGGCGCGTTCGGCGATCCGTTCCGCGCCGTGGAGATGCTCCCGGGCGTGACGCCGATCGCGTCCGGCGTGCCGTTCTTCTACGTGCGCGGCGCTCCGCCGGGCAACGTCGGGTACTTCCTCGACGGCATCCGCGTCCCGCTGCTCTATCACCTCGGGCTCGGCCCCTCGGTCATTCACCCGGCGCTCATGGATCGCGTCGATCTCTACCCCGGCGGCTACCCCGCGCGCTTTGGCCGCTTTGCCGGCGGCATCGTCGCGGGCGAGACGCGCGGCCCCGCGGACGCCTTCCACGGCGAGGCCAACCTCCGCCTTGTCGACGCCGGGGCCTTCGTCGAGAGCCCCTTCGCTGACGGCCGCGGATCGGCCCTCGTCAGCGGGCGCTACTCGTACACGGCGGCGCTCCTATCGCTCTTCCAGTCGGCCATCGATCTTCGCTACTGGGACTACCAGGCGCGCGTCGGCTTCGATCTCACCCCGCGCGATCGCGTCGAGGTATTCGCCTTCGGCGCCTACGATTTCCTCGCGGAGAAGCAGGACGACGGCCCCGAGCAGCTCCTCTTCGACACCACCTTCCATCGCCTCGATTTTCGCTACGACCACCGCTTCAGCAACGACACCAAGGTCCGCCAGGCCGTCACGCTCGGCTGGGATCAGACGCGCCTCGAGCAGAGCAGCTACGCGCGCGATCGAATGCTCGCCACCCGCACCGAGGTCGAGGCGCGCGTCGCCGAAGACGCCGTCGTCCGCGCCGGCCTCGACATCATCGCCGACACCATCGACTTCGACCTCGTGGAGATCGGGGACGATTCGAGCTTCCAGAAGGCGTTCGTTCCCCGCGTCGATCTCGCGGTCGGGGCCCGCGCCGACGTGGTCTGGCAGGTCTCGCCCCGCCTCGAGGTCACGCCCGGCCTGCGCGTCGACTTTTACGGATCGCACAACAACCCGGCGATCGACGCCGATCCCCGCCTCCCGTCCCGCTTCACGGCGGTCGGGGTCGATCCCCGCCTCGCGGCCCGCGTCACCGCGCGGCCCTGGCTGCGCCTGCTCTCGGCGATCGGGCTCGCGTCGCAGCCCCCGAGCTTCATCCTGCCCGGCCCCGGCTTCGCGATCGGGATCGCGGGTGGGCTCCAGAAAAGCGCGCAGTCGAGCCTCGGCGTGGAGATGGATTTACCGGAAGACATCCAGGCCAAGGTCACGCTGTTTCACAGCGCGTTCTTCAACCTCACTGACGCCCTCGGCACCGCGCCGCCGAGTTCGAACGATTTCTCGCAGAGCTTCACTCAGCGCACCGTGGGCTCGGGCACGGGCCTCGAGGTCAACGTGCGCCGCCGCCTCACCCGCAAGCTCGGCGGCTTCCTTTCGTACACCCTCTCCCGCTCGAACCGCTCGATCGTCCGCCCGGTTCTCACGCGCACCAACCCGCTGATGGTGGACTTCTTCGCCGTGAGCCAGCCGTCGACGTTCGACCGCACCCACGTGCTCAACCTCGCCCTGGGGTACGATTTCGGCCGCGGCTACAAGGCGGGCGCGCGCTTCGTCTTCTACACGGGCACCCCGCGCGCGATCCAGGGACCGGCGCCGGGCTTCGTGCCGATCGTGCTCGACGAGCGCTTGCCTCCGTTCTTCCGCCTCGACGCGCGCCTCGAGAAAAAGTGGACAGTCGGCGCGCATAGCTGGCTCTCCCTGGTGCTCGAGGTGCAGAACGCGACGCTGAGCAAAGAGGTCGTGGGCCGCGACTGCAACGAGGGCCCCTGCGTGGACAGCACCATCGGCCCGGTGACGATCCCGAGCCTCGGGCTCGAAGGCGGGATCTGATCTTCTGCCCGTAGGCGCCCGTGGTAGCGTCCGCGCCCCTCATGCAGCTTGGCAACATCGCGCTCGACGGCGCTCAGGGCTCCGGACTCCTCGTCTCTGCTGCGGCCGTGGCGGGGCTCTACTTCGCCGCTCGCAGCAGCGTCGACAAGGCCCGGATCTTCTTCACGTTCTTGACCGTCGCCGCGGTGGCCGTCGGCACCATCTACTGGGTGGGGATGCTCGCGCCCAACGTCGAGGTGGCGATCAACGTCCTCAAGGCCCTGATCGCCCTGACGGCGACCGGCTGCGTCTTCTACGAAATCGATCGCATCCGCCGGCGCCGCCCCCTCGCCGAGCGCTGGAAGAAGTTCGTCGGCATCACCCTCGGCGTCGCGGCGATCATCGTCTATTTCAACGGGTTTCGCGGCATTTACGTCAAGCTCTGGCACCGCCACGACCAGTACCACTACTACTTCGGCGCCAAGTATTTCCGCGAGCTCGGCTACGACGGCCTCTACAAGTGCACCGTCGTCGCGGAGGACGAGATCGGCAAGGTCACGCAGACCCTCGACGGCCGCAAGGTCACGCTCGATCTGAAGGCCGAAGCCCGCTCCCCCGACCGCAAGATCCGCGACCTCAGCGGCGACAACCTCCTCATCCCCGCGACCTACGCGGTCGATCATCCGGCGGAGTGCAAGGAGCGCTTCTCGGACAATCGCTGGCTCCAGTTCAAGCGCGACATCGAGTTCTTCCGCTTCTCGTGCTCCACCGAGAAGGACTACTGGCACGGCATGCAGAAGGACCACGGGTACAACCCGCCGCCGGTGTGGACCGCGACGGGCTACCTCGTCGCCAGCCTGCACGACGCGACCACCGGCTTCATGCAGATCCTCGCCGCCATCGACGAGGTCTACCTGCTCGGGATGTTCGTCGGCATCTTCTGGGCCTTCGGCTGGCGCGTCTTCGCCGTCGCCGCGATCCTCTGGGGCTGCCAGGCCTCCGCCGCGAACTCGTGGACGATCGGCGCCTTCCTGCGGCAAGACTGGCTCTTCTGGTTCGTCATGGCCGGCTGCTTCGCCCGCAAGCGCTTCTTCAAGCTCTCCGGCGCGTCGATGGTCTACGCCGGGCTCCTCCGCATCTTCCCGGGCCTCGCCGTCCTCGGCTGGCTCGTCGTCGCGGGCGCCTACCTCGTCAAGCACCGCCGGATGCGGCCCGAGCATGTGCAGACCTTGATTGGCGGCGTCCTCGCCGCGACGGTGCTCATCGGCGGCAGCGTCGCCCTGATCGGCCGCGACTCGTACAAGCAGTTCGTCAGCCGGATCGAGCTCCACGACAAGATCCCGCTCACCAACCACATGGGCCTCCGCGTCCTCGTCGGCCACCGGATGGAGTGCCTGATCCCCGGCTTCCCGGGCTGCGAAGCCAAGGACTCCGGGCGGATGAAGTACGTGAAGGACGACAGCGCCCGCGACCCGTTCGAGAAGTGGGGCGCGATGCGGAACGATCGCTACGCGAAGTACAGACTCCTCGCCTACGCCTTCCTCCTGGCCACGTTCGCGCTCTTCGTCGCGGTGGTGCGGCGGATCAAATCCCTGTGGCTGGCCCAGGCGCTCGGGCAGATCTGGATCATCCTGCTCAGCCAGCTCACGAGCTACTACTACGCGTTCGTGATCATCGCCGCGCCGCTCACGCGCGTCCGCCGCGACCTCGAGGTGTGGCTCTTCGGCTTCGCCGCGCTGACCCAGTTCATCTGGCTGAGCTTCGGCTACTACGACGACCGCCACGCGGTGCTGACCCTGCTCACGCTGGTCTTCACCAACTTCCTGATCCTCTCCTTCGCCCCGAAGCGCTGGTTCCAGCGCCGCGCTCCGGCGGCCGAGGCCGCGCCCGCGAAGGCCGAGTAGAGGACGGCCGCTGGGGATCGCGCCCCAGCGAAGTCCCGGCGACCACGCCGTTGCGGAAGCTCGGCGCCGTCACCCTCCGGCACGCCGTCCAGCCTCACCTTCGCCAGCTCGGGGATCTTCCCGGCGAGCTCGGGGAACGGTTCGATCTTGAGATCGGCGAGCGTGCGCTCCGCGCGCGAGTAGCGCTCGATCATCTCCGGCGTGAGGTGCCCCGTGCGATCGGAGATCCAGCCGTCGCCCTTCGCCCAGGTGACGAACGTGGCGCGCAGGTCGTGGAAAGGAAGGGGCTCCTGAACCACTTTGAGCTGTGGCAGCGGCGGCGGGCGAAGGCGGCGGGATGAGGGGGCCGGGGCGCGACTCCCGGGCTTCCGGCGCCGCATGGCCCGTGACCTCGTGGAGGAAATAGCGCGCTGGCAAAAGCACGCGATTTCGGCGTTGCCGAATTTGAACCTCGTCTGATACGAAGAGGCTGGCCAAACTTTGGCCAGCCTCTTCTCTTGGTCACCGGGAAGGCACGCGCCTCCCCGCCCATGCGACCTTCGAGGGTGACCGAATTTCGGTCCCCCTCTCGGAGCGGCCGCTCGTCGCGCCCCGAATCGAGGATCAACCTTAACTCCCCTTCCGGTCCTGGTGCTCTTTAGCAAACCATCTAGCTCGCTTCGGGGGGCTCCAAGCGTCGACTCCACCAGCCCCGGATCCGCGTCGGGCGAGGACCCGTCGTTGCGCTCCTCGCCTGACGGCTCATCGCGGGCCCCGCACGAGGTCAGCGGGAGTGTGCAGGGCGCGACGTCAAAGTCGACGGCGCTGCAGGTGCCGCTCCAGTCCACGGCGTTCGTGGCGAGCCTGTTCCCCGAGCTCAAGCCCCAGCTTCGCGCCGTGCACCGCGGCATCCTCGAGGTGCTCGACACGGCCCCGCACGCTGAGCTGCTCCGCGAGTTCTTCACCAACGGCAAGCTCTTCCGGCCGCTCCTCACCCTGGTCGGCGCGGGCGCCGTCGGCGGCGACCCGGCGCGCGCGGTGGAGCTGGCGCAGGCAATCGAGCTGCTCCACGGCGCGTCGCTGATCCACGACGACATCATCGATGACGCCGACACGCGCCGCGGGAAGCGCTCGATCCCTGCGGCCCTCTCCCGCGACGTGGCGCTCGTACTGGGCGACTACCTCATCCTCCGATCGATCGAGCGGATCGCCTCGATCCGCTCGACCAACGACGCAAACACCCTCGCGGCGATGCGCCTCGTCACGCAGCTGGTGAGCCGCTGCTGCAGCGGGCAGATCGACGAGCTCGAGGCCTCGGGCCAGAACGTCGATGAGGCAGCCTACGTGTCCATCGTGATGAACAAGACCGGCGCCCTGTTCGCGACGAGCCTTGCTGGCGGCGGCGTGATCGCCGGGGCTTCGCCCGAGCGCATCGAGATCCTAACCACGCTGGGCGACCAGCTCGGGGTCGTGTTCCAGATCTACGATGACGTGCTCGACCTCGGCGTGGACGAGCGCGATCTGGGCAAGCCGGTCGGCAACTCGCTGACGATGCAGCGTCCCCACGTGGCGAGCATCTACATCGCCGAGGCGGGTCTTACCGCCTCATCGACGCACGCCGACGTGGTGGCCTACGTGCGCGAGCACGGGCTGCTGCAGCGCATCCACGCGCTGCAGGACCGCTACGTGAGCGCCGCCGAGGCGACCATCGCGCGGCTGCCGAGCAGCCACTACGTCGACGGGCTGCGAGCCCTCACGCACCACCTCACCTCGTGGGCCGAAGCGGCGCTTTGAAGCGTCCGGATGGAGAAGAACATGACGGCATATAGTGCTGACGGGACAAACACGAACTCTCATCCCAACGAGAACGTGGCGGCGTTCTACGACACCCGCGTCGAAAACCTCGCCGATCTCAACGCCAAGAGCACGATCGGAGGCGGCCCGGCCTACCACCACAGCGGCATCGTGCGCTCGAACGAGCAGGCGCCGTCGAACGACGACGACGCGCTCGCCTGGCTCTTCCGCACCGAGCAAGCGCTCACCGATCTGGTCTGGAACCTCATCCAGGGGCTGTGCCCGCGCGCGCCGCGGCGCTTCCTCGACGCTGGCTGCGGCGAAGGGGCGACGCTCGGGCGCTTCATCCAGCTCGCGAAGCCATCGACCATCGACGTCACCGGCATCACCCTGAGCCCGAAGCAGGCGGGGATGGCGAGGCAGCATGTCCCGCAGGGGACGTGGCTCGTCGAAGACATGTTCCAGACCGACAAGCTCCCGGAGAGCTCGTTTGACGTGATCCACGCCATCGAGTCGACCGAGTACTTCGGCTCGGAGCGCCTCCCGGCCTTCATGAAGCGTGCGACGAGCTGGCTCGACCACAGCGGCCTGCTCGTCATTGTCGCGGGCTCCTGGCTGGAGGCGAGCACCGCCGACGCCCTCGCGCTGGTGAACGGCTTCGACGACCACTACCTCACCAAGCTGTCGTCGACGGCGCAGTACCGCCAAACGGCCATGGACGCCGGCCTCGAGCCCGTCGCGGAGCTCGATCTATCGCCCACCACCCTGAACTACTGGAAGATCCGCGCTGAGCGAGCGGTGCTCCGCAACAGCAAGGATGGCTTCGTGGAGAAGATCATCGCGAAGGCGATCGAGTCGAGGAAGGGCGAGTTTCGCGCCTACGCCTGGCGCCGTCCGTGATTGGACCGCTGCGTCGCCTGATTGACTTCGTCTCCGGCTGGCGGTCGTTGCCGCCCTACGAGCTCGTCAGCTACGTCCTGATGTTTGCGAGCGTGCCGATGCTGGCCTACGGGAAGCATCGGTTCGACGGCTCGCTCCTCCGCGTGCTCGTCCCGACGGTGCTCTCGTTGTACGCAGGCTTCTTCGCGGCGCTCATCGTCAACGACGTCACCGACGCCGACATCGACTCGGTCGCCCACCCCGATCGCCCGATCCCTGCGGGGCGCATCTCGAAGCGGACCTTCGTCATCGTCGCGGCGATCTTCGCGCTGCTCTGCTTCGGGTTCGCGGCGGCGGTGAGCGCGTGGTGCGTGCTGGTCACGATGGGAACGTTCGCCTTCGCCCTGGTCCACAACAAGTACCTCAAGCGCGGCCTGCGCATCCCGGGATACTCCGAGCTCTTCGGCTCGACGCAGTGGCTCGCCGTGGGCGTCTTCGGCTACGTCGCGGTCTGGAGCGGGGCGCCGGTCGAGCGGAGCCTCGAGGTGTCGCTCCCCCTCCTCGGGGCGCTCTCAACATCGCGGGACGAGCTCCTCAACATGCTCCTCCTCGCGGCCTTCATCTACTCCATCGACACATGGCACGACATCCCCGAGGGGATCCTCGACATCGAGGGCGACCGGAAGGCCGGCGTGACGACCTTCGCGGTGTCCTTCGGTGAAAAGACGGCGACGAGGCTGTCGTTCGCGATGTTTCTGCTTTCCGGGCCCGTCGGCGTGGCGCTCTTCCTGCGCACCTCGCTCTCGCCGCTGTTCCTCGTGGGCTTCCTCGCGCTGTACCTCTCCATGGCGCGGTATCCGTGGCGGATGATGCGGAGCATCGGAGGGCCCGAGATGCGGGCAGCGTGCTCCGACGCCGGCCGGAAGGGCTTTGACTACTTCCTCTTTTGCTTCGACCTCATCTTCCTCGATCTGCTGGTGCAACACCTCCTGAAGCGCTGAGTCTACGTCATGGCGTTCGACCTCCTGAACCCCACCCTCGAGCACCTCGAGATCCGCAAGATGATCCGCGACTTCGCCGAGCGCGAGATCGAGCCGCAGGCCGCCGCCCACGACCGCGCCGAGAAGCTGAACCTCGCGCTGCTCCGCCGCCTCGGCGATCTCGGGCTCCTCGGGATCACGGTGCCCACACGCTTCGGGGGCTCAGGGCTCGACGCCACGGCCGCCGTCATCGCCCACGAGGAGCTCGCCGCGGTCGACCCGGGCTTCACCCTCTCGTACCTGTCGCACTCAATCCTGTTCGCGAACAACCTCGCCCACAACGGCGACGACGCCCAGCGCGAGCGCCTGCTCCCCGACGCGTGTTCGGGGCGCACGATCGGCGGCACGGCGATGACGGAGACCACCTCCGGCACCGACACGATGACGATGGCGACGACCGCGCGACGCGAGGGCGACCACTACCTCCTCGACGGCCGCAAGATGTGGATCACGAACGGCTCCCTCGGCGACGGCGAGCTCGGTGACGTGTTCCTCGTCTACGCCCGCACCTCGGGGAGCGGCCCTCGCAGCGTCTCGCTGTTCGTCGTCGAGAAGGGCATGCCCGGCTTTTCGCTGGGCCAGACCGTCCACGGCAAGCTCGGGATGCGCGCATCGAGCACGGCCGAGCTGGTGTTCGACGGCTGCAAGGTCCCCGTCGGCAACCGCGTGGGCGGCGAGGGCACAGCGATCTTCAACCTGATGCGCACCTTCGAGATAGAGCGGCTCACCATGGCCGCGATGGGCATCGGGCTCGCGCGCCGGTGCTTCGAGATCATGAACCGCTACGCGAGCGAGCGCGCCGCGTTCGGCAAGCCGATCCGGACCTACGGGCAGATCCAGCGCCACCTGGCGGAGAGCTACGCCGAGCTGATGGCCGGTCGCTCGTACGTCTACCGCGTCGCGTACGAGATGAGCACCGGCGAAGAGTCGGCCTCGCGGGGGCTCGACGCCGATGGGGTGAAGCTCTACTGCGCGACGATGGCGAAGAACGTGGCCGACCGCGCCATCCAGGTGCTCGGCGCCTACGGCTACACCAGTGAGTACGTGGTGGAGCGGCTCTGGCGTGACGCGCGTTTACTCGAGATCGGCGGCGGCACGCTCGAGGCCCACCAGAAGAACATCACGCAGAATCTGAGACGCTTTGCCAGGCTTCCTTGAGCGGCTCTCTCGCCGCCTGGGGGTGCAGCGTGCGCCAGCGCTGAGCGGCGGCGCGCCACTCACGCATCGAGTACGGGTTGGGGATCCCCTCCTCGTTGAGCAAGGCGCACATCCGCTCGAGCCGGTCCATCTTCGTCGAAACGGCGTCGGGGATGTCGAGCTCGTAGTACTGCACGAGGAGCGCGTCGTCGTACTCCTCGGGGTAGAGCCGACGCATGCCGTACTTCGACTCGAAGCTGTCGGCCGCCACGAGGCGACCGAACACGGCCTCGTCGCCGGTCGTCGGGTGGAAGATAAACTGCCAGGGATCGGCCGAGTGGATGACGTTCTTGTGCTCGCGGAGGAAGTCGAGCGACGACTGGAAGGCGCGCTCGTCCTCCGTGGGGAAGCCGACGATCCACAGCGTGGAGGTCTCGATCCCCGCCTTCGCGAGGTTCTCGAGCACCGTGCCCATGTGATCCACCGACGCCTTCTTGTTCATGATCTCGAGGGTGGCGGTGTCCGCTGACTCGAGGCCCAGCCGCGCGCGGACCATGCCGCCGTCGGCCAGGTGTTGCACGTAGCTCTGGTCGAGCAGCTCCTTGTCAGCGCGGAGGTAGGCGTCCCACTTGATGTCGAGCTTCTGCTCCTGGAGCGCGTTCGATAGATCGTCCGCGAAGAAGTTCGCCAGCGAGTCGCACAGGAAGAAGCGGTTACGCCCATAGCGCTCGCTCAGCGTGCGGAGATCGTGCACCGCCGAATCCATCGGCCGCTTGCGGTAGCGCTTCCAGTAGGTCGTCTCGTAGCAGAACGAGCACTGGTAGGCGCAGCCGCGCGAGATCCCCACCGAGAGGTTCGGGTAGGCGTTCACCGTGAGGCCGGTGTAGTCCGGCGTCGGCAGGGTGCTGATGTCCTTGATCAGGCCCTGGCGCTCGGTCCTCATGCTGCCCAGCGAGATCAGGCCGTCGTTGCTCTCGAGCGCGGGCACGTCGCGGAGCGACAGCACCTTGCGGCGCGGGAGCCGGTTGCGGATGATCGCGTCGATCAGCACCTCGCCCTCGCCGATGACGAGGTTGTCGATCCAGGGGCACTTCTCGAGGATCCGGTGCGTGTCCGGCGAGTCGGCGCCGGCCCCCATGATCGGCCCCGGGCCGCCGAGCACCGTGCGGATCTCGGGGTTCTTCTCCTTCGCGCGGCGAAGGATGTACACCGCCGACGGCAGCGTGGTCGTGAGCAGGGTGCAGCCGAAGACGCCCGGCTTGTGCTCGTCGAGGAGCCGATCGGTCACCTCGTCGATCCGCGCAAACATCGCTTCGAAGATGCGTGTGAGCGGCTCGAAGGTCGCCGGGTCGAGCTCCAGGCGCCCGTCGATGTTCAGGATGTGGCGGCTGATGTCGCCGTATTTTTTGGGGTCGTCACGGAGGGACAGCCAGGCCATCAAGTGGCGGCTGAAGTAGTCGGGGCCGAGCCGGAGGACGTTCCACTTGCGCGTGGCCGGTATGACCTCCTGGAGCACCTCGAAATACGACTTGTACGCCCGCCAGAGGCCGCCGTCGGTGTTGTAGTCGTGGATCGCGATGTCGTGCCCGCTCCTCACCAGCGATGCTTGCAGCGAGGTGATACCGAGCGGCGGGCAGTAAGGGTCCCAGAACGGGGGCATTACAAGCAATGAGCGCATCGAGTTCACTCCAGCGGGCGGCGGATGAGATGCTGCCGCGACTACACGCACCGCGTGCGATGATCGAGGTTAGATGTTCCGCATCTGATCGTACAGCGTGCCGTCCCAGAACACATTGGTCTTGATGATCTCGCGGGCGGCGTCGTTGAGCTGCCCCTCCTCGATCGGCGGCATCGCGTCGTCGGGTACCTTCGCGGCCCAGGCGACCATCCGCCGGACGACCCACCAGCTGTGGGTGAGCTCGGCCTGCACGCTGTCGCTCAGGGGGGCGATCCCGGACCAGCGGTGCATGCCCTTGCCGAGGCAGACGGAGCTCGACTCTTTTACCTCGTCGATGCGGCCGCCCCACCAAACCATGTACTCGGGGTGGGGCGCGGAGAGCACGATGCGGCCCTGGTTCTCGTTGGGGTACACCTCGGCGGTCATCGCCGGCCGGCCCGCACAGTCCAGGTCGATGTTCTTGTCGCTCTTCTGCCAGGGCCGAGCGAGGTAGTAGCTGAAGGAGACGATGTCGCTCCAGGCGAGGCGATCGCGGACGATCGTCTTCACCGCGTCCTTGACGCCGTTAAGAACGCCGAGGAGCCCGCCCGTGTAGCTCCAGGCGGCGGCCCGCGTGCTCGGGTCCTGGCTGAAGTCGGGGTTCGGGTAGCGCGCGAGCACCTTCACCTCGCGGTCGGGGAACATCGGCACGATCAGGCCCGGGCCGGCCCACCAGCGCATGCGCATGCGATCGCCCTGGTAGTCGCCGAAGAGCGGGTTGTTCTTGTCGATCACGAAGTCGACCGGCACGCCGCCGGTGTGGATCTGCTTGCCGTCCTCGGTGCTGCCCGGGGCGAACGAGAACACGTAGGACGTGGCGCCGACGCGCTCGGGGAAGCGGCGCTGCATCATGGTGAGGAGCGGCAGCGAGAGGTCGTTGTAGTAGCTCTTCACGCACGAGAGCCCGAGCGCGCTCGCGTCGTAGAAGCGCTCGAGCAGCGAGTGCGGCTCCTCGCGGCCCGTGTCGAGCTCCGTCATCAGCGCCGCCCCGCCGCAGACGCCGACATAGCCGCCGCCGGCCTTGACGAAATCCTGCAAGGCCTCGCGCCAGCGCCGCACCGAGGGGACGACCTTGAACGCCTTGGTCACCGCCTCGCCGTCGCCGACGCCGCCGCCTGGCATCAAGAAGACGTCGTAGTCGGCGTTGGTGACGCGCCCCTCGGTGACGTCCTCATCGTAGACGTAGCGGGCCGAGAAGCGGTACGAGCGGCCGCCGGCGCTCCAGCCATAGCCGTCGAGGAGGGTCGGGAAGTAGTGCTTGCCAGAGCCATAACCGAGCGGCTCAGACGCCAGGACGGCCACGCGGATGGTGATTTCCTCGCTCATGATGCTTCTTCAGCCGAAGAGAACGTGGTAACGAGCCGGCTTCTCGATGCGAAGCTCGGGATCGACGAAGAACCAGAACAGGTTGACGTTGGCTGGGTAGGGCATGAAGCCCGCGACGGAGAGCACGGCCTGGGGCGAGGCCTGCGACTTCATCATCGCCGTCATGTGCAGCCCCTCCTCCTTCATCCGGCGGCAGGCGGTCTCGAGCAGGGCGAGCTGCTGCCAGAAGCTCAGCGTCCCGGCGAAGAGATCGATCATGCCGACGTTCACCGGGCGCGCGCCGAAGAGCTGGATTCCGTAGTAGTTGATGAAGCCGGCGCGGCCGCCTTCCTCGAGGACGATGGTGCGAGCGTGGGGGTGATTGAGCTGCACGTCGAGGCGCGCGTCGCTCCAGTCGATGCGGACGTCCGCCCCCTTGCCCTGCTCGGCGAGCCACTCGCGGCAGCGCGGCAGATCCTCGGGGAGGTAGCCGCGAACCGGTGAGCTCGGGCGCGGGCGCAGACCAGGGATGAGCTTCGCCACGACAGGCACCAGCCGATCGCCCGGGGTCAGGCCCGCCTCGGCCACGACGCGGCCGTCGAAAATGCGCGTCCACATCCAGACGTCGTCGAGCACGTGCATGTCGTGGGGCGGCCGCTTCGCGAGGGTCTCCCAGAAGCGGCGCGAGACCGCGTCGTTGAAGCCCATCGAGAAGCTCATCCCGTGCTCGCGGTGGCGATTGCGGAAGTTCGACAGCAGCATCAGGGCCGTCCGCGGGGACGGGTCCTGCGCATCGACGGTGAGCCACGAGCTCAGGGTGCCTTGAACGTTGCGGCCCTTGACGACGAAGGGCAGCGGCTCGCCCAGGATGCAGCCAACGAGCTTGGTGCCGCGGTACGCGGCGACGAGGAAGTCGCGACCGCCGCCGCGCGGATCGAGGAGGCGCCACTGGAAGTAGGGCTGGCTCCACAGCGGGAACAGCGCCTTGCCGCCGACGGTCGCGCGCCAGCTACGGTTCGTCAGCTCCTGGAGATCGCTGCCGTCTCCCTCGTAGGTCCGGATTTCGATCGAGCTCATCGCGCGCCACCGTGCGTCGAGCGGGGCCCCTCTGCAACCACGATCGAACGGGGGCGGGGCGGGCGCGAGGCCCCCTCGGGGATGCCGCTGCCCTTTACCATCTGGCGGTCGATCACCGCGAGCGAGAGCAGGAGGACGAACGCCTGGTCTTCGCGCGGGCTCACGGCGTCGCGCGGGGTGCTCCGGACCTTGTCGAGGAACCGCGTCGCCGCGGCCACGTCGACCGGGTCGACTTGCCGCAGGTGGCTCTCGGCGAGGAGTTCCTCGACCCAAGGGCGGAAGCGGCGCGGGTCCTTGGCGTCGCGGAACGACGCGGCGTCGGGCGCGCGGTAGGGCTGCTTCGGTCGGCGCACGATCTCCTTTGGCAGGGCGTCGCCGAACGCGCGCTTCAGGAGGTGCTTCTCGTCGCCCGACTCGGAGAGCAGGTAGCGCTCGGGCAGCCGCGCCGCGTACTCGACGAGCGCTGGGCTCAGGAATGGGCAGCGCGACTCGACGCCGTGCGCGAAGGTCATGCGGTCGCCCTGCGAGGACAGGAGGTAGCCCTGCAGGAGGGTGTAGAACTCGATCCACTGAGCGCGGCGGAGCAGCGATTGCCCCGCGAGCGCGTCGAGACCGGTCACGGCGGCGGTGAGCGCGTCGAGGCCGCCGTCGCCCGCGCGGAGGAGGCTCGACGCGAGGCGCGCGTTGGCGAAGCGGAGGGCGTGAGAGGCGAGCGGGGCGTCGAGGTTGGTGCTCGATCGCGCGAAGGTCACCTCGATGGCACGCAGGTTTGCCTCGGAGAAGTGTGGCAGGTACGGGTACAGACCGCGCAGCATCGCCCGCCGCTCGCCCGGGTCGAGCGCGGCCCAGCGCGAGCGCAGCCGCGCCTCTTTGAAGAGGTCATAGCCGAGGAGGGCCTCGTCGGCGCCCTCGCCGCTCAGCACCACCTTCACGCCGAGCTCGCGGATGCGCCTCGCCAACAGGAACACGGGGACGAACGCTGTACGAAACTGCGGGATCTCGGCGTGCCAGAGGGCCGCCTGGAAGTGGTCGGCGATGTCGTCGCCGGTGACCTCGATCGTCGAGTGGGTGAGGCCGAGCGCGTCAGCGACGCTCCGCTGGTACCGCGACTCGTCGAAGCTCGCGTCGGCGAAGCCGATCGAGAAGGCGCGCAGCCGCTCGGGCTGGAGCTTGCGGGCCACGGCCGCGAGGACGCTGGAGTCGAGGCCGCCGCTCAGGAGAAGGCCGACCTCGACGTCGCTGCGGAGCCGTATGCGTACGCTCCGCTCGACGATCTCGACGAGCCGCTCGGTGGCCTCTTCGATGGGCGAGTCGTCGCGCTCCGCTGTGGAGAGCGGGTGCTCGGGCGCGCCGTAGCCCCGCTCCTCGATGCCGTCGACCGACACGCGCAGGAGGGAGCCCGCGCGCACCTGGTGCACGCCCTCGAACGGCGTCTCGGCGCCGAACGGCGTCCACTTCGCGAAGAGCGCCGCGAGCCGCCCGGCGTCCCAGCGGAGGGGCAGCTCGCACCGCGCGAGGAAGACCTTGATCTCGGAGCCGAACAGGAGCGCGTCCCCGTCGCGCCGATAGAAGAGCGGTCGCTTGCCGAAGCGATCGCGGACGAGGGTCGCGACCTTGGCCTCGCGGTCGAAGACGGCGAAGGCGAAGCCGCCCTCGAAGCGGCCCGGCGCGTCCTCGCCCCACTCCATCCACGCGCGCAGGGCCACCTCGGTGTCGCAGCGGGTCTCGAAGCGGTGGCCGCGCTGCTCGAGCTCCGCGCGGAGCTCGACGTGGTTGTAGATCTCGCCGTTGTAGACCACGACGAAGCGCCCCTGGGCGTCGGCCATGGGCTGGTGACCGTTCTCGAGGTCGCTGATGCTGAGCCGCACGGCGCCGAGCGCGGCGTGGTCGTCGACGAAGATCCCCGCCGCGTCGGGCCCGCGGTGGGCGATCCGATCGAGCATCCCCTCGAGCTCGGCGACGCGCTTGCCGCGTTCGCTCTGGGTGCCGCGGAGCTCGAAGACACCAGCGATCCCGCACATGGCTCAGTGACTCCTCGACGGTGACGACGGCGCTATGGCCCGGTGACGCAGCGAGCGATCGATAAAGAAGCCGAACTTCGTGAGCACGTCGCCGTAGCCGACCTCGATCACGTGGGCGACGCCGCGCGCCGCCATCGCCCGCACGCCCTGCATCCAGCGCACCGGCTCGGCGACCTGGCGCGCCAGCTCCGCGCGGCAGGCGTCGGGCTCGTCGGGTAGCCACTCGCCCGAGACGTTGTCGACGACGGGCGCCGTCCCCGGCTGGAGGCGGACCTCGCGGAGGAGGCTCGCGAGGCCGGCCACGGCGGGGCGCATCTCGGGGCTGTGCCAGGCGCCCGCGACCGCGAGGCGCACGACGCGCTTCGGCCGCAGCGGCGCGAGCTGCTCCTCGGCGGCCTGCAGCGCGGGCATGGTGCCGCTCACCGTGAACTGCCCGGGAGCGTTGTAGTTGGCGACGACGAGCGGCGCGCCGACGAGGCGGATCCGGTCGCACAGCGCCTTGATGTCTTGCTCGCGGACCCCGATCACCGCGAGCATGCCGCTCGGCGCCTCGGCGGAGAGGCACGCGTCCATGAGCTGGGCGCGCAAGGCCACCAGCGCAAACAGATCGTCCGCGCTGATGCGGCCTGCCGCGTGGAGCGCAGCCCACTGCCCGACGCTGTAGCCGGCGTACGCGACGGGATCGATCGGGTGCTCCGCGCGGAAGAGCTCGAGGGCGCACATGCTCGCGAGGACCGTGAGGAGCGAGCTGACCGCGTTGCGCTGGAGCACGGACGGGTCCTCGGCGGCCATTCGCAGCGGGTCACCGCCGAGCAGGCCGCAGACCTGGGCGTAGCGCTCGGAGAAGCTGGGGGCTTCGCGGAACGGCTCGAGCATCTCGGGGCCGTGCGCTCCCTGACCGGGGAACACGAGAGCGGTCGGCCCGTCCCACGCGCCCAGCTCAGATCGCATCGAGATCGAGGCTGATTCGGTCGGCGATCCAGGCCACGTCATCGCGCGTCGGGAGGGCGGCGAGCTTCGCGGTGGCCTCCTCGAGCGAGAGCAGCCCGTGGCGCACCTGCTCCGCGGTCTCGAGGGCGTAGGCGTGGAAGCCGTGGCGCTTCTGGTGGAGGTAGACCCCGAGGTCGTTCATGCGGCAGTTCGTGGAGGTCACGCCCGTCTCCTGGGGGCGCTTCCAGCCGAGGGGCGCGAGCGCGGCCATGATGTCGTCCTCGCGGATCGCGAGGCCGAGCATGGGGTTGATCACCGTGATCTCGCGGTTGGGATCGGCGCCCGGCCGGATGGTGAAGTAGGGGCGCGCCTCCTCGCCGAAGGACCGCACCAGGCGCTCCACCCGCGGCGAGCGCCGCTCCGCCTGGAGTCCGGGGCGAAGGACGAGGCGCGCGGCGTCGCGGGGTAGCTGCCCGCCGATGTAGCCGCCGGCGATGAGCGGCACGTCCATCTCCATCGCCTTTTGCACCATGTGCGAGTTGATGAGGCCGATGCACGAGTTGCAGATCGAGCTCGCGCGCCGCACGGCCGCGGGCGGGTGGACCGACTCGTCCTCGGCGCTGCCGCGGTACAGCGCGTTCATGAACGACCGCCGCGGCGTGAAGAGCACGTGGTCGACCCCGAGGCCCTCGCACACCACGCGGCAGTTCGTGTAGGTCCGCGTCGCGAGGAAGCCGTTGTCAACCGTGATCGCGAGGCAGCGGAGGCGGTACGTCTCGACGAGCAGCTTGAGGGTGTAGGACGAGTCTTTCCCGCCGCTGTAGGCGACGATGCACTCGTAGGGGCGGTCGCTGCGGTGGGCCTCGATGACGCGCTCCATGTCCTCGCGGAGCGCGGCGCGCACGCGGCCGAGCTCCTCGACGGAAGGCGTCTCCAGACAGAGGTCGCAGAGGCCGGTGTCGTCGAAGCGGAGTCCGGGAACGGTGTCTGGCAGGAGGCAGCGTCGGCAGCTCGTCATGCGGTGGATCCTCGCGCCGCGCCCGCGCGGGATGGGGCGCCTCGGGGGGTTATTGGGACAGGCGGCTCATGACGAGCCGCGTGGTGCCGGCGAGCGTGGCCGTCTCGGGGGAGGCGAGATCGTCGTCGGTGAGCTTCACGGCGAAGGTTGCTTCGAGGAACCCGACCAGCTCGATGAAGCCGAACGAGTCGATTAGCCCAGCCTGGAACAGGTCGGTATCCGGTCCGACGCTGTTCCCGAACTGGAACAATAAGGTGCGCGACATGAAGTCCATGATCCGTCTCTGCACGTCCGAGGCATCCATACCCGTTCTCCACGTCATCGAGCTGTGAGGTCCGCGCCGGGGGCGAGGGACCGGCCGAGGTGGGCCGCGAGAATACAGATCCCGCGGACGGAGACAAGCCCCGTCGGACGCCGAGGCGTCGTCGCGGCGCTCAGTCTACGATTTCAGAGCGTCGGGGATCGTTGGCGGCGCCGACGTCGACCCGTCACCGCGATGCATCAGAAAGATGTAATACATATCATACAAGGCGCACACCAAGCCGATGATAAGAACGAACGTGTTGGGGTAGTTGGCGACCTTCCCGCGAAAAAAGAAGCCAAAATAGATACTGGGAACCAGGGTCCCAAGCCATTTGGAGTAGGCGATGAGCTTGCTTTGCCCGAGCGAGCTGCCGCGACGGAGACGCATCTCGACGAAGCTGACGGAGATCAGCACGTTCTGGATCCACGCGCTGTAAACGGCCGCCAGCTGGCAGCCGAAGGTGGCGATGAACGCGTACTGGACGATCGCCGAGGCTATCAGGGCGCAGACCGACCACGTCACGAATGCGTTCTTGGATTCAGGGAAGGGTGATTCGGATCGACCGTATTTGAAATAAGTATACAGGATCCCCACATCGAAGAGGGACCACACGAAATTGGCTCCCACCTGGCTCGTCATGCCGAGCTCGAAATAGCCGAAGACCGCGTGCATGACCTCCCAGGCGATGTTCATCGAGAGCGCCCAGAAAGGCATGGCGTACGACTTGTCGCGCAGACCCACCCGGATGGCTTCTATGTAGACCACCGTCCAGGCCACAGCCGTGAAGACAGTTGAAAGCAGCTGGAAGTCCATTTCCCTCTCGAACTCGTGGATAGCCCGCGCCAGAACCTTCGTCCGTGTCAAGCCCCTCGTTGGGCGCGCGGATAGCCAACTCCAGAACCTTCGCTCGTGTCAAGCCCCTCGTTGGGCGCGTCGAGCGAGCCCTCGGGCGGCTCGCGCGTGCTCCTGATGAAGGAGGTGCGATTGGACCAGTAATGCTCCCGGAGAGCTTCAGGCCGCCGCGAGGGCGAGCGCGGCCTCCAGCTCTTCCCGGTGCGTGGTGTAGAGCTCACGGAGGTTCAGCCCGTCCGGCGCGGCGCCGCCGCGACCCACGAAGATCAACGTGAAGAGGTCGAGCAGGAGCTCCTGCCCCGGCGTCGCGCAGAACCCACGCAGCGGGTGCGCGGGGCGGTTCGGAGGCACGATCGTCCGCGCGACCTGCTCGATCGCGTCCATGGTCCGGCGCACCGCCGAGGGGGCCGCGAGCTTCCGTCGCCCCACGATCTCCGCGGCGATCGCGTCGGGCAGCACGCGGCGCGCGACCTGGCGGAGCAGCGCCTTGCTCGTCTTGCCGCGGACGCGGTGCTCCCACGGCAGCGCGAGGGCCAGGTCGCGCACCCTTCGATCCAGGTACGGCACTCGCACTTCCAGGCTGCTCGCCATCGCGCCGCGATCCCAGACCAGGAGGTGCGCGTCCGAGAGCTGCCCCTCCAGGAAGAAGCGGTGGACCGCGGAGCGTAGCGCCCCTGGGTCGAGGCCGATCATGCGGCCGATCACCGCCTTGCTCGCGGCGCAGTCACTCACGCGCACCTCGCCGCTCTGGACGAGGCGGTTGTACCTGTCCACGCTCGACGCGAGCCAAAGCGAAGGCGTCACGTGGACCGCGTAGCCTGCGAAGAGCTCGTCGGCGCCGTCCCCGCACAGGGCCGCCTTCACATGACGGCGAATCGAGGGGGCCGCGGACTCGACGATGGACGGCTCGGTCGGCGCCTCCAGCGCCCAGATGGACATCGGGAGCGCCTCGACCAGCGCCGCGGGGTCGAGCGCGATCTCGTGGTGCTCGACCCCGAGGCAGGCCGCCAGCCGCCGGCCCACGTCGAGATCGGCCGAGGCCGGATCATCGCCGATGGAGAACGTGTGCAGCGGCTCCGTGCGCCCGCGGGCCATCAGGGCGACCAGCACGGCGCTGTCCAGCCCGCCGGAGAGGAACGCCCCCACGGGGTGATCGGCGATGGACTGCGCGCGCACCGACGCCGAGAGCCGCTCGCACAGGAGGTCGACCAGATCCTCCTCGCGCTCGGGAGCTCGACCGGGCGCGCCTGGCTGTGGCGACCCGCGCGGAGGTGGAGCACCCCCTCGGCCCCGCGCGTCACCTCGAGGATGCCGCCGGGCGGTACCTGCGAGATGCCCCGGAGGAGCGTGCGCTCGCCGAGCATGTGGCGGAACGTCGCCCACTCGACCAGCGCCGCGCGATCGATCGCCCGCGGCAGCGCCGGATCCTCGAGCAGCGCCTTGAGCTCGGAGGCGAAGATCAGGCGACGTCCCCCGTCCACGAGCGCGTAGAAGAGCGGCTTGATGCCGAACGCATCCCGGGCGAGGAGCAGCCGCTCGCCGTCGGAAGCGGCGAGCGCGAACATGCCTTCGAGCGCTTCCAGGCCGCCCTCGCCGCGGAGCTCGAGCAACCTCCGCACGACCTCCGTGTCGCCGCGGCCCCGCATCGCCACGCCCGCGCGCTCGAGCTCGCCGCGCAGCTCCGCGTGGTTGTAGACCTCGCCGTTGTAGACCAGCGTCAGCCCGCCCGGCCCCGCCGCGGGCTGCGCTCCGCCCTCGAAGTCGACGAGGCTGAGCCGCGCGCTCCCGAGCGCGGCGTGCCCCACCACGGCCACGCCCTGCCCGTCTGGCCCGCGGTGCGTGATCCGCCGGATCATGCGCTCCACGAGCGCCCGGTCCGGGTCCCCGAAGGTCCCTGCGATCCCGCACATCAGCTGCCCCGCGTCGGCGCGGGCTCGACGAGCGAGAGGAGCCCCTCGCGGTGCAGCCGCATGGCCGCCTCCATCACCGCGCCGCGCACCTCTTCCAGCGGGCGGCCGCGTCGGCGCGCCTCGTCGTCGATCAGCGCCTCGAGCGGACGCGCGCCGTCGCAGCGCTCGAGCAGCGCCGCGGTCCACGCGTTGATCCGAAAATGATGTCCGTTCGCGTTCTGTCGCTTGTGGAAGGCGAAGATCGCCGGGGCTTCACGGCTCGGGGGGGAGGGCGTCATCGGAGGGCCCGCAGGGGGCGGCGGAAGCGACGCGAAGCGCTCGATCCGTAGCCATCGGGTCCGGAGCGGGGACAACCCCGCGAGCGCCGGCAGGCCGCCGCTGGCCCGGAGCGCCTCCCCGAGGTCGGGTCGATCGAAGGGCGGCGCGGCCTCCTCCTCGGGCAGGATCCGGCCCATCCACACGAGCAGCCCCGCGTAGCGCGCGGCGTCCGCGACCGCCGGATCGGCCGCGCCGAGGGCCGCCTCCGCCCACGCGCAAAAGGCCGCCGCGTCCTCGAAGAGGCCCGCCGGAGTAGCCGCGTGGGCCTCCAGAAAGGCGCTGATCGCGGGCTCCGCGCCGGCGACGCCCTCTTCACGGCCGAGCACCTGGAGCAGCGCGGGCGCCATCGCGCGGAGCCCCGCGGCGCGATCTACAGGAAGCCCGCGCTCGGCCGCGGAGAACGCGCTCGCCTCGCCCCGCCGCCGCGCGATCACGTCGGCGAGCAGGCGCTCGTACAGCGCCCCGAGATTGGGCTCCTCCGTCCCTTCCAGCAGCTCCGCGCCCCGCCGCCCGATCGCCGCGGCGCCCGCCGGGTCCTCGATCACCCGCCGCAGCGCTGCTCGGAGATCGCCGCCCTCCCGCGGATCAGGCACGATCAGCACGTTCTCGCCGGTGACGAGCCGGTCGCGGAGCGCCTGCTTCTGCGCGATTTCGCCCGAGAGGATCAGGCATGTCCCTGACGCCAGCACCTCCCGGGGCACGGTCGGCGTGTGAAACGCGATCGGGAAATCCCGCTCCAGGAAGCAGACCGCGGTGCAGGCTCGGAGGAAGCGGCCCACGTTCCAGTGCGCCGTGAAGGGCAGCACCCACGTGACGTCGGAGAGGCCTTGTTCCTCGATGGCCTTCAAGTAGGAGGCCATCTTCCGGCCTCGGGTCAGCGCCACGAACGAGAACTGCACGCCTTCGCGCCGGAGCGCCCCGAGCGCCACGAGCAGATCGAACGAGCCCTTCGCGACACCCATCTTGCCGTAGGCGCCGATCACGGGCAGCGACGGATCGAACGGCCGCTTGTTGGGCACGAGCTCCGGGTGCGCGCGCGCCGCTTCGGCCACGTGCGCGGCGAGGTCGAGCGGCGGCACGGAGGGGTTGAAATACCGCCGGATGATGCCTGGCCGCGGCGCCGGATAGAGGCGATCGGGCGCCACGCCGAGCCCGAGCAGCGGATAGGGGTTGCCCGAGCAGACCCCGTCCGCGCGCCGGTATACCTCCCGGTACGCCGCGCCGACCCCTCGCCGGTGCATCAGGCGCCCGAGATCACTGCCCGCGTTCCGCACCACGTACGGCACGGAGGTCCACGCCGAGCAGAGGTGCGCGGCGAGCCCGTAAGGCTCGAGGTAGTAGCTGAAGATCACCTCGCAGCGCTGCTCGCGGACCACCTCGGTCGCGAGCCCCGCGAGCTTGGTGACGAAGGGGTTCGACTGCGGCACGTGCATGAAGGCCGGGGAGATCGGCTCGGTCCGGTGCACACGCACCCGCCCTCCGCGCCCCGCGTCGAACGAGGGCTCGAGCCACCCTCGATCGCCTTCGCCGAGGGCGAGGCGGTAGTCTTGCTCCACCTCTTCGGCGTTGGTCACGACGTGGACCTCGTGACCTGCCTCGGCCAGCGCGCGGCATAGCCAGTAGGACTGAGCGCTCACGCCCCCCTGAATCGGCGGGTACTTGACGATGGCACAGACTCGCAAAAGGTCTCTCCTCTCGGCCGGGGCGGGGCTCAGCGCAGCTCGCCGAGCGTGATGGCGTTCAACTCGGCGAGCCGCCACACGACCTCTGCGCACCCCGCTGCCTGCCGGGCTGCGCCTTCCGCCGCGACCCCCGGCGAGAGCAGCGCCGCGATTTCGGCTGTCGTCCGGGTGCCGTCGCACAGCTCGATCAGCCGCCGTGTCCGCTCGTTGATGGCCAGGTGGTGGACGTTGCGGAACCCCGGCGCCTTGCTGAAGAGCACCAGCGTCGGTTGCGCGCGGACCTCGTCGAGCGACGCCTTCTCCAGCAAGCGCCGGACGAGCTCCACCACGTTGCACGTGAACTGCAGCACACACGCGTGCGGCCCCAGCCGCGGTCGGGCTGCGAGCACCTCCTCCACGGCCGGTCGCGGTGCCGCTTGCGGCGTCGCGGAGGTTGGGCTCGCTTGTGGCGACCTCGAGACGGACGCCTCGAACGCGCGCCGGAACGCCTTCGCGCTCTCCACAAGCGCCACCGTCGAGAGCAGCGTCAGCTCGGCGCGCTCGAAGTGCACCACGTCGGCCAGGTGCCGGCAGGTCTGCCCCTCGGCGAGCACCCGGTCGAGCAGTCCGAGCATCCAGAAGCCGTCGCGCATCGTCCGGTTCGGGTACTCGGGCGCCTCTCGAGGGATGAGCTCGTCGGCGAAGCGATGACCGATGTCGTGCAGCAGCCCTTCGACCTCGAGCAGCCGATACGTCGCGGGGGTGACCTTGGCCAGCAGCGAGAGCCGTTTGCTCGCCACCTCCAGCGCGAAGGTCCGGATCTGCTCGAGGCCCGCCGTCACGAGGGCTCCGACCTGCGCCTCATCGAGCCCCAGCGTCCGCCCCTCGGTCTGCGGATCGGCCATGAAGCGCCGCCGCACGGTCGGCTCGACCAGCACGCGTGTCAGCGCGATCTGAAACTCCGGCGCGTCCACCGGCAGCCGCGCCGCGCCCTCCAGGCTTTCAACGGAGGGCAGGGCCGGCGCGGCGTCGGCCCGCGCGGGCCGGGGGCTGCACGGCTCGAGGCGGCGCCCTTGCTCGAAGATCTCGCGCGCCCGCTCGATGTCCTTCAGGATCTCCTCGAAGTGCTCGGGGAAGCTCTGATCCCGCTCGATCAGGATCGCTCGAAGCGGGCTCCGGCGCACGACGTACTCCAGCAGTCCCCAGACCTCCGGGTGCGCGTCCACTGAGCCGCTGTGGCTGTCCACCCACCGCTCCCCGTGGCGCTCACCGCCCGCGAGGTGCACCTGGATCACCCGCGAGAGCGGCAGCGCATCCAGGAACGCGTACGGGTCATAGCGGTGGTTCTGCGAGTTGATGAAGACGTTCGTGAGATCCAGCAGCATCCCGCAGTCCGCGCCGGTAACGACCTGGGTGATGAGCTCTGCTTCGCCGATCGAGCCTGGTAGCGCGAACCCATAGGTCACGTTCTCGAGTAGGAAGGGCACCCCCAGCATCTCCTGCACCTCGCGCGCCTTGCGAGCGCAGCGCGCCGCGCTCGCGGGGGTGAACGGGATCGGCGTGAGCTGTCCGATCTCCAGCCCTCCCGCCCGGGTCATGCAGAGGTGATCGCTGCAGAACGACGCACCGACCGTCCGCACGAGCTCCGCGACCTGATCGCAATACCCGTGGTCCAGTGGTCCGTCGGTGCCCACCGACATCTCGAGCGCGTGCGGCACGAGCGGCTTGCGCATGAGCATCGGCATCACGCGATCGAGCCCCTCGGGCACGGATCGGAGGTAGCGATCGGCGACCAGCTCGAACCAGTCAATCCGGTCCTCGAACCGAGATTGCTCCCGGTGGAGCTCGGGCCGGAACCCGATCCCGACCCCGAGGACGGGGATATCGTCCAGCTTCAGCACGGGAGTTTATCGTTGGGTGTGGCCCCGGAGCCCCGCGCCGCGGACCCCTGGTGAGAGTGTCTGTGGTGCAGAGCTCCAGGGCCCGCGCGTCAGTTTTCGGCAGCAGAGCCGCAGAGGCACCCTGTCCCGCAGATGCAATTGAAGCAGGTCGCCCCCAGGTCGTTGACCTGGTACGCCGGGCCGCAATCGAGCATCTCCAGCTTGAACGTCTCCGTCTCGATGGCCTCCGCGGCGGGGCTATTCGGGGTGCTCGAAAGAGTCTCCATTTGCATCATGTCGCTTCTCCTTTTTGGTTCTGCCTTACGCCCTGAGGCGCCGGCCAAGACTATCGCTCAGGATAAAGATTCTCAGGGGCTCGTGTCAACGCAAAGCGGGCAGCTCGCTCGTCAAGATCGCCGTGGCCGCGTCGACCGGGCAGCGCTGAAGGCGGCGCGCGGCGAGCGCTCCTCCGAGCGCGCGAGCGCACGCCTGGATCCGGGGATCCTCGAGCGCCTGCCGGATCGCCTGCGCCAGCGCGATCGCGTCGACGCGGTGCGCGGAGATGGGCGGCGGCGCGAGGCCAAGCCGGTGCGCCTGAGCGGCCCAGAAGGGTTGATCGAATGCGTGAGGAACGATCACCTGGGGTACGCCCGCGCGCGCCGCGGCCGCGGTGGTCCCCGCCCCGCCGTGGTGGACGATCGCCTTGACCCTGGGAAAGAGCTTGTGATGCGACGCCCCCGCGATCCGCAGGATCCGCCCGGCGCTGGCCCCGATCCCGGTCACGATCGCACGGCACCCCGCGGCCTCCACGGCGTCGCGCACCAGCCCGGTACCGAGCGCCGGCACCGTGCCCTCCATGCTCCCGAAGCCGACGTAGATCGGCGTCTCTCCCGCGCTGAGGAACGCCTCCACGTCGGCGCCGAGCGGACGCGGATCGTCGAGCAGCAGCGCTCCCGTGGCCGGCCACGAGAGCCCCGTGAGCGGCGCTCCGGAGAGCTCCGGATCCGCCGCCACGAGGGCGCGCTCGGGCGGGTGCGCGTGGCGCATCAGGTCCGTCTGCATCGGCGCGAGCCCTCGCAGCGCGCGCCATCGCTGCACGATCTGATCGAGCCTCCGCGGGAGTCGCGGTCGGTCCTCGCCCAGCACGTTCGGCGTGTACACCACCGCAACGAAGGGCGCGCCCACCGCTTCGGCCACCGAGCGCGCGCCGAACGACATACCCGCGCCGATCACGCGGTCGACCTTCGCCGCCACGTCAGGTAGGCGCCCGAGCTGCGCCTCGAGCTCCTGCTCGAGGAACGCGAGCACCCCTTTTGCGTCGCCGCCTTGCGCCGCCGCAAAGTCCGCCGCGTCCACCCCCACGGGCTCGAACGACACCCCGAGCTCCGCGGCGTCGCGCCCGTACATGGGCCGCGCCGCGACGATCGCCTCGTGCCCGGCCGCGCAGAGCCCCAGCGCCAGCGCGATCATCGGCTGGGCGTCGCCGCGGGATCCGGATCCGACCAGGAGGAACTTCATCGCTTGTGCCTACGCGAGCCGTCGAGGGTATCGATTGAGAGCGAAGCGAGCCACCCCCTGTACCATGGCGCGGCGTGGTGCCGAGCGGGCCGGTAGCGAGAGGAGGCGCGCCGACGCCGGTGTTGCCGCGCGCCAAGAAGATCTGGTGCGCGAGGCCCTCCGTGTGCTCGTCCAGCGCCCGGTGCCTGGCTCCGAGCCCAAGCGCAGGTGACGGATGGCAGCTCGGGCTCGGGGTCGCGCGGGCCTGGCATCGGAGTGTCGTGGTGAGATTGGGGCAGCGTCGACGCGCGGGCCGATTCATGGCGGGCACCGCACGTCAAGCACTATCGAGCATTCAGGCATCCGTGCGTGGCCGCACAATCACCCAGCACCTAGAGCACCGAACGGGTTGAAATGGACCGAAAAGAGCCGGATTTTAACGGTAGAGTAGCGAGGCGCCGGCATTTCGGCCGGCGCCCCGCCCTCATCACACCGGACGTGCGGATTTCCCGCATCCGGCGTTCCCGGACACGTCGCCATCGGCGTGCGCA
>Ga0105048_10003195_pt1 | contig 26795 bp, 20 predicted proteins | sample MAT05_FD_78382 | JGI IMG/M metagenome (GOLD analysis project Ga0105048, IMG submission 78382) | Freshwater microbial communities from Lake Fryxell liftoff mats and glacier meltwater in Antarctica - MAT-05 | ecosystem: Environmental > Aquatic > Freshwater > Ice > Liftoff microbial mat | place...
CCGGATTTTAACGCAAAGGCGCAGGGACGCAGGGACGCAAAAAAGAAATCCGATTTTTTGCGCCTTTGCGTCTCCGCGCCTTTGCGTTGAAATCTGGGCATTTCAACCTGTTCGGTGCTCTAGGATCGCCGCCATGAGCGAGAGCAACGACGTTTGTTCGCACTGCGGCGCGCCCCGCGCTCCGGGGTACGCGGCCTGCAAGTTCTGCAACACCGTGTTCGCGCGGGAGAAGCAGACCTCGCTGCAGGAGAACGCGATCCCCTGTCCCAAGTGTCGAACGCTCAACGAGTGGGGCGCGCAGAAGTGCGTGCAGTGCCAGACGTGGGTCGTCGTCCAGTGCGTGTTCTGCAGCAGCCTCTCGCCGCACCACGTGCCGGCGTGCCTCAAGTGCCAGGAGGCCTTCGCGGGCGCGCCGGAGCGCTTGCAGCAGCGGCAGCAGCAGCAGCAAGGCCAGCAGCGGATGCAGATGTTCGGCTCCGTCGGCTCTGTCGCGGCCTCGTTCCTGGGCGCCGCGGCGGGCGTGGCGGTGAGCGGCGCGTTCTCGGGGCAAGGCCACGGCTACCAGGGGCACGGCTACCAGGGCCATCGCTCGTCGCACGGCGGCGATGGATACAACCGCAACGATGACAGCGGCGGCTTCTTCGGCTCGAGCAGCGATGACAGCTCGAGGCAGAGCTACGGGGACACGAGCAACAGCGGCGGCAGCGGCGGCGGGCTGATGGACTCGCTCTTCGGCGGCAGCAGCAGCGATTCCAGCTCGAGCGGCGACAGCACGGGGGACGCCGGCGGCGACGGCGGCGGGCTGATGGACGATCTCGGCGGCGGCAGCAGCGACGACTCGTGAGCGAGCTCTCGGTGCGCGTGGTCGGCGTCGGCGACGCGTTCACGGCGCTCTACTACAACGCCTGCTTGCTGATCGAGTCGGCGGGGACGCGCCTCCTGATCGACGCGCCCCCCGCGCTCGCCCGCGCTCTGCGCGAGAGCGCGACGGCGCCGTCCGAGGTGGTCGGGCTCGGCGACATCGATCACGTGCTGATCACCCACCTCCACGGCGATCACGTGGGCGGGTTAGAGCAGCTCCTGTTCTTCCGGCGCTTCGTGACCGGGCGCAAGGCGGCCGTGTACGCGATCCCCGAGGTCCTCGCCGGGCTCTGGGAAACGCGCCTGCGCGGCGGGATGGAGACGCTGCTCGACGCGCCCGGGGGAGAGGCGCGCACGCTCTCGCTCGACGACTACGCGGACGTGCGCCCGCTCGGCCCCGGCGTGACCGCGATAGGCGATCTGGAGATCGCGTGGCGGCCGACGATTCACCACATCCCGACCTCGGCGGTGCGCGTCCGTCATGGCGCGGCGAGCGTCGGCTACAGCGCCGACACCGCGTTCGATCCGACGCTTGTCGCCTGGCTCGAGCAGGCCGATCTCTTCTTTCACGAGACCAACCTCGGCATTCACACGGCGCTGTCGTCCCTCGTCGCCCTCCCGGCGTCGACCCGCGCGCGGATGCGGTTGATCCATTATCCGGATTTCCACGACGTCGCCGCGTCGCCGATCCTCTGCGCGCGCGAGGGGGAGCGGATCACCCTGTAGCGGTCGGGCCTTCGCCGTCGGGGCGAGCCCGGTCGCTCCTGAGGCGCGCTCGCCGATCCTGCGGGCGCTGCCAGGGATCCCGCGTCGCGCTGCGCAGATGCCGTGGCCTTCCGAAAAGCCTTGATCAGCGGAGCGCCCGGCGCCGAGGCAGCGAGCGGCGAAGCGGGAGAACCGCGGAGGCCCCATGGAACAGGCTCCGTCGAGTCTCGCTTCTCCACGGGTGATCGGGCGCCGAACGCCGAGATTCTCCGCTCATTTCGTGCCTCACTCGCCGTCTCGAGACGATGTCACACGAGGCCGCTTGACGTCATTTCGATGGGCCCAACGAACGACCTCGAAAGTCGGGTTCGGCGTCGCGATGCGCCGCCGAACCCGAAAAAGGAGGTGGATCTCATGGCCAGTATGGATGATCGCGAGTACCCGCATCGCGCGCCGGAGGCGCCCGTGGAGGAGCCCAAGCCGACGCAGTCGGCCGCGGCGACGAACGACGACGCCCAGAAGGACGAGGAGCCTTCGAGCGAGTCGCGCCGCGAGCCGAGCAGCGAGCGGCCGCCTCGCAGCGACCACCGTGGCTTCGCGGCGATGGACGAAGCGAAGCAACGGCAGATCGCGAGCAAGGGCGGCAAGGCCGCGCATGAGAAGGGTACGGCGCACGAGTTCACGCGTGACGAGGCCCAGCGCGCCGGCAAGAAGGGCGGCGAGGTGGTGAGCCAGAACCGCCAGCACATGGCGGCGATCGGCCGCAAGGGCGGCGAGCGCGTCAGCCAGGACCGCGAGCACATGGCAGCGATCGGCCGCAAGGGCGGCGAGGCCGTCAGCGGCGATCGCGAGCACATGGCGCAGATCGGTCGCCGGGGCGGAGAGGCGCGCGGCAGCGAGCGCTGAAGGTGGAAGATCGGAGAGACGCGGGGAATCCTCCCAGGATCCCCGCGGCTCGCCCGAGCGACTCAGGCCTGCTTCGCGAAGTCCTTCATGAAGGACACCAGGGCCTCCACCGACTCGTAGGGCACCGCGTTGTACAGCGAAGCGCGGATGCCGCCGGTTGAACGGTGGCCGGCGAGCCCGACCATGTGCTGCTTCGCCGCCTCGGCGACGAAGCGCTTCTCGAGCTCCTCTGAAGGGAGGCGGAAGACGACGTTCATCGTGGAGCGACTCTCCTTCTCGACCGGCGCCCGGAAGAACTCCGGATTTTCGTCGATCGTGGAGTAAAGCAAGCCCGCCTTGCGGAGGTTGCGGCGCTCGATCTCTGCGAGCCCACCAATCTCCTTCGTGTAGGCGAGCACGTTCCGGATCAGGTAAATCGAGAACGTCGGCGCGGTGTTGTAGAGCGAGTTATTCGCCGCCTGAGTGGCATATCGGAAGATGATGGGAATGTCCTTCCGGCCGGCGTCGACCAGGTCTTTGCGGACCAGGACGACGACGACGCCGGAAGGACCGATATTCTTCTGCGCGCCCGCGTACACCATCCCGAATTTCGAGACGTCGAAGGGCTTCCACATGAAGTCGGACGACATGTCCGCGACGAGGGGCACCGCCCCTACCTCGGGCAGCCAGTGCCACTGGGTGCCGAAGAGCGTGTTGTTCGTCGTCATGTGCACGTAAGCCGCGGCGGGATCGAGCGCGAGATCGGCCTGCCGGGGGATACGCGTGAAGCTTTTGTTCACCGCGGTGTTCGCCGCTGCGCGGGCCGTGCCCACGCGCTGCGCTTCTTCGAGGGCCTTCTCGGCCCAGCCGCCGGTCACGAGGTAATCGGCGCTCTTGCCCGCAGGCAAGAAGTTCATCGGCAGCGTAGCGAAGACCTGGCTGGCGCCGCCCTGGAGGAAGAGCACGTGGTAGTCGTCGGGAACCGAGAGCAGCTCCTTGATCAGGCTGATCGCCTCGCCGTGCACGGCCTCGTAGGCCTTGCCGCGGTGGCTGTGCTCGATGATCGACATCCCCGTTCCCTCGAAATCGAGGAGCTCACGTTGAGCTCGCTCGAGGGCAGGAAGGGGGAGCCCGGCGGGGCCGGCGTTGAAGTTGTGGGCACGGGCCATGGTGTTCTCCTCTCGGGACGAAAGCGGTATTTCGGGAGGCGCCCTATACCACGGGGGCGTCGCGTTGGTCGAAAGGCCCTGCGCGCGGGCGGCGTCCGCGGTAAATTGCCCAGGTGGAGACGAAGATGCTGCTGAGCCGCGAGGAAATGGCCTTCGACTTCGGGGGAAAGAAGCTCGATCCCGTGCGCGACAAGGCGGTGATCGTCTGGGCCGTACAGCAGTTCTTGTACGGGGAGGTCACCGGGATCCAGATCGGCCACTGGCTCTACAACGCGCCCGACCTCGAGTCCGCGCGCTTCCTCTCGCGGCAAGCGGTGGAAGAGTTCCAGCACGTGGGCAACTTCCTCCGCATCCTCGAAATCCTCGGCGCGCGGCCGGACAAGGCCACCGGCGTCGTCCGCTTCCTGGCCACCGGGCTGATGGGCAACGATTGGTCGGAGCACGTGGCGATGGAGATGGCGCTCGGCGAGGGCCTCGTCCTCCAGGCGTTTTACGCGATGATCGAGACGGTGGACGAGCCGGAGATCACTGCGATCCTGCGGCGCGGGGTGAAGCAGGAAGAGCGTCACGTGGAGTTCGGCGAGCAGCAGACGACGAAGGCGATCCAGGGAAAGCCCTGGCTTCGTCGCCGCCTCCTCGGTCTCGCGCTGGTGACGCTCTGGGGCGTGGCCCGCCTCGAGGCGCTGATGAAGCGCCGCCTGCCGATGGATCACCCGACCCTCCAGGTGCTGCCCGAGCTGGTGCGCCACACCGTCCGCATCGCCGAGGTGCGGCTCCAGCGCATCGGCCTCATCGACCGCCCGCTCTCGTCGATATCTTCGGGGCGCAAGCTGCTCTACGTGCTCGAAGCCTACGCGGGCAAGCTCGCGTCTGGCCTGCTGGGCATGGTCCTCGGCGTCGTGCTCTTCCCGCTGCGGATGATCGGCTTCTTCCGGACGAAGCGCCTCACCGACACCTACCTCGACGATCCCCAGGTGCGGGGCAACCTCGGCGGCGATGCCGAGGACGACGAGAACGGGGAGGGCGGCGCGTCGGGTCGCGCGCGCCCCGTGCCGGCCGGCGCGTGACGATCGCCGCGGCGATCCCGGTCCCGATCCCACCCTCACGCGAACGGCCCCTCGTCGCCGAGCTTCCGGAGATCGGGCGCGACGTGCCCTTCCGCGCGCTCGTTCATGCGCCGACGAAGGTCGAAGCGTGCACGGCGATCGAGCCCTGGCTCGGGCGCGGCGGCGTCTTTCAGAAGCGCGACGATCAGGTCTCTCCGCTCTACGGCGGCAACAAGGTGCGGCGCTTCGAGTACCTCCTCGCGGACGCCGAGGCGCGGGGGGCGCGGCACCTGATCACCGCGGGCGGCCTGGCCTCGACGCAGGTGATGGCGACGATCCTCTTTGGCCGAGGCGCCGGGTTCGCGGTGACGGCCGCGTTCTTCGATCAGCCGGTGACCCGCTTCGCGCGCGAGGCGCTGCTCACTGACGCGGCGGGCGGCGGCACCCTCGTGTACGGCGGCGGCTACGTGATGACGGCGCTCCGCACGATCCAGGCGCTGCGCAGCGTCGAGAAGCCGTACCTGATCCTCCCGGGCGCTTCGAACCCGCTCGCGCTCCTCGGCTACGTCGACGCGATGCTCGAGCTGGGCGAGCAGGTCCGCCGCGGCGAGGCTCCGCAGCCCGACGTGATCGTCGTCCCTGCCGGCAGCGGTGGCACCCTCGCGGCCCTCGCGGTCGGCGCGGCGATCCTGCGGTGGGACGTGCTCCTCGTGGGCGTGCGCATCACCGATCTCATCGCCTGCAATCGGGTGACGATCGGGTTTCTGGTGGGCGCGCTGCGGCGCTTCCTCGGCCGCCGCGCCGCCGCGGCGAAGAGGATCCGCATGGACAAAGTGCGCGTCGCGATCCACCACGGCGCGATCGGGCGGGGCTACGGCTACGCGACGCCGGCGGCGATCGAGGCCATGCCCGAGGTCGAGCGGCTCCTCGGCGTGCCGGGCGAGATCACCTACAGCGGCAAGGGCCTCGTGGGGCTGCGCGCCGTCGCCGCGGCGCACCCAGGCAAGACGATCCTTTACTGGCACACGCTCTCCAGCGCGCGCCCGATCCGACCCTCGGTGTCGCCGGAGGCCCTGCCCAGAGGGTTCGCCGGCGCCTTCGTGGGCGACGTGGCGATCTGAGCGCGCCGGGCTGGCAGCGCGCATAACTGGCCTGTTTCCCACAGGTTTTCAGCTCGGACGGGGTATGTCCCAGCTCCGTTCGCGCGTTGACCGAACCGGGGCAACTGTTCTAGTGTTCAGTGCCTGTCGAGGGCGCCGGGGGGCGCTCGAGACTCGCTATCTGACGCTGGAGACAAAGAATGCCCATCAAGCTGAAGCGAGGAGTTTCCATCGAGCCGCTCGCCCGCGGTGTCACCGCCTTTGGCGCCCCGCTCGCGCGCGGGAAGGTCGTCGCTTACCGGCCGGGGACGACGACGCCGCAGCCGATCTGGAAGACGATCGACAAGTCGATCCCGGGGGATGGACCGTGGGGCAACGTGATCGCGCTCGACGCCGAGGGCCGCGCCGACGCCTACGGCGACGGCCTCTACAAGCTCGAGCTCAGCGACGAAGGCGGCGCCGTCGTCGAGACGTGGGAGCCGATTTTCTTCGGCCACACGGTCGTCAGCGCCCGTGATTTCGGGGCGATCGGCGCGGGCGACGCCTCGATCGCCAGGGACACCGAGGCCCTGCAAGAGGCGATCGATTACTGCGTCGCCACCGGCGCCAAGCTCTTCATCCCGGCGGGGATGTACAAGCTCACGAGCCCGCTCTCCATCCACCGCCTGGTGAAGGGCGAGGGCGAAGGGCCGCGGGCGTTCGCCGAGTGCTCGGTGGAGATCCTCGGTGAAAAGCGAGCCTCCGGCATCCAGGGGAACGACACAGTGCTCGTCGCCACCTTCGGCGACAGGCCCGCGCTATGGATCCAGGGCGCGCGCGGCGTGGTGCTCTCGCGCCTCTCGTTCGAGGGCCTCAACAACTACGACCTCAGCGGCGACTATCACGAGCTCCTCGACGACGCGACGTTCACCCTCCCCGGCTGCCGCGACGGTGATCGTCGCCTCCCGCTCTCGATCGACAACGCCTTCTGCTCGCCCTACGCGGGGATCGCCATCGATCCCTTCCAGGGCGGCGGCCTGCCCGCCGACGGCGGCTACCCCGAGCTCGACAACCACTACTACCGACGCACGTGCGCGAGCCGGGGGATCACCCTCGAGCAGTGCGCGTTCTTCCGCTTCGTGGTCGGAGTCGCCGTCGCGCCCGCGGGGGCCGAGCGCGCGCCCGCGGACATTCGCATCAGCGACACCAGCTTCGAGCAGCACAAGGTGTCAATCGCGACGGGGCTCGGGCGGAGCGCGAACGTGACCGTGCGCAACGTGCGCTCGTTCGGGAACCTCTTCTTTTTGAGCACGTTGACCTACGGCGACGGAGAGCCGGGCTTCGACGTGCCCTCGATCGGCGGGGCCAACGTCGAGGCCACCAAGTACCTCTTCCTCGTCGACGCCGGCCGGGAGCCCGTGGTCTTCGAGGGGATCGCCTGCGCGTCGACGCTGGGGCTCGGCTTCCTCCTCGCCACCGGCGCGCGGGTGAGCCCGTCGTTCACGTTCGTCGGGTCGAACTTCGATCTCGCCGAGACGCGCCCAGCGGTCGACACCCACCTCTGGGCCGCGGCGAGCGCGCGCTTCGTCGGCTGCACGTTCGCGAGCTACAGCCACGGGCTGCCGATCCGCTTCATGAACCTCGGGGAGCTCGCGTTCTCGTCGTGCTCGTTCCTCAACATCACGTCCGACGTCGACTCCGACGCCGCGCCTTCGCAGGTCGGCTTCGTCGGCTTCGAAGAGCTCGAGCGCGTGACGTTCGAGGAGTGCGACACCGGCGATCGCTCGCTGCCGGATCAGCTGGTGTACCTCGAGCGCGTCTACCGGACCGCGCGGCTCGCCGCGCTCGATCGGAGCCTCGTGCCGCCCGGGAGCGTGATCGTCGCGGCCGATCTCTCGGGCGGTCTGCTCCGTGTCTCCTCCGAGGTGAAGGCGATTCACCTCCATGGCGTGACGGTGAAGAGCGACCCCGAGGAGCCCGGCTGCGCCGGCTTCTTCGCGCCCGATCCCTCGATCCTCAAGCCGGGCGATCTGGTGTTCGCCGCGAGCCCGGGGTGGATCCCGGAGAGCTACGCCGAGCCGCGGGTCAGCAACGGCGTGTGCGGCGTCATCGCCTCGATCGACGCCAAGGGCATGGTGCGGATGACGTCGGTGGTGCGCGGCCTCTCGGACGGCGTCCACGATCTCACCGTGCGCTACTTCCCGCGCTTCCATTTGCCGAGCGCCGGGATGACGACAGCAGGGAGCGACGTGATCACGAGGGTGAGCCACGCCGAGACGTGGCAGCAGTTCGATCGCATCTCGGGCGGTGGGATCCCGATCGGCGCGTACCTCCTCGATCCGGTGGCGATCGGCGCGACGCGGCTGCGGATCAGCAAGCCGGCGACGTCGACGAGCGCGCGGCCGATCCGACTCTATGACGCTGATATCGAGCGATTCGGAGATCCCATCGACGCGCGGATCCGCGGCGAGTTCGAGGCGCCGCCCTCGATGCGGCGCGCGAGCCTCGCGGTGTGGGAGGGGACGTCGTCGCCCTGATCAGGACTCAGGGGGCAAATCGAGGGGTCTCCGCGAGACGATGAGCGTGGCGTCGTCGTCGTCCTCGGCATCGGCCTCGACCTCGAGCGTGGGCAGGGCGGGGGGGACGGCGGCGGACTCCACGCCCGCAAAGGCGGTGACGAGCGGCTCGGGAGCGCCCGCGAAAGCGTCCGCAGGGAGCGGAGGTGGCCCCGAGGCGAAGAGGGCGGGCGGAGGCGCGTTGGAGGTCGTCACGAGCCGGGTCGAGCTCGTGGCCTCGATCGCCGGCCGAGCCACCGGGCGCGTCGCGGCGGTGACGTGCTCGAGCATGCTGCGCGCGCTCGCGAGCGAGGCGGTGCGGACGCGCGCGGTGTCGAGCTCGCGGCGCTCGAGCTCGGTGAGAAGGAGCGTGACCTCGTCGATCGCGCCGGAGAGCTCGCTGTGCATCTGCCCGGCGCGGGCCTCCGCCGAGGCGACGCGACGCCGCAGGCGCTCGATCTCGGCAGGGACGGCGTTGACCTCGATCAGCCCGGCGCTGAGCTCGCGCTCGCGCTCCATCTCGGCGATCCGCATCCGGTGCATCGCGGCCTCGACGCGCAGGGCTTCGATCTCGCCGCGGCCGACGGCGAGGCTGCGTTCGGCCTCGGCGAAGCTGTCTTCGAGCTCGACGCGGCGCGCCGTCGCGGCCCGCGCGTGGGCCTCGGCGCGGCTCTGGGCGCGGCGGGTCTTCTCGAGGTCGTCCTCGCGGCGGAGGTTGTCCTCCTCCATCTCGGCGACCCACTCGCGCTCGCCGGCGAGGAGGCCCTGCGCCTCGGTCACGGCGGCGCGCCCGGCGTCGATTTCGCGTCGCGCGTCGGTGAGCTCGCGGCGCGCGTCCTCGGTGGCGTCGCGCGCGGTCGCGAGCTTTTGGCGCGTGTCGGCGAGCTGCTCTTCGAGGGCGTCCGCGCTCTCGTGGGCATGGCGGATCTCGACCCAGGCTTGCTCCAGCTTGGCCGTGAGCTCGCGCTCCTGCGCCGCTGCGGCCTGCCGGAGCGTCTCGATCTCGCCGCCGAGCTCGCGGGCGCGGGCGCCGCCCTCGGCGCGTTCGCCCGCGATCCGGTCTTGCTCGGCGATGCGGACCCAGAGCGCCTCGCGATCTTCTTGCTCGCGATCGAGGCGCGCGCGCAGCTCCGCCGTCTCGTCGCGCGCCGTCGCGAGGAGGTGGAGCGCGTCCTCGGCGGCGAGGCGATGCGTGGCCGCCTCGCGCCGCGCGTGCGTCAGATCGACGCGGAGCCGCTCGCTCTGCGCCTCGAGCGCCTGCAGCCGCTCCTGCGTCTCGCCCTGCGACGCGCGCAGCTTCACCGCCTGGGCTCCGTCGGCCTCGACGTCGGTCGCGCGCTTCTGCTCGAGGCGCAGGCGGGCCTCGACGTCGGACACACGCGCCAGCATCTGCCCGAGCATCTCGTCGGCGGCGCCCTGCTCGCGCTCGGCCTTCAGTGCGCGGGCCACGGCCTCGCTCGCGTCCGCCTCGAGCTCGGCGATCTTCCGGTAGAGGAGCGCGACCTCGTCCAGGCGCGGCTGGGTGGTTCCGCGCCCCTCCGAGACGGGGCGCGGCTGGGTGGTCCCGCGCCCCTCCGAGACGCTTCGCCCCGGAGGATGCACGGACCCCTGGGGCCCGCGCAGAGGGCGCCCCACGACGGGAGTCGCTGCTGGGGTGGGCCCCAGCGGAGCTTTGGGCGGCCCACCTTGGCCGCGGTCGTTATTCACGTGATCAACGCCTCGGAGCCCATGATGTCAGAAGCCGCGCCGCCCAGAGCCCCCTTCGGCGCTCAGGGCATGGGCGTGGGCGGATACGCCGGCGCGAAGCCGCTCGTGGCGGCGCCGTCGAGCAGGAAGAACGGCGTCTTCCCGTTCGTGTCCGAGTACGTCGGCTTGACGCTGCAGAAGCTCTTCCCGCACTTGTCGTTGACGAAGGCCACGTCGGCGACGACCCAGAAGCGGTTGCTGTTGTCCACGTCTTCGCCGTCCGAGGACGAGAACGTGACCGGCGACTCCGGCTTGTAGAACCCGCCCGATCCGAGCTCGGCCGTCAGCGCGCCGTTGCAGAAGATCTTCACGTTAGGGTGTACATCGTACACCAAGCCGTGGTTCGAGTAGTAGTGCACGCCGATCCGCGTCCACTGGCCCTCGGGCGGGAAGTCGACGTTGATGTTCTCGGGCGTGCAGAAGTTCTCGTCGTTCGGGTCCGTCAACGAGAAGTCGCAGGTGATGTTGTCGATGTCGAGGCGCGGGTTGTGGCAGCCCTTGCCGAGGTCTTGCCACTTCTGGCCGATGCCGCGCGGCGCGTAGTAGCAGGTGTTGGAGCCCATCATCGGATCGAGCCACCAGTTGACGGGGAGCGGGGGCGCCACCGGCGGGTCTGCGAACCAGTGGGGCGCGTCCGACTCGAGGAACGGGTCTTCGCCGGAGCTGAAGGGCGAGAGCTTGCAGTTGCCCCAGCCGCAGTCTTGCGGCGCGCCGAAGGAGCTGATGTCCCACGGCAGCGTGCTCATCGGCTGCTTCACGTGGAGGTCGAGGTCGACGCCGTCGTCCTCCGCCGTGTGCTCCCACGTCAGCTCGACGCGGAGCCCGGGGGCGCCGACGAAGAGCGGGTAGGTGCAGGTCTGGGGCACCGTCTGGCCAGCGACCTGCTTGGTGTAGGTGACCGAGTACTCCCCCGACTGCAGGGGCTTGAACGTATCTATCGGGCTCGCCCCTGAGACGGCGGGGCAGGGGCTGACGCCGGCGGGGCACTCCACCGTCCACACCTCGCTGCCAGCGACGGCGTTGAAGCTGAAGGTGCCAGTGCCCGTCTTCAGGTGCACGTCTGCGAACGGAGACGCGCTGATCGGGTGGCACTGTGTGACATCGTTGATGTAACACTTGTCGGGCGGGCTCGCGTGGACGCCGCCGATGCACGGGCCCCACGTGCCTTGCTCGCTGCACTTCTCCGAGCCGTCGTAGCAGCCCACGGCGTTGTGATACGAGGGGTCGCCCTTGAAGCAGGAGTGCACCTGCCCGGCCGAGCAGCCGCACCCTTCGTCCACCTGACCATCGCAGTTGTCGTCGAGGCCCTGGTGCTCGGGGTCGCACAGCTCCTTCGGGCCGCACTTGGTGCCGCAGGGGTTCGACATCACGTCTTCGACGCTGGCGTCGCTGCCGCCGCCGCCGCTGGTGCTGAGCATGAGGCCGCCCTCGCCGTTGCCGCCGGTCCCGCTGCCGGAGGCGGACGAGGTGCCGGCGCCGCCGTTCCCCGTGGCGCCTATCCCACCCATGCCGCCGGTGCCGGTGGTGAAGGTGTTTGGCTCCTTCGCGGCCGAGCAACCGTCGACGAGAGCGGAGCCCGTTCCGATGGCGGCAATGATGAAGAGAGCAGCGTGAACACGACGACGTCGCATAAGACCTCCCGAGCGAGGCGCTCGAAGAACAGGTGAATCGAGTGTACTCCGGCGCACCCAGGATTGTCGCGCTGGTTGATCGGGATCCCCCTGCTCCATCCGGCTGAAACCGGCCGAGCGCGTCACTTGGCGCGCATTCCGTCGATGAGCTTATCGAACTCTGCCTTCGCTCCGTTTACCGTGTTTTCCGGTCCCGTCATCTTGAAAAATGTGGGCGGCGTCGTCTCGACGATGGCAGCGAGCATCTCCCATTTATCCTTCGGTGAGGCCGCCGCTGCGCCTGGCATCCCCGAGCCGGAGAACGTCCCGTGAAGCTCGGCGATCGTCACCTTGAGGTCGCCCACCTTCTTCTCGGTGCGCTTCACTTCGGCCTTGGGAGCGAACTGCCCAGCCCAGCGCTGGAGGTTCATCTCGACTGATCCGCCGGCCTGCGAGACGCTGAGCTCGGCGTCTTCAGTATCGCCTTTGGCCTTGGGGATCTTGTAGGTCGCCTTGCGCATCGGGCTCGGGTTTTCAGCTTTTTGCCAGTTCGCGGGCGCGTCGTAGGCCACGTCGGTCGGGCCCTCGGGCGCGGTCTTCTGCGGCGTCGGCGAGGCGGCGTGGGGCGACGCGCCGAGCGGCGCGACCGACGATTTTTCGGGCTCGGGCGCCCTCGCGCAGCTGAGCCCGAGCGCTCCGGCGAAGAGGATCGTGAAGAGGCCGGTCGTCCGGAGCATGAGTCAGTACCCTTCCGTCTTGCTGATGATCTCGTTCATGATCTCGCGCGTCCCTCCGCCGATCGGGTAGAGCCTCGCGTCGCGGTAGAGGCGCTCGACCAGGTACTCGCGCATATAGCCGTAGCCGCCGTGGATCTGCACCGCTTGGTCGCAAACGAACGAGCACATGTCCGTCGCGGTGTTCTTCGCCATCGCGGCGAGGCCCGGGACCTGCTCGCCCCGGACGACGCGCTGGACGACCTCGCTCATCAATGCGCGCGCTGCGGCGAGGCGCGTGACCATGTCGGCGAGCTTGTGGCGGAGGACCTGGAAACCCATGATCGGCTTGCCAAACGCCTTCCGTTCGCGGGCGTATGCCACTGACTCGCGGTAGGCGAGCTCGGCGATGGCGACGCAGTTGCCGGCGAGGAGAAGGCGCTCCACCGCGAAGTTCATCATGATCGGGACGAAGCCGCCGCCCTCTTCCCCGATGCGGTTGGCGACGGGGACGCGGCAGTCCTCGAACCCGAGCTCGGCCGTGTCGGAGGCCCACCAGCCCATCTTTGCGAGCTTCTTGCTCACAGTGAAACCAGGCGTGCCCCGTTCGATGATCAAGAGCGAGATGCCGCCGTGGCCGGGCCCGCCCGTTCGCACCGCGGTGGTCACGAAATCCGCGCGGCAGCCGGAGGTGATGAACGTCTTGCTCCCGTTGACCACGTAGAAATCGCCGTCGCGCACGGCGCGCGTCTGGAGCGAGGCCACGTCGCTGCCGCCGCCGGGCTCGGTGATCGCCAGCGCGGCGATCTTCTCGCCGGAGATCACCGGGGGCACGAAGCGCCGCTTCTGCTCGGGCGTGCCGAAGCTGATGATCGGCGGCAGCGCGATGCGGTGGCTGCCGAGGCCCGCGGCCACGCCGACCGAGTGGCCCGCGAGCACGAGCTCTTCGCCGGCGGCGAGGACGAAGGAGAGATCGCCCCCGGCGCCGCCTGCGTCTTCGGGGTAGCCGACGCCCATCATCCCGCCCGCGGCGGCCTTCACGTAGAGCTCGCGAGGGAACTCGTTGGCCTCTTCCCAGGCCGTCGCGTACGGGGCGATCTCCGCCCGCGCGAAGCGCCGAACCTGCTCGCGCAGCTGCGCGTGCTCTGCGGTCTCGTACAGCGGCAGCTGGGTGATCATCGATCGAGGAGCTCCAGATCGGAGCGCGTCGTCACTCGCCGCAGCCGGGGGCCTGCGCGGGCTGCGGCGCGGGCTGTCGAGGCGCCGGCGCCGCCCCTTCGCCCTGAACCGGCCTCGGAGCGGGCGCCTGGGCCGCGGGCTCCGCCGAGATGGTGATGTCGTCCGGCCGGGTGAGCCCGGTACACCCCGTCGTGCCGAGGAAGCCGAGCGCGCCGACGAAGAGGAGGAGTGATCGGTAAAGCACGCGCGGACGCTAGCATAGCTTCCCGGGGCTGGGGAGAGCCGTGCTACCAAAGGAGGCTATGGAGCCCTCGTTCCGGCGCATCTTCAACGCCGCGTTCAGTCCGGATTTTTACCCCCGCTACCTCGCGCGGTTCGAGCAGCGCGTCGGCTGCAAGATCCCGTTTCGCGTGGCGGAGACGCCGCTCTTCTTCACGCGCGGGCTCCGGGATCGCCTCGAAAAATCCGCGAACGAGATCGTCCAGCAGATCTCGAACCCGACGCTTATCGCCAGGATGAAGGCGGCGATCCCCGCGGCCCTCGATGTGCCCGGAATGGACGCGCTGCCCAACTGCGTGCAGGTGGATTTTGCGATCACGCGCGGGCCTGACGGCGAGCTCGACGGCAAGGTGGTGGAGCTCCAGGCCTTCCCGTCGCTCTACGCGCTGATGGTGCTCCAGGCCGAGGTGATGAGCGAGATGCTCGCCGAGATCCCGGGCCTCGATCGGCGCTGGTCGATCTACTTCAGCGGCCTCGATCGCGAGAGCTTCACCGCTCACTTCCGCCGCGCGGTGCTCGCCGATGAGGCGCCCGAAAACGTCGTGCTCCTCGATCTCGATCCGCCGTCGCAGAAGACGTACCCGGATTTTCTGGCCACGAAGGAGCTGACCGGCATCGACGCCGTCTGCCCGACGACGCTGATCCGCGACGGTCGCAAGCTGCTGCGCAAGGTCGACGGGCGCCTCGTCCAGGTGCGCCGCATCTACAACCGGGTGGTCTTCGACGAGCTCGAGGTCAAGAAGGTCACGCTCCCGTTCAAGTACACGGACGATCTTGACGTGAGCTGGTGCTCGCACCCGAACTGGTACTGGGCGTGGTCCAAGTACACGCTGCCTTCAATCGATCACTCCGCCGTGCCGCGGGCGCGGACGATCGCGTCGATCGAGCGCATCCCCGATGATCTCGAGCGCTACGTGCTCAAGCCGCTCTTCTCTTTCGCCGGCTCGGGCGTGAAGGTCGATCCCACGCGGGCCGACATCGACGCGATCCCCGACGAGCAGCGCGATGGGTGGCTGCTCCAGGAGAAGATCACCTACGAGCCCGGGCTGATCATGCCGACGGGAGAAGGCGTGAAGGGCGAGGTGCGGATGATGTTCCTGCGGGCGCCCGGCGACGCTGCGCCCAAGCTGGTGCTCAACCTGGTGCGGCTCTCGCGCGGGCAGATGCTCGGCGTCGATCAGAACCGCGATCTGACCTGGGTCGGCGGCAGCGTCGGCATCCTCCCCGTCGACTGACGCCGCTTCGTCAGTGGCGGAGCGCGAGCTGCCACGCGACGATGACGATCGCCGCGGCGACGCCGCCGAGCGCCGTCTGCATCCACCAGCTCGGGGCCCCCGATCCGAGGGTGATGGTGTGCCCCGCGGTGCGCGAACCGACGTCGTACGAGAGGCCGCGGCGACGGAGCGGCCACGCGGCGACGATCCCGATCCCCACGCCGGAGAGGAAGCCAAAGAGGTGGGCGCCGAGATCGGTCGTGGGGCCGCCCGAGCCCAGGGTGCCCAGCAGCGCGAGTCCGCCGACGAGCGGGCCGGCGAGGTCCGTCCACGAGCGCGGGGTCTTCGCGGCGCGGTCTTCAGTCCGGACGCCGACGTTGAGCACGAGCTGCGTCGCCGCGAGCAGGCCGATCGCCCCGAAGACGGCCGTCGAAGCGCCGATCGATCCGTGCCCTGAATCGCCGAGGCTGCGGTGCCAGAGCGCGTTGCCCAGGTTGCCGAAGATGCCTGACGCGAGGATCGCCAGCGCGCTGCCGCCCGCGCCGAGGCGGCGATGAACGGCTGACGCGAACACGGTGCCGGAGATGGCGTTGCCGAGCACGTGGTTGCCGTCAGCGTGCAGCGTGAGCGCGGTGACCGCGCGCCAGGGCTGCGAGGTGAGCACATCGCGCGTGATGGCTGTGCCCTGCGAAAACCAGTGGCTGTCCGCGGCGGCAGGCCCGGTGATCAGGAAGAACGCGATCAGCGTCATGAAGAGCAGCGGCGTCACCGGCGAGGCCGGGTGGCGGGGCCGCTCGCGTACGGGGCGCGGCGGCCAGTCGCGGTTCTCCTCTTCGTAGCGATCGACAGCGACCGACGCGGCGGCGTAGTCGGCGTCGCGCACGAGGAGCACCCAGCCGACGTTCGAGCGGCGGATGAGGTGCCAGATCGACATGGATTGAAGGACGAGCGCGTAGTCGCGCGCCTTGCGCTCGTGCGCGACAGGGCCGAGCGCGGTGAGCCCGGCGAAGGTGTCCTCGGCGTCGGCCGGCGTCGCCGTGGGCGGGCTGAGCCGAGCGCTGCGGGGCACGAGCGCCGGCATGGTGAACGGGTAAGGTCGAGTCGCGGGGACCGGTACGAGAAGAATGTTCGACGGGGTCGGGAAGGAGCTCGTGGTGACGAGGGCCGTGCTGGGCTCGTCAGGCAGCGCCGACGCTTCCGGTTGTGCCGCTTCGTCGGGTGCCGGCCTCTGATCGGGCTCCGGCGTCTGGATGCTGGAGACTTCGAGCTGGACCATGGCGGGGGCTCCGTTCGGAGCGAAAGTGTCGTCTGGAGGCATCACAGTCGAGGGAACGTGCGGACGGGGCTCGCCGCTGTCAACGCCGCTCCCCACGCTTGCGTCACGCACGCCCCTTGTGCGCGCGTCGCGCGCATGGCACTGCGGACCGCGTGTCCACGGCTCTAACGAATGGCATCCGGGTGACCGTCTCCACGGTCTACGTTCCTTCCCAATCTGCGCCGACCGTGCACCGGTACGTCTTCGCATACACGATCCGGATCGCCAACGAAGGCAACCAGACGGCCCAGCTGCGCAGCCGGCACTGGGTCATCACCCACGCCAACGGCAAGGTGGAAGAGGTCCGCGGGCCTGGGGTCGTCGGTCAGCAGCCGGTGCTCAAGCCCGGCGATCACTTCGAGTACACCAGCGGCTGCGTGCTCGACACGCCCCGTGGATCGATGCGCGGTAGCTACCAGATGCAGTCGCCTGATGGTCAATCGTTCGACGCCGACGTCGCCCAGTTCGAGCTGGCGATGCCGCACTCGCTCAACTGAATATCGACCATCCATGGGTCGAACCTCGAGCAGCGGCAGGACGATCGTCGGGCGTGTTCGAGCGGGGATAGATGATTGAGGACGCCTCCAGGGCCAGCCGGCTTTCGCAGTGGCCTCTGGAGAGCGCGTCGAGCAAGGAGCGCCGCGGGGACGGCGCCAGGATCAGTGGAGGATCGCTTTCTCCGCCGTCGAGTCGGCGCCGCGGAAGGCGAAGCTGATCACGCCCTCCTTCATGTCGACTACGACGTGGCCGCCGTTCTCCAGCTTGCCGAAGAGCAGCTCGTCGCCGAGCGGGCGCTTCACATCGTTCTCGATCACCCGCCCGAGGGGGCGCGCGCCGTTGGCCGGATCGTAGCCCTTCTCGGCGAGGTGCTTGCGAGCCGCCGCGGTGACCTCGATGGTCACGTTCCTGTCGGCCAGCATCGCCCCGAGCTCGCGGATGAACTTGTCGACGATGTGGCCCATGACCGACGGATCGAGCGATTTGAACTGGATCCGCGCGTCGAGCCGGTTCCGGAACTCGGGGCTGAACATGTTCTTGTAGGCCTTGTCGTCGTCACCGGCCGTGCCGCGCTCGCCGAAGCCGACGCGTGATTGCGCCAGATCCCGCGCGCCGACGTTGCTCGTCATGATGATGGTCACGTGGCGGAAATCGCTCTTTTTCCCGTTGTTGTCGGTGAGCGTGCCGTGGTCCATCACCTGCAACAGGACCTGGAAGACGTCGGGGTGCGCCTTCTCGATCTCGTCGAGGAGCAGGACTGCGTGCGGTGACTTGGCGATGGCCTCCGTCAGCAGGCCGCCGCGGTCGAAGCCGACGTAGCCGGGCGGAGCGCCGATGAGGCGCGAGACGGTGTGCCGCTCCTGGTACTCGCTCATGTCGAAGCGGAGGAACGCGACGCCGAGGGATTTGGCGAGCTGCTTTGCCAGCTCTGTTTTGCCGACGCCCGTGGGGCCGCTGAAGAGGAACGAGCCAATCGGCTTCTCGGGCGCGCGCAGGCCAGCGCGGGAGAGCTTGATCGCGGCGGCGAGCTGATCCACCGCCTCGTCCTGCCCGAAGATCGCGCCGCGGAGGCCGGTGCCGAGATCCTTGAGCTGGGCCTTGTCGGACGTCGACACCTGGCGCGGCGGGATCTGCGCCATGCGGGCCACGACCATCTCGACGTCGGTCACGTCGACCACGTAGCCGTCGCCGTGAGCCAGGCGCGCGGCGGCGCCGGCCTCGTCGAGCAGATCGATCGCCTTGTCGGGGAGACGCCGATCCTGGAGGTAGCGCGACGCGAGCTTGGCCGCGGCCTCGATCGCCTCCTTCGTGTAGGTGATCTTGTGGAACTCCTCGTACTTGGAGCGCAGCCCTTCGAGGATCTGCGCCGTCTCGGCCTCGCTCGGCTCGCCGACCTCGATGCGCTGGAAGCGACGGGCGAGGGCGCTGTCGCGCTCGAGGTGGCCGCGGTACTCCTGGAACGTGGTCGCGCCGATGCAGCGGAGGCGCCCCGACGAGAGCGCCGGCTTGAGCAGGTTGGACGCGTCCATCGTCCCGCCGCTCGTGGCGCCGGCGCCGATGATCGTGTGCAGCTCGTCGATGAAGAGGATCGAGCCGGGCTGCTTCTCGAGGGCCTTGAGCACGGCCTTGATCCGGTTCTCGAAGTCGCCGCGGAACTTGGTGCCGGCGAGGAGGGCGCCCATGTCGAGCGAGTAGACCGTGGAGCCGAGGAGCGGCTTCGGCGCGTCGCCCTTCTGGATCTTCTGGGCCAGGCCCTCGACGATCGCTGTCTTGCCGACGCCCGCGTCCCCGATCAGGAGCGGGTTGTTCTTGCGGCGACGGGCGAGGATCTGGATGGCTCGGGCCACCTCGGTCTCGCGGCCGACGAGGGGATCGATCCGGCCTTCAGCCGCCTCTTTGTTGAGGTTGAGCGTGTACGCGGCGAGGGGATCCTTGACCGCGCCGCCGCCGTCTTCGCCCTCGCTCTCGCCAGCGCCGGGCTGGGAGGCGCCGCCGGGATCGGGGCGCTCCACGTCGTCCTGGCCTGTCTTCGACACGCCGTGGGATACGTAGTTGACGACGTCGTACCGCGTGACCCCGAGCTCGCCGAGGATGGCGACCGCGGGGCAGTCGCGCTCCGAGAAGATCGCCACGAGCACGTTGGCCCCGCGGAGCTCTTTCTTGCCGGAGCTCTGCACGTGGGTGACCGCTCGGCCCACGACGCGCTGGAAGCCCAGCGAGAGGGTGGGTGACGCGTCGTTGTCGTCGGGCAGCGGGGGGAGCTCGGTGTTGAGGAAGCGCTCCAGGCGCTTCTTGAGCGCGGCCGCGTCGCCCCCGGCATGGCGGAGGATCTGCGCCGTCTCGTCGTCGAAGAGGAGGGCGTAGAGCAGGTGCTCGACGGTCACGAACTCGTGCCGACGGCGCTGCGCTTCACGGGTTGCGAGAGAGAAGGCGATCTCGACTTCGGGGCTGACACGCATGGTCATTCGGGCTCCACGGAAAGCCGAAGGGGCATGCCTTGCTCCTTCGCGTGATCGGTAACCTGGGCGACTTTGGTCTCGGCGACGTCCTTGGTATAGACGCCGGCGACGCCGTGACCCTTGTGGTGAACGCTGAGCATGATGTGCGTCGCCTCGGTCTCGGACTTGTGAAAAAACTTCATGAGAACGTCGATCACGAACTCCATCGTCGTGTAGTCGTCGTTGTGGAGGAGGACCTTGTAGCGGCGGACTTTCTCGAGCTTGCTCTTGCGCTCGGTCGCGAGATCGCCCTCATGGTCCTCTTTCTCGTTGGGATCGTTCGCCATATCGGTCGGGGTCGGAGCATAGCAAGGCGGGCGGAGGGGCGCCCGCTGGGGCGATCGTGGGGAGAGCCCGGTAGCGCTCGGCTTCGGGGCCTCCCGTCCTCGGGCGGCGGGAGCACCGGAAGGTGGGCATTGATCGGGCGGATGGGAAGGGGGGCTCCGGAGATCGCGCCGAACGTCGCCGTCGCTACTGCCCGCCGCCTCCGTCGTACGGATCGAGTCGGACCTCGACGGGATCGATCTTCCAGATCTCCCGCGCGTACTCCCGCACCGTGCGATCGGACGAGAAAGCGCCGACCCGAGCGATGTTGAGGGCCGCCTTGCGCGACCACGCGTCCTCGGCCCGGTACGCCTCGTCGACCTGGCGCTGGCAGGCGGCGTACGCGGCAAAATCGCCGAGCGAGTAGTATTCGTCCCGCCCGAGCAGGCCGTCGATGAGCGGGTTGAAGAGGTCGCGCTCCTCCGGGCTGAAGAAGCCGGAGCGGATGAGATCGATGGCCTCGCGGATCGTCCCGTCGGCGTCGTAGGCGGCGCGGCCCTCGACCCCGGCCGCGCGGCGCTCCAGGACCTCGGCGGCGTCGAGGCCGAAGAGGAAGAAGTTCTCCGGGCCGACCGCGTCGCGGATTTCGATGTTGGCGCCGTCGAGCGTGCCAATCGTCAGCGCCCCGTTCATCGACAGCTTCATGTTGCCGGTGCCGGAGGCCTCCATCCCCGCCGTCGAGATCTGCTCCGACAGATCGGCCGCCGGGATGATCTTCTCGGCGAGGGAGACGCGGTAGTTTGGCAGGAACGCTACCCGGAGCGCCGAGCAGTGGCGATCGTTGTTGATGACCTGGGCGATCGCGTGGATGAAGCGGATGATCAGCTTCGCTGTCCGGTAGCCAGGCGCGGCCTTGGCGCCGAAGAGGAACGTCCGCGGGAGGATCTCTTCGCCCCGCTTGAGGCGCTGGTAGAGCGCGACGATGTGGAGCGCGTTGAGGAGCTGGCGCTTGTACTCGTGGAGGCGCTTGATCTGGACGTCGAAGAGCGACGCCGGGTCGGCCTCGAAGCCGAGCTCGTGGTGGATGATCTTGCAGAGGGCGACCTTGTTGGCCCGCTTGACCTCGCGCAGGCGCGCGCGGAACGCCGGATCCTCCGCGTGGGGCTCGAGATCGCGGAGGTGCTCGAGATCCTTCACCCAGCCGCCGCCGATGCGATCGGTGATCAGCGCGGCGAGGCCGGGGTTGCAGGCCTGGATCCAGCGGCGGGGCGTCACGCCGTTGGTCTTGTTGTTGAAACGCTCCGGGAACATCTCGTAGAAATCGCGGAGCAGGTGGCTCTTGATAAGCTCAGTGTGGAGCTTGGCGACGCCGTTGACCGAGTGCGAGCCGACCACCGCGAGGTGGGCCATGCGGATGCGGCGATCGCCGCCCTCCTCGATCAGCGACATGCGGGCGACGCGCTCCTTGTCGTGGGGGTGATCGTCGAGCACCACGCGCACGAAGCGGCGGTTGATCTCGGTGATGATCTCCAGGTGGCGCGGGAGGAGGCGGCCGAACAGCGACGCCGGCCAGCGCTCGAGGGCCTCGGGCAGCAGCGTGTGGTTGGTGTAGCCGAAGCACGCGACCGTCTGCTTCCAGGCCTCTTCCCAGGCGACGCCGTGCTCGTCGACGAGCACGCGCATCAGCTCAGCGATGGCCACCGCGGGGTGGGTGTCGTTGAGCTGCATCGCCACCTTCTCGGAGAAGCGCGTGAAGTCGCGGTGGACCTTGCGGTAGCGGTAGACGATGTCGTGGATCGAGCAGGCGACGAAGAAGTACTCTTGGCGCAGGCGGAGCTCGCGGCCGGCCTCGAAGTTGTCGTTGGGGTAGAGCACCTTCGAGATCACCTCGGAGGCGTTCTTGACCTGCACGGCGCGCACGTAGTCGCCGCTGTTGAAGAGCGCGAAGTCGAACTCTTCGCCGGCGCGCGCGGCCCAGAGGCGCAGCGTATTCACCGTGTTGGTGTGGTGGCCGGCGATCGGGGTGTCGTAGGGGACGCCGAGCACCGTCTCTTCCTGGCGCCAGATGACGCGGAAGCCGCCCTTGCCGTCGCTCTGGTGCTCGGTGTGACCGCCGAGCTTGACGGGGACGGTGTACTCGGGCCGCGCGATCTCCCAGGGGTTCCCGAAGCGGAGCCACTCGTCGGCGCGCTCCACCTGGGCGCCGTTGCGGATCGCCTGCTCGAAGATGCCGAACTCGTAGCGGATCCCGTAGCCGAAGCCGGGCAGGCTCAGCGTCGCCATCGACTCAAGGAAGCACGCGGCGAGGCGCCCGAGGCCGCCGTTGCCGAGGCCGGCGTCCGGCTCTTGCTCGATCAAGTCGTCGAGGTTGATGCCCATCTCGGCGAGCACCCCGCGGTACGCGTCGAAGACGTCGAGCGCCTGGAGGTTGGCCGTGAGCGCGCGGCCGAGGAGGAACTCGGCGGAGAGGTAGTAGGCGCGCTTGACGTCCTGCTCGTAGTACGTGCGCAGCGTCTGCGTCCAGCGCTGCACGAGCCGGTCGCGCACCGAGAAAGACAGCGCCATGTACCGATCGAAGGGCGTCGCGCCGTCGAGCTCACGCGCGCGCGAGTACTGGACGTGATCGTTGAACGCGCGCCGGAGCACCTCCGGGTGCATCCCGGTGCGATCGTCTTCGATTGCGATGTGCGAGGCAGGATCGGGCGGAGGGGTCGAGCTCATCGCCCGGGAGCTTACCGGCCGGCGCAGGCGAGGTGGCGAGCGATTTTTACCTTTCCCTGTTTGCCCTGGACTCGTGATAACCAGGGGCCGAGAGCTGAGCTCTCGTCGGAAACAGGGGCGCTCGGGCGTGGGGCGCCGGGCCTGTATCCGGGTGGAAGGTCTCATGAACGCGATGCAACGGGCGCAGAGGGTGGGCGTGGCGGCTGCGGCGAGCCTGCTCGTCGCGGTGATGGCGGCGAGCTCCGCCGGGTGCGACTTCCTCAAGCCCAAGGCGAAGAAGGTCTTCGCGGAGGCGTGCTCGCTCGACAGCGACTGCGAGTCCCTCGACTGCGCCGGGCAGAGCGGCGTCTGCTCCAAGGCGTGCACGTACAACACGGAGTGCGGGGGCGATCTCGTCTGCCGGCAGAAGGACGACGGCAGCGGGGATCACTGCGCCAAGCCGGTGGGGCAACACCTCAACGGCAGCTGCATGGATCCCGGCGACTGCGAGAACGGCCACTGCCTCAAGCACGTCGGCGAGGACAACGCGCCCGGGATCTGCTCGCGCTTCTGCGCGGCCTCCGCGGACTGCCCGGATGGGATGAAGATCTGCGACACGATCTCCGACACCGGCGTGCTGAAGATGTGCCTGCCCGGCAACGTCGGCGCGCCGGCTCCGAAATTCGGCACGCTCGCAAGGTCGTGACCACGACGCGCCTGACGGCGACAGCGCCTCCGGTCGTGACCGCGCCCCCGGTCGTGACGGCGCCCCCGGTCGGCGGTGGGTTGGTCCTCCAACCGCGCGGCGCGACGCCGGCCCCGAGCGCTGCGCCGACCGTCGCGGCGACGGTCCCGCCCGCCGCGGCGACTGCGACGCCGATCAAGATCAAGCCGCGCAAGTGAGCCGCGGCTACGGCACCACCAGGGTGTCGTTCGACTGGAGCGGGAGGTTCTCCCGCAGGTCGCCCTTGTCCACCACCTGCGCATAAACGAAGGGGATCCGCCGCTCACCTTGCGCGTCGCGGCGGACGATCACGATCCTGTCCGGCGCGGCGAAGCGCGTGAAGCCGCCCGCGAGCGCGATCGCCTGGAGCACCGTGACCTGACCCTTCGGGGTGAACTCACCGGGGCGCGTGACCTCGCCCATCACATAGACGCGGTAGCTGTGGAGCTCCGCGACCTCCACCGCGACCACCGGGGCTTCGGTGTAGAACTTCGCCGCGCGCGAGGCGATGTCGCGGCCGACCGAGTCCACCGTCCGCCCTTCGACGAGCACGTCCCCGATCAACGGGAGCGTGACGAAGCCATCGGGGCGCACGGTGACGCGCTGGCTGAGGGCGTCGTTCTTCCAGGCGCGCACCTGCAGCACGTCGCCGGGGCCGACGGCGTAGGTGGCGGTCGTGCGGCGCTCCGCTTCGAAATCGAAGCCGGGGGGACGGGCGCCGCAGGCGGTGAGCAGCGCCGCGAAGAGCAGCGCCGCGAGCAGGGGAGGCGAGGGGGGGCGGATCGAGATCATGATCACGCCCGCTACGATGCGCGAGGTCGCCACCCGATCGCCGCTCGGGACATCGAAGCCGGAGAAGGGCGTCTTTCCGCCCGGATCTCTCGACCTGATGGCCGCGTGGATAGTCGGCGTGCTCTGCGCGCTCGTCATCATCAAGCCCCAGGAGTTCCTGGCCGCGCTCGCCGGGCTGCCGCTGGTGTACGTCGCGTTCGGCGCGGTGATCCTCGCCGCCGCGATCGACGTCCTCCACGGCCGCCTCCGCCCGGCGCTCGCGCCGCAGACGCCGCTGGTGATCGCCTTCTTCGCGTGGGGCTTGATCGTCACCGCGGTGAAGCACCCCGACGGGATCGGCGATCAAGCGCTCGCCCTCTTGATTCTCTTCGGCCTCTACGTCGCGGTGGGGATCGGGTGCGGCTCGCGCCGCGGCCTCACCGTCTTCGCGTGCACCTACGTGGCCTGCGCCGCGCTGGCGACGACGGTGGCCATCGCGCAGGGGTTCGCCCCGTGGGGCTGCTTCCTCGGCGCCAGCGAGGACTGGGAGGGCAAGGGCGAGCTCGCGTATGACGGCCGCCCCTGCGAGTCGAACCTCGACTGCCGCCTCGACGCCCCCGATCCCGCGGGGAACTACCGCTGCGAGCACATCGGGCCGCTCGGGACCTCGAGCATCGGCGGGCGCGTGCGCTACCGCGGATCCCTCGCTGATCCCAACGAGCTCTCGCTGATGATCTCGCTCTCGCTCCCGCTCGCCTTCGCGCTCTTCACGTCGCCCTCGCGCCTCGTCGCGCCGCGCGCGCCCGGGCGGCGCCTCGTGCGCTTGCCGCCCCTCCTCGGCGACCGCCTGATCGCGCGCGTCGTCGCTGCGGCACGGGCGCTCCCGGCGGCGGCGCTGTGCGGGGCCGTGGGGATCGTGGTGGTCCTCTCGCGCTCGCGCTCGGGCCTGGTCGCGTTCCTCTTCGTGCTCGGGATCGCCTTCATTCGCCGCGCCGGAGCGCTCGGCGTCCTCCTCGCGGCGATCGCCGCGCCGCCGATGATGCTCCTCGGCGGGCGGAGCGGCGAGGAGGCCACTGAGTCCTCGGACGAGCGCGCCGCGCTGCTCCGCGAGGCGTTCGAGTTCATCCGCGAGACGCGTGGCTTCGGCCTCGGCCTCGGTCGGTTCACCGACGAGTCGTCGATCGGGCTCACCGCGCACAACGCCTACGTGCTCGCGGCGTCCGAGGCCGGGATCGTCGGCCTGATCCTCTTCGGCCTCGCGGTGTACCTCTCGCTCAAGGTGCCCCTCGTGATCTGGTTCGGCGACTACACCGTCTCGAAGGCCACGACGCGGACGGCGACGGCGCTCGCGGTGGCCCTCGGCGGCGTCTCGGTCGGCATCTTCTTCTTATCGTGGACGTACAAGGACATCCTCTATCTCCTGCTCGGCGCCTCGGCCGCGCTCTACGCCGCGGCGCGCGCGGAGGATCCGCGCCTCGAGGTGCGGCTCTCGTTGAAGGAGGCCCTGAGCGTGACCGGGGGGCTTGGGCTTCTCCTGGTGATCGTGTGGATTGGGACGCGGTTTCAGCGTCGATGAGCCTTCGCGCGGCGCGCTGACGGGACAGGCTCACTCTCCCGCGAGAACGACGGGGACGTGGAACGCCCCTGCGCACTCGCGATTCGGATAGGCTGCGCCCGGGCTCTCTGGAGGAGGCATGGATGGCAGGCGGCGAGTGGCTACACGAGGAGGGCGGGGCGCCGGAGGTTTCGCCGACGCGGCTCCCCGTGACGGCGCCGGCGCTGTGCGGCCGTCAAGACGACCTCGATTGGCTCGATGCCTGCTGGGCGGAGGGCGTCCAGGTGGCGTCGATCGTGGCCTGGGGCGGGGTGGGGAAGACGGCGCTGGTAAACGGGTGGCGGAACAAGCTGCGCGACGCAGGGTGGAGCGGCGCAGAGCGGGTGTTCGATTGGTCGTTTTACCGCCAGGGGACAGGGGATGGCGGGAACACGTCTGCGGACGAGTTCGTCAGCGCCGCGCTGCGGTGGTTCGGCGATCCGGATCCGACCGCGGGATCGCCGTGGGACAAAGGGGCTCGGCTCGCGGAGCGGGTGAGCGAGAAGCGGACTCTGCTGCTCCTGGATGGGATGGAGCCATTGCAGTCGGGGCCGGGGCAGGGGGATGGGAGCATCAAGGATCCGGCGTTGCAAGCCCTGGTGCGCGGCCTGGCGATGGATAACGCCGGGTTGTGCGTGATCACCTCGCGGATCGCCGTCGCGGATCTCGTGAGTCTGGCGGGGGACAAGGTCCGAGAGAAGAAGCTCTTGCGGCTGTCCGCGGAGGCGGGCGCGAAGCTGCTGGAGGAGCGCGGAGCGAAGGGGACACCGGAGGAGCTGCGGGCCGCAGCGGAGGAGTACAGGGGGCATTGTCTGGCTCTGACGCTGCTCGGGAGCTACCTGCGGAAGGCGTACAAGGGCGATATCCGTCGGCGCGACGAGATCCCGCTCTTGGAGAGCGAGAAGCAGCACGGCGCGCACGCCCAGCGCATCATGGCCGCCTACGAGCGATGGTTCGAGGGCACCTCGGAGATCGCCGTCCTGCGCATACGGGGGCTGTTCGACAGGCCTGCTCTGGAGAGCGAGATCGACACGCTCCGAGCGGCGCCGACGATCCCTGGCCTCACTGATTCGCTGGAGGGTCTCCTCTCGAGCGCGTGGAACGAGGCGTTGACGACGCTGCGCGACATGGGGCTCCTGGTCGAGGCGACCGACGATGGCAGCCCGGAGGCGCTGGACGCTCACCCTCTCGTCCGCGCGCACTTCGGCGCGCAGGTGAAGCGGTCCTGTCCCGACGCGTGGCGCGAGGGGCATCGGCGGCTCTACGAGCACCATGCAGGCGCACGTGAGGGGTTACACTGTCGCTGTTCGCGAAATTGCCCCCATCTTTGCGGCGCGCGCGGGCCGCTTGCGGACGTGAGTCAAGGGTTCGGTTCGTTGCTGCTGATCGA
>Ga0105048_10003196_pt1 | contig 26793 bp, 26 predicted proteins | sample MAT05_FD_78382 | JGI IMG/M metagenome (GOLD analysis project Ga0105048, IMG submission 78382) | Freshwater microbial communities from Lake Fryxell liftoff mats and glacier meltwater in Antarctica - MAT-05 | ecosystem: Environmental > Aquatic > Freshwater > Ice > Liftoff microbial mat | place...
GCAGAAATCAACCTATCCCAGTCTGATATTCAGGGCACAGTTATGTTGGATGTAAATGCTATTTTTGGAGGCATGGAAATCATTGTACCTTCAAATTGGCGCATAAAAAGTGAAATTACAGCAGTATTGGGTGGCGTATCAGACAAGCGTCCAATGCAATCTGATGGTGGTGATGAATCGAAGGTGCTGATAATGAAAGGCAATGCTGTTTTTGGGGGTGTAGAAATTAAAAGTTACATCTAATTGTATGCAAAATTTTAGCGTTTGTTTGGTTCATGAAATTCTAAATAAAATTCATACCGATAAAAACACATTTGAAGAATCATGGCTATTGGTAAAGGCAAATGACATGATAGATGCGACCCATAAAGCCTTAAATTTTGGAATGAGAAAAGAAGATACATTTGCCAACACATATGGGGAAATTATCGAATGGAAGTTTACTGGAATTCGACACATTGGCGACGTAGAGATAGACGATGAATGCTCCGTAATTTGCAGTTTTACATCCCCAAAATCAGAATTACCACTTATTAAAATTCGAGCTGCCGCCGCTTCAACATTCCGATGAAATCAAAATCATTTTCATTCCTCCTTTACATAGTATTGCCCTCTATTGCGGGTATTTTTAGTGTATGGGGTTTGATTTTGAATGCCACATTGGTGAACAGAAACTTAGCCATGTTGGATGCAATTTTAAGTACAATATTGCTTGCATTGTTTGCCACCGTTTTGGCCAATGTAATTCGGTATTACCGCCCATCCAACGGAAAAGAATACATGCTTTTATTGTGGATCTTTACTTTGGGTTTACTTTGGTTTTTTATTTCCAACGGGTTGCTTAAAATGATTGTAAAAAATGATGAAGTGTATTTGAATTTAATTAAAACTACATCCTGGCTTCGATATTTTATGGCCAATTTGGTGTTGGTTTGCATTTCGCTGGTTACTTGGATCAGAAGGCAAGCAATTTCAGACAGCAAGCAAAATTTGCGCTTTTTAGCAACCCAGGAACTTGCCAAAGAGGCAGAACTGCATTCGTTAAGACAACAACTGCAACCCCATTTTTTATTCAATTCTTTGAACAGTATTTATTCACTCATAGGCACTGAGCCAGTCAAAGCTAGAAACATGCTGCAACAACTGTCTGAATTTTTACGAAGCACGCTGCGGCGAGATGCCTCTCAAATGATAGATACATCTGAAGAAATATTGCAAACTAAAATTTACCTTGAAATTGAAATGGTGCGATTCCCCAGATTGGAAGTACACTGGGAGATAGAACCCCAATGTGAAAATTTTAAAATGCCAGTTCTTTTACTACAACCCTTGGTAGAAAATGCGATTAAATTCGGGCTCTATGACGTGAGGAATTCCGTCAATATTTCCATTCAAGTATTTTTCAAAAATGATGCAATAAATATACGAATCTCGAATCCCTTTGATATAGAATCGATAAAATCCCATACTGGAGTTGGGTTTGGCTTAGAAAATATAAGACGCCGGTTGTATCTTTTGTATGGAAGAAAAGACTTAATTGAAACCCGAACCAACGAAAATATTTTTGTAGTAGCCATTCAAATACCCCAACTTAAATGAAAAAAGCAATTGTAATTGACGACGAGTTTTTAGCTCGCAACATGGTTAAAGAGTGCTTGCTGCAGCATACAGAAATTGAAATTGTTGCTGAATGCGCTGATGGTTTTGAAGGCATAAAAGCCATTCAAGAATTAAAACCCGATTTGATCTTTTTAGACATTCAAATGCCTAGAATTAATGGATTCGAAATGTTGGAATTAATAGACGAACCCCCGTCGGTAATTTTCGCAACTGCTTTTGATGAATTTGCATTAAAAGCGTTTGAAGCCAATGCTATCGATTATCTTTTAAAGCCGTTTAGTCAAATTCGTTTTGACCAAGCGATAAAAAAGTTCTTGCAAAATGCGAATATAGGTTCTATTGAAAAACTATTAAAAACAGAAGGCAAAAGCGAATTTGAGGCATCTAGAGTAGTGGTTAAACACCACGGAAACATCCGCATTATACCTGCAATAGATATACTTTATATTGAGGCTTGGGATGATTATGTAAAAATACATACCGCCGAAAATGTATTTGTAAAAAAACAAACCCTTACTTTTTACGAGAATGCACTTTCTAATAAAGACTTTTTACGCGTGCACCGTTCCTTTTTGGTGAATATTTCACAAGTTACATCAATAGACCAAGGAAGCGGAGAAAACCGCGAATTAAGGCTTAGAAATGGATTTCATTTGCCCGTGAGCCGATCTGGCTATCAAAAGCTAAAAGTGGCGTTGGGAATTTGAAGCGACTGAATTCCGCAGTCTATTTAACAAAAAACCCTTTTATGTATTTGAGTTATTTGAGGAATTATTTGCAGTAATGAACAAGATGGCTAGCCACATAATAAATGACATTATTTCCAATGGTATTTCTATATTACTCTCAAAATTCAATCGTCTTGAAAATATTTTTTTTAATTTTATACTGCCAATCATTTCTTCGTTTATGTACAATTCATATCTGGTTTTTAAGCTAAAATACTTATACTTCATCAATACCATCTGATTTGAATATTCAATGCGGTAAGAACCACTTAACAAACCTTTTCTTTTAGCAACCGCTATCGTTTCACCGCTTGGAGAATCCAAATTAAAAACGCCTGAAAAAACACCCGTTGTATATGCTAAATACACTTTTTCACCCAGGGTTATATTGCCCTTTAATTTCAGAGAAAATAATTTTCTAACCAGTGAAGCTATTTTTTCATTGTTTTTAAATAGCGAATAATTTACACTGAATATACCATCTGGAATTGCTTCTAATGAAACCAATGGATTTTCTATCACGGCATTTTCGTGTTGCTTGTAGGACATTTTATTTGAATTTTCAACGAATTTAATATTTTCTTCGAATTACGCATCATTCGTTTGCAATGATTTGTAAATACTGTAGCTTCGTAGAAAATAAATCATGGAACAAAAACCACCTTTACCCCCTTTTACGGAGGAAACCGCCAAACAAAAAATTCAAATGGCAGAGGATGCATGGAATAGCAAAGATCCTGAAAGGGTAAGTATGGCTTATACAATAGATACCGAGTGGCGCAACCGCAGTGAATTTATCCATGGAAGAGAAGCCGTAAAAGAATTTTTACAACGGAAATGGGCCAAAGAACACGAATACAAATTAAAAAAAGAACTTTGGACTTTTGGAGGCAACAGAATTGCGGTGCGATTTGAATACGAATGGCATGATAAAAATGGGCAATGGTATCGAAGTTATGGCAATGAAAATTGGGAATTCAGTCCTCAAGGTTTGATGCAAAAACGGTATGCAAGCATTAATGATTTGGAAATAACTGAATCGGAAAGAAAATTAACATAAATTATTTTTGCAAATAATCGAGGATTAACTTTTCAATTTCTCCTGCTTTTTGCAATACCATGAGGTGACCTCCACCTTTAATTATGCTGGCGTTTTTAATATTTTTTGAAGGAAACAGCCGATCTCGATTGCCATGAATATGTAGATATTTTTCAGGTAAAATCGTATTTTTTCTGTTTATGATTTTATCGATGGCCCAGCGCAAATAAGCATCGTCCGATTCGCAAATGATAGCATTTAGCATTGTTTTTTCTTTGGAATTGGTAACGCTAAAAAACCAATTCATGGCAAAGTGCATTTTTTTAAGCCAAGAAATAGGAATTAGTTGATGCAAATTCAAAATGCCTGCCCACAAAAACCAAAATGGCGTTTCTTTTCGATTTTTAACCGTAGAAAGCAGTATCAATTTACCCAGCGGAATTTGTGTGGCCAGCTCCAACGCAACTATTCCACCAAAAGATAGTCCTAATATGTTTGGGTTGGGTTCTTTTACGTCTATAAATAAGCGTTTGGTATAATGGTCAATACTTTCACTTTTAAAAGGTTTAATCCAACGAATATGATGTACTTGAATACCTGGCAATTGCAGATTGCAGAATACCCTTTCATCTGCGCCCAATCCACTGATAACATATAGCGAATTTGCCAATTACTTGGCCCTCATTTTATTACCTTTGGGATCGTGCGTAAGCTCAGCCAAGCCCAATTCTTCCATCAGCGGCGGTACATACATTCCAAATCTACCGCGCAACCCCTTTTTTAGACCATACCATCCACCGACAGGATTGTTTTCAGCCCTGCCCCAAGATTCTACAGTACCTTCTTTGGCTGGTTTTTGCTCGTCAGCTGAGCCCAATTCCATCCAATCTCCATGCGTTTTTAACATTTTTTGGAGGTCTTCTAGACATCGATAATCGTAGAGTAATGTTGTTTTTCCTACCACACAAACAATTACTTGTTGCCCATCCTTTTCATCTTTATACATTTCATACGCTGATGTTTGCGGCGGTGTTTTCAATTTCCATGGATTTTCTTTGGTTCCTTTTGTCATAGTTATATTTTATTCATTTGGTTTCTATTGGTTTTATGCAGTTTTAGCCACCCACTCTCGCCTGCTGTATTTTACAAAAATAAATACTTGGATTGTAAAAAGAAAGCATGGAATAAGCATCCAAATAATTATATTAAAAGGAAGACTTTTTGCTATTTTTTCTGCCCAATTTAAAGCACAAATGGTTACAACAAAATTCAACAACATAGAGGTAACAAAAAATATTTCAGCGTAATTTTTTTGGGCAAAAGCTACTCTATAAATGGAATTCACGCCTGCTGCAGCTCCATACATTGCAGTAAAAATCCAAGCTAAAATAGCCTGATCGTGGGGTTGATTTAATATAAAGGCAAAATAAACAATTGCACAATAACCAACTGCAGCGGCTAGAGATATGAAAAGCAATGTATTGTTTTTCTGTTTCAAATTTTTATTTATCAATCATTCGGCCTGGTCCAAAATCCAAATCATAACGGCTACGGCAGCGGCACCCAATTCCAATTCGCGTTTGTTTACATTTTCAAAAACATCTGTTTCCGCATGATGGACATCAAAGTATCGTTGAGAATCGGGTATAAAACTTACAAAAGCTGTGTTGGGGTTGTTTTTCTTTAAAGGGCCAATGTCCGCACCACCTCCACCTTTTTCAATCATTCCAATGCCATAGGAGTCCAGCAACTTTTTGAATTTCAATACCTGAGGCATCAAAGCAGAATCTACACCAAAGCCGCGGGGGGTAAAACCACCGCGGTCGCTTTCCAATGCGGCAAAATGCAATTCATTATTTTCCTTTGCCAATCGTGCATATTCCAAAGCGCCTTTTAATCCGTTTTCCTCATTGATCCAAAACACACACCTTAATGAATGACGAGGCACATAACCAATGGCTTTTAATATACGCAAAGCCTCAAAGGCATGCATGCAACCAGCCCCATCATCGTGTGCGCCTTCTCCTTGGTCCCAACTGTCGAAATGGCCACCAAAAGCAATGTATTTATTGGGATAAATTGAACCCTTAGTTTGGGCAATCACATTGGATGAAAGCCTATCGGGCAATGTTTTGCAACCCAGTTGTATGAGCACTTTCATATCCTTATCCTCAATACACAAACGATCCAACATATCTGCAACCGCTGTGCCCACTGCGGCAGCGGGAATTTTAACAATGCTATCTTCATAACGCATGGATCCAGTATGCGGGTGCAAATCGCATCGGTTGCTCATGCTCCTTACCAAAACGGCCGAGGCTCCATATTTTGCAGCTTGAATTGCGCCAGTAACCCTTTGCATAACACAACCCCCATAGGCACTAAAAGTACTTAAAAGCGATTCGTCGAACATGCGGTTAAACAAAATAATTTTCCCTTTTATCATACCCAATTTGCCCAAACTGTCCAATTCACGGGCAGAATGCACTGCGAGAACCGAAGCATATATTGTGGTTTGAGTTCCCACAGAGCCGCCGAGTGCTACCGCATTTAATTTGTATGATTTTGCAGGTTTGGGTATTGCCTCTTCAAATGCTTCACAATTATAATCAGCAGGCCATTTTCCTTTTTTTAATTTTGCTGTTAAAACCGGAGAGTACATCCATATTTCTTCTTTTTTGCTCCTCTCCCACCGAGGCACCATAACAGGTTGGGTAAAAACCGTATCGAAACGGTAACTATTTAGCATATTTACGGCCCATATAATTCCTTTTTCCGCATTATCGCTTCCACTTAACCGTGAACCAATTGTTTTGCACAATTCGCCCAAACGTTGATAACACTGCCCCTTTAACAAGGCTTCATTGTACACTCTTTTAAACATCAAACTATCAGAAGATTGCGCCCCCAATGCCCAAATAGTAAAGTATAAACTGAGAAATACGATTTGCTTTTTCACCAAAGGCAAAAATAATATTTAACTACCAGCTTTGGAACAATCGGCATAATCAACAAAATACATGTGCATTTCGCCTTTTCCTTTGGCTTCAATTTTCCCGCGGGGTATAAAGACAAACTCAGAGGACTCTTTTACATAATTAAAGGTAAATTCGCTTATATTTACTTTTCCTGCTTCTCCGCTACTTTCCATGCGGCTCGCTATATTTACGGTATCTCCCCATATATCATAGGCAAATTTCATGACACCTACAATACCGGCAACTACGGGTCCGGAGTGTATGCCCACCCGCATTTCATAGGCTGCTTCTCCGTTAGCTTCTCTTTCTGATTTCCTAGCTATGATAAACTTCTGCATTTCCAAGCCAGCTCTTATAACATTGGTCACCTCCCGAGAAGTTTGGTTTCCAAGCCCATCTGCAGCCATGTAGGAATCACCAATGGTTTTAATTTTTTCCAAACCATATTTACGCATAATATTGTCAAAACCAAAAAAACAGTCATTCAATTCTGCTACCAATTGCTTGGCCGATATTTTTTCTGAATATTGTGTAAAATGCTTGAAATCTGTAAACAAAACCGTTACAAATTCATGATGTTTTGCATCTGCACTGCCTTTTTCTTTTAACTCTTCAGCCACATCTGGTGGTAAAATATTCAGCAACAATTCATCACTTCGGTTTCTTTGTAATTCAATTTCATCTTTTTGTTTCACAATTTCAGAAGTGGCATTTTGAATTTGCAATTTTAGCACTTTTTCCTTCCTTATCAGCCTTCGTTGGTTCCATTGTATAAAAAGATATATGAAGCCCATCAAACCCAATGCATAAACAATAAACATATACCATTTTCGCCACCAGGGTGGCAAAACCTTGAAAGTATATTTTATGTCTTTTCCCCAAACCCCAAATGCATTCTGGGCCTTTAGAATAAATGTGTAATTCCCTTCTTGTATGTTGCCAAATGATGCAGACGTTTTATTCCCAATTGCCGACCAAAATGCATCGTAGCCTTCTAATTTGTATTGGTATTTCACCAAATCGTTGTGCGCCGGCAAAATTGCCCCAAATTCAAATGTGATCTGGTTGTTGTATGGGAGTTCCAAATTCACTGGTAAATTGTCCCATTTAGAAATACTATCCAAATTAACATTGCGAAACCTTTTGCGCATATTATCTCTGCTTCCTTCACTCATGCGGTTCCCAAAAAGCAAATTTTCCTCTACACTTCTCTTTTTTATATTTTCTATTTGCTCTCTTTGATATTTATTGCCAAATAAATTGTTCCATGCAATAATTTCGTTGTTAATTTTTATTTTTTGAATTTCCAGTTCTGGTTTTACATTTTTTTGCATTGCATTGTAATTGAATCGAATTAAACCCGTTTTGGTGGCTACCCAAATAATACCTTTGCTGTCTTTAAATAAAGTTTTTGAACCCGAAACTACATTGACAATATGGTATCCCGAACTCCGATTGTAAACTTCAATTTTTGGAGAATAATTTGCCAAAGTTGTGTTTGGTAAATTGTTTTGGGCATCTACAGATTTTATTTCGGAGTTGTTCGCATAAAATCCGGAAATTACGGCCAAACCCAATCCTGTCCCCACTAAAATTTGATTGTTTTCTCCTATTTCAATTTGAAAAATTGAATTGTCTGGCAATCCATCCAAAATTGTATAATTGATAAATCCTGGATTTTCAGATTCGACATCAAATCGTATTAAGCCTCCACCATCCGTTCCTAGCCACATATTCCCATATTTATCTTCGGCTATCCCGTCCACATCTGCATTCGGCAGGCCTTGTGAAGTAGTATATGTAGTCATTACTTTATTATGGATTACTGCAAATCCATTTTCGGTGCCAATCCATATATTGCCATTTTTGGCAATTTTAATGGTATTCACTTTATCTGATGGCAATCCATGTTTCCGCCCAATGTTGACAAACTTATCGCCATCAAAATAACTGACCCCTGCTTCTCTAGTTCCAAACCATTTATTTCCCTTTAAATCTATAGCTATACAAAGAATTTCTGATGCTGGCAATCCTTGAGGCATATCGTAATTAACGACTTTTTTGTTTTTTAAATCTACACTATAAACACCGCTAGATTGGGTTCCCAACCACAATTTTCCGCTAGGATCGAAAGCTACACTGTGAATGTATTTTTCAATTCCATTTTGATCATTGATATTTTTAAAATATGAAGTATTTCCGCCACGATAAAAGGCTTTGTAAATGCTAAATCCTCCGCCGTCGGTGCCAAAACAAAGATTACCATCACCATCTTCTGCAATGCTTGTTACATCGTTGTTGGCAAGCCCACATTCGGTAGTAAAAAGGCGCAAGGCATTTCCGTCAAATCTACAAATTCCTTTGTCCGTGGCTATCCAAATATTGCCTTCTTTGTCTTCTGAAATGCTCGAAACCCAGTCGTTAACCAACTGATTGGATTTTGAATAGTTCGTAAAAACAACATGGTTGTCAAATTTGGATTGGGGATGAAATTTTGAAATTCCTTGTGTGGTGCCAAACCATATATCGTTGTTCTTTGATATACAAATACTGCGCACAATATTGCCTACCAAACCCAAATCCATATTAAAATTCTGAAAACATTCAAACTTGCAAACCGCATTTTTAACCAAAATACGACTCACTCCACCGCCAGTTCCAATCCATAAATATCCAGCAATATCTTCGGCAATACATTTAACATCATTGTCTATCAAGCCACCTTTTGCATCCGTATAGTTGACCACATATCGGCCCATTTCTAGAAGATGTTTTGAAAATTCAGAAGCAGATTTTAAATTGTGCGCGCATTCTCCATGAAAACATTTATGGCCAAGTATTTTGGCATCGATTCGGCTCAATCCCTCCGCGGTACCTATCCAAATGTTTCCAAGTTTGTCTTCATAAATGCATTGTATAAGGTTATTCACAAGCCCTTTTTGGATATTGATTTGATGAAATTTATTGGAATTGTTTTTTAAATTACTGACAGTGATAATAAACAATCCTTGAGCCGTGCCAAACCATTGATTGCCTGCATGGTCCTCAAAAAAACAACTGGCTTCAATCGCCTGGTTCTTTTCAGTAAATTTTTTGGTTCTAAAGATGCTTCCATCAAATTGACTAAATCCACTATCCGTAGTAAACCAAATCGACCCGTCGCTGGCTTGGCTTATGGCTGACACTTTATTGCCTGCAAGTCCGTGGGTGGTGGAAAAATATGTGAACGTTTTTCCATTGTATTTTCGCACTCCTTGGTCTGATCCGATCCACAAATTTCCAATTTTATCCATAAAAGTGCAATTCACATCCCCTATGTTAAATCCAGATTCGGCGTCAAAATTCGTAAAGAAAACATCCCCTTGTTCATCGGGTATAATAGATTCAAAATTATCTGAACCAACCAATTCCTTAATTTGAGGAGATCCAATGAATGCAAAGTTACTGGGAGGAACGCTTTTTGAAAGCCAAACGGTGTCTGGCTGTAATGTTTTTATTATCGGTTTTGAGTTTCCTTTTGCACTTTCCACAAGCGCAGTATTGTTGGCTTTTTTTCTATTACATCCATTTGCAAAGAGAAAAAGGAATGCTAAAATCAAGCAACGAATAGAATTAGAAATTGTCTTCATTGGTATTCATTGTCGGATCACATTCTGCACAAAACGCTATCATCTATTTAGGGTATAAGACTGGAGTACAAAATTAAGGCTTTAAGTTAGGAAACGCATCAAGAATATTTAGTAGTTCAAAAAATGAGATTTGTCGAAACTATTCTTAACTTTATCGAATACTAATTTTTAACCCATTGCATACCAAACGGTTAGAATAGACACAAAACTTTGGAAACTTTTATTATGCAAAACGTTTCCAACGTGTTTTTTTTCGTTACTTTTGCGGCCGAAATGGAGCAAATCAAAAAAGTAGTGGACACTGCCTGGGGCATGTTTCGCAGATTTGGCGTGCGCAGTGTGAGTATGGACGATGTAGCAAGGGAAATGTCTATTTCTAAAAAAACACTTTACCGCTGCTTTAGGGATAAAAATGAACTGATTACCAAAACATTAGATCACGACCTAAAAAGCATACAAACGGAGGTAGATGCGATTCTAAGTTCAGAAGCAAACCCTGTAAGGCAGGTTTTACTGATTGCCACTTTTGTATCTCAATACCTTAAAGAAACGAATCCTTCTATGATATACGATTTACAAAAGTATCATTCAGAGATTTATTATGAGTTTATCCAATATCGGGATAAGACATTTATGGAAAGGGTAATGGGCAACCTAAACAAAGGCGTAGCAGAGGGATATTATAGGAGCAATTTAAAACCCGAAGTAATTGCCCGTTTGTATTTGTGCTTAATGAACCACGGACCGGAGCATTTACAACAGATGTCTACCTCCGAAGATTATTCAGAAATGTATATTGACATTATGCAATACCATTTGCACTCCATTGCAACAGAAAAAGGCCTGAACGAAGTAAAAGAATTTTTAAAATGAAAAAACAAACATTAAAACCACATATGAAACGGACCTTATTGGCCACTTTTGGCATCCTAGTCTTTCAGTTAAACGCCCAGCAAGCAAGCAAAATGAGCTTGAAAGAAGCTGTGGCCTATGCTGAAAAGAACAGCCCTACTTTACAAAATGCACAAACAGATGTTACGATTGCAGAAACTACAGTTAAGAACATTAAATCCATTGGGCTACCGCAAGTAAACGCCTCAGCTTCATTTCAGCAATATTTGCAAATACCGGGTAGCTGGATAAAAAACTTTAACCCGAGTCCAGGATCACCAGAGTATATCTTTTTAAAATTCCAACAACAATTCTACGCTTCTGGTTCTATTGGGGTGAATCAATTGTTATTTGATGGCTCCTTCTTTTTGGGCTTAAAAGCAGCGAAAGAATACGTAAATATGTCGCAATTGTTGGTTGCAAAATCCAAAGCAGATTTGCAAAGCAATGTTGCAAAAGCCTATTTACTAGCCCTAACCACACGCAAAAACATAGACCTTTTAGAAAGTAATCTTAAAACATTGGAAAAAAGCTATAAGGATGTTCAAGGACTAAATAAAGAGGGTTTTGCAGAAAGTTTGGACGTGCAAAGATTGGAATTGGCGGTATCTAATTTGAACATACAAAAAGAGAAATTACAAAATGCGGCAAGTGTAACTGTTAATTTATTAAAATTTCAGATAGGTATGCCTATGGATTCCACTTTGATATTGACGGATGATTTGGAAACATTGGACAAAAGCATGTCATCTGCTGAAACAGCAAGCAATAATTTTGACATAAAAAACCGAAATGAAACCAAAATATTTGAGCAAGCTTTTTCCCTTTCAAAAATGGATGAAAAACGATACAAATTGGGATATTACCCCACGTTGGTAGGATTTTTAACACACCAAGTAACCACCAACCGAAGCCAATTTAATTTTTTTGAAAGCAATTTAACCCCGAATAACAATTTTGTGCCTGCCACCCTGTATGGGTTAAGCTTAAACATCCCTATTTTTGACGGTTTCAGAAAACAAACCCAAATGCAAGACGTGCGTTTGAAAAGAATGAAAACGGAAAATGAATTTAGGATGTTTGAAAATGCGGCGAACATGGAATATACCAACGCAAAATTATCTTATGAAATTAATTTAAAGCAGGTAGAAGCGCAAAAGAAGAACTTGGATCTTGCCAAAGATATTTACAACAAAACAAACATTAAGTTTAGAGAAGGAGTAGGCAGTTCACTAGAAATTATGCAAGCAGATACGGATTTAAAAACAGCACAAATCAATTACCTAAATTCGCTATACGATTTGGTAATCAGCAAAATGGATCTTAAAAAAGCAAAAGGCGAAGAAATATTAAACTAATCCACCTAAAATAACAATAAGAAAAATGAAAAACCTTTATATACTTTCAATCGCAGTGATCCTAGTATTGGCATCCTGCGGTGGTAAAAAAACAGATTTGCAAACAAAAAAAGCAGATCTTGAAAAATTAAAAACTGAAATTGCTGCACTCCAGGGTAAAGCACTTAAACTTGAAACTGAAATTGCCAAATTAGAGAACAAAAAAGAAGAAGGCAAATTGGTTGAAACAGAGTCTGTAGTCATAGGCAATTTTTCCAGCTACTTAACCATTACTGGCAGAGCAGATGCAGACCAGAGCACCATGGCCACGGCGCAAGCACCAGCGGTGGTTACCAGCATCTTAGTAAAGCCCGGACAATCGGTTTCTGCAGGTCAAGCTTTGGCCTATTTAGACAATACGGCATTAAAACAAAGTAGGGCTCAAATAGAACAGCAAATTGGTTTTATACAAACTTTGTATGACAAGCAAAAGCGCCTTTGGGATCAAGGTATAGGAACGGAAATTCAGTTTTTGACAGTAAAAAACCAAAAGGAAGCCATGGAAAAAAATCTAGCAACTTTGGATGCGCAAATTGCAATGTACATTATAAAATCACCCATCAATGGAACCATTGAAAGTGTAGAAACCAAGGTGGGTCAAATTGCAGCACCCGGTTATGCTTTGTTTAAAGTAGTAAATTTAGCCAACTTAAAAGTGATAGCGGATGTAGCTGAATCTTATGCGAATAAAATAAACCAAGGCGATGCGGTTGTTATTGAATTTACCGATATTGATAAAAAAATTGAGTCTACGGTAACATTTGCGTCAAGAATTATTGATCCTATCAACCGTACCTTCCGCATTGAAATTTCTATACCCAGCACAGCAGATGTAAAACCCAATATGTTGGCAAAGCTTAAAATTGTCGATTATTCCAATAAAAAAGCCATTTCTGTGCCTACAAATTGCATACAATCATCAGACGAACAACAATTCGTAAGTTTGGCGATAACTGAAAATGGCAAAACCACCATAAAACGTAAAAATGTAAAAACGGGGCATACAGGTGCAGACCGTATTGAAATATTGGAAGGTTTAGAAGCAGGTGACCAAATCATTGTTACTGGTTTTCAGGAACTCAATGATGGCCAAAGTGTAACAATTGTTAGTGCACCTGAAGTAAAAAAATAATATTAACCGCAGTTAAATAAAATTAAAATGAATTTCAAAGAATTCAAACCCACAAGTTGGAGTATAGATAATAAAACGAGTATCTATATTCTCATATTTTTTATCACTTTGGCGGGTATTATGTCTTACGTTAGACTTCCAAAAGAACGTTTTCCAGATATTGTAATTCCAACCATTTATGTACAGACCATTTATCCAGGATCTTCGCCCAAAGACATAGAAAATTTAATTACCAAACCCATTGAGAAAAAAATAAAATCTATCTCCGGTGTTAAAAAACTAAAGAGCCAATCTATCCAGGATTTCAGTATCATTACTGTTGAATTTAATACTTCTGTAAAAGTTGATGATGCAAAAAGGAAAGTGAAAGATGAAGTAGACAAAGCCAAAGCAGACTTACCTACAGACCTTAAAACTGATCCGACTGTGATGGAAGTAAACTTCAGTGATATACCCATTTTATTTATCAATATTAGTGGAGATTATGATTTCCCATCTCTAAAACGTTATGCTGAACTTGCCAAAGACAAAATTGAAAGTTTAAAGGAAATTACGCGTGTAGATATTGTGGGTGCCTTGGATCGCGAAATTCAGGTAGATTTAGATTTACAAGCTATGAATGCGGCTAGTCTTACTTTTGACGACGTTACACGTTCCATTCAGTATGAAAATATGCGAATTTCAGGAGGCAATGTAGATGTGGGAAAAATGAAGAGATCTCTAAGTGTGAGTGGTGAATTTAAAAATAAGGAAGATTTAGAAAACATTGTTATCCGAAGCAGCGGCGGTGCTGTATTATATCTGCGGGATGTAGCAAAAGTTACCGATGGATTTAAAGAAAAAGAGAGCTATGCACGTTTAGAGGGTAAAAATGTAATTACTTTAAATATAGTAAAAAGAGCCGGTGAAAACCTCATTGAGGCTAGTGACAAATGCCGTGCAATCATTAAAGACCTCGAAGATACCAAAGCTTATCCCAAGGAACTAAAAGTAGTATTGACTGGCGATCAAAGCACACAAACCCGTGTGACATTGCACGATTTGATGAATACTATTATCATAGGATTTGTATTGGTTACCTTCATTCTTATGTTTTTTATGGGCGCATCGAACGCCATTTTTGTGGCCTTATCTGTTCCACTTTCTTGCTTTATTGCGTTTTTGGTATTCCCAGTCATTGGTTTTAGTTTAAATATGATTGTACTGTTTTCTTTCCTATTGGCATTGGGGATTGTGGTGGATGATGCCATAGTGGTTATAGAAAATACACATAGAATTTTTAAAAATGGAAAAGTACCCATAGTAGAAGCAGCAAAAAAAGCGGCAGGCGAAATATTTTTACCTGTTTTATCAGGAACTTTAACCACTTTAGCACCCTTTGTTCCACTTACTTTTTGGCAAGGTATTGTAGGTAAGTTTATGTTCTTTTTGCCAATCACTTTAATAATAACACTTCTTGCCTCCTTGGTAGTTGCATATATTATGAACCCTGTTTTTGCGGTAGATTTTATGAAACCAGAGGAGAATGAAGGTGAAAGAAAGAAAATTACCAAACAATTTAAAATAACAGCTGCGGTTTTCGTAGTATTGGCCCTGTTATTCTACCTTCCTGGTAATTTTGGCATGGGGAATTTTATTCTCTTCCTATTTGGTTTGTACGCGTTGTATAATTTTTGGTTAATACGTGTTATTTACAAATTTCAAAAAGTTGGATGGCCAAAATTCCAAAACGCTTACAAGAAAATGGTAATTTGGGTTTTACAAGGCAGCCGACCCATCTGGTTTTTGGTAGGTACGTTTGTATTGTTTATAGCCTCATTTGTTATCACTGGCATTAGAAAACCTGGTGTAGTATTTTTCCCCCAAGCGGATCCTAATTTCACCTATGTTTACCTAACCCTGCCTGTGGGTACAAATGCTAAGTATACGGATAGCATTACCCGTATTGCAGAGAAAAAAGTATTTCAAGTCCTTGGCGAAAAAAACCCAGTGGTTGAAAGTGTAATTTCCAATGTGGCTGTAGGTGCTACCGACCCGAATAGCGGTGATAGAAGCACGGCAAGCAACAAAGGCAAAATCACAGTGGCATACGTAGAATTCGGCAAAAGAAAAGGCAAAAGCACACAAGTAATTCTCGATAGTATTCGCAAAACTGTGAAAGGCATTGCTGGTGTCGAAATTGTTGTGGAAGCCGAACGCAATGGACCACCCGTAGGTAAAGTTGTAAATGTAGAGATTCGTGGAGATGAATTTAATACATTGGTATCTACTGGTTCTAAATTGAAACAATTTTTAGATGAGAAAAAAATTCCAGGCGTAGAAGAATTGAAAAGCGATTTTGTAAGCAGCAAGCCCGAAGTATTTATTAAAATCGACCGTGAAAGGGCAAACAGGCAAGGCATAAGTACTGCCCAAATAGGCATGGCCTTGCGAAATAGTATATATGGCGCAGAAGCCAGCAAATTCAGAGACGATAACGACGAATATCCAATCATGGTGCGATTAAACAAAGAAGCTTCCAATGATTTGGACGCGCTTTTGAATATGAACATTACCTACCGTGACATGATTTTGATGGGTATGATGAGGCAAGTGCCTTTAAGTGCGGTGGCCAGCGTGGAATACACCAACAGTTATGGCGGAATTACCCGATTAAACCAAAAGCGTGTAATAACCCTTGCAAGCAACGCACTTCCTGGTTTTGCGCCTAATGAAGTGGTGGCAAACGTGCAAGCGGCCATTGAAGAATTCAAACCCCAAGTACCAGGTGATGTGGTAATTGAAATGACAGGCGAACAGGAGCAACAAAAAGAAACGGGTGCGTTTCTTGGCAATGCCATGCTGGCCTCTATTGGACTTATTATCTTAATTTTGGTAATTCAATTCAATTCCATTTCTAAACCCATCATCATTCTTACAGAAATATTCTTTTCAGTCATTGGTGTGTTGCTTGGATTCGCCATTTTTGATATGGACTTCTCGGTGGTAATGACTGGTATTGGCATAGTCGCATTGGCAGGAATTGTAGTAAGAAACGGTATTCTACTGGTAGAATTTACAGACCTGTTAAGAGAAGAAGGTCTGCCACTTAGAGATGCCATTATTGTAGCTGGCAGAACGCGAATGACACCAGTATTGTTAACAGCAATGGCCGCCATACTTGGCCTTGTGCCACTAGCCATAGGTTTAAATATTGATTTTGTGACCATGTTTACCGAATTTAACCCACACATATATTTTGGTGGAGACAGTGTTGCTTTCTGGGGCCCTTTAAGTTGGACCATGATATATGGACTCGGTTTTGCAACTTTCTTAACCCTTGTGCTTGTGCCAGCCATGTATTTGTTGAATGAAAAAATAAAGGTTCGCGTTTATGGCTGGTTTGGTCGCAAATATGATCCTGATGCCAAAGTGAAAGAAGGTGCGATGGAGCATCTAGATTTTTAGAATTTATTTTTCTTTTTAAATAAACGGGGCTCCAATCGAGTCCCGTTTTTTTATGCTATATTTGATGAACAATGCAGGGATTGATTTTAGCGGGTGGCAATAGCAGCAGAATGGGACGCGAAAAGCCCTTTTTGCCCGTGGGAAATTCTACTTTTTATTTGCATGCAAAACAATTGTTGGAACCCTTTTGCCAATCTGTCTATATTTCTTGTTCACCAGAAAATCAGCACCTTTTTCAGCATGAAAAAACCATAGTAGATGAACCCAAATTTGCAAAAAATGGACCCATTGGTGCTATTTTATCGGCATTTAACCACCATTCAGGCCCTTGGTTTGTTTTGGGTTGCGATTATCCTTTTTTGGATAAAAATGAAATTGAATATTTGATTTTCAACCGCGAATTACAATCCGTAGCTTCCCTATTTTATCATGCAGAAAATGAGATGCCAGAGCCCCTTATTGGTATTTATGAATGTGCAAGTTTTGAGAAACTACTGCATTTTTTTCAGACAGGAAATAGCAGTTTACGGGTGTTTTTAACACAAAACGATGCCAATTTTATAGCTTCCAATTCTCCCGAAAAATTAACAAGTATTGATACGCCTGAATTGTACCAAAGGATGAAAGGTACAATAAAATAACAGTTCCCTAGAACCAATCAATTTCAAAATTTTCGCCCTACACAGTTTCCACCGGACTCGATTCTGATATCCGGCGAAATGGATCTCCCTTTTGTATCCTTATACAAAGCGACATAAGTCATGAATCCGTGGTGAATAAAATTCAGATAAAAATACAAACCGAAATTACAGTCAAATGAAACAGTAAATACACGCATCCACTACTCCTGCAAAGCGGCGCAGGAGTCACACATTTGTAACCAACCATAGGATTATGCAAAGTGTTTGGCGGCTTTTTTGCTTTTTTGGCAAAAATGATGACGAACACCCAAAACAAACTTTAATACCCGCGTCAAAACATTCTATTAATTCATAAAACGCATCTAAATAATTTTACCTAAATTTGAATTTCATGGCAACACCAGGAATTGTAAATGTAAATATTCAACGCACCGAGAATGGAAAATGGGTTGATATGGAAGATCAACTTGCAATTGAAGAACCACTGGAAATTAGCATTGCTTTCGGTCAATCTCAAAATCGACAAACCAAACGGATATCTGTAACAATGCGTACTCCAGGCAATGATGCAGAATTGGCTTTGGGATTTTTATTTACAGAAGGCATTATCCATTCTTTAGCTGATGTACAAAGCTGGAAACACGCAGATACCCTCCCCGGTATAGAAAGCAACCGATTTTTGGTAGAATTAAACCCCGAATTGAATTTTGAACTTTCCAAACTCGATCGAAATTTCTATACCACCAGTAGCTGCGGGGTTTGCGGCAAAGCCAGCATCGATGCCATTAAAACTACCAATGCTTTTACCAAGCAAACATCTCCAATTAAAATTAACAAAGACATATTATATACATTGCCAGAAAAGCTGCGCTTGGCACAACAAAACTTTGAATCCACAGGTGGCATTCACGCATCGGCTTTATTTACCAAGGATGGCGATTTAATTGCCCTAAGAGAAGACGTTGGCAGACACAATGCTTTGGATAAATTGATAGGTTATTTCCTCACCGAAAATAAAATACCGTTAAACCAACACATTTTATTGTTAAGTGGTAGGGCCAGTTTTGAATTGTTGCAAAAGGCTTCCATGGCTGGCATTCAAATGGTTTGTGCCATTGGCGCACCTAGCAGTTTGGCCGTAGAAACCGCCAAAGAATTTGGCGTAACACTAGTTGGCTTTTTAAAGTCCAATAAGATGAATGTATATTGCGGTGAAACATTTTAATGCATCTAGGATCTTTTAAAATATGATTCAGACAGCCGAGAACCAAATTGCAGAAGTAAATGAAATAATTAATGGCAATATAAATATTGACGCAAACGAATTGCATATCCTCATTGTAAAATGTTCCAACAGGAAATGAGGCACAAAGACTGTCTGAATATAAGACGCTAAAATTTGCGTTCTGGTTATTCTAATGGCATTTTTTATAATCAGCCATTTTAAAAACGAGCCTAAACACTTAATTTTGAGCCAATGGAGACAAAAACTCCTATTTTGAAAAAAAAATGCCGTTTTAGGTTACGTAATTCTTTTTCTGCGTTATATGCATAATATCTTTGGCTATTTTATTGACCCATATGGAAGCAAGGGGTGAAATCTCCGACACACGGCAAGTAATTCTAGAGCAGGAAGTGCAGTGGATACATGCTGCCCAAAGGAATTTAAAGCATTTTGAGCCATTATACACCAAATACTACCGAAGTATCTATGAGTTTATATACCGTCGCGTAGAGGATGCTGAAAATTGTTTGGACATTACTTCACTGGTTTTTGAAAAAGCCATGCTAAACATTGGCAAGTTTAAAATTCAAGGATTTCCTTTTGGAAGTTGGTTATACAGAATAGCCAGCAGTGAAATTGGAAACTATTACCGCAAACAAAAAAAGGACAGGAAAGTATGGGTTCGCACGGAAGGATTGATAGAAATAGCCCAAGAAATAGAATCACATTATGCCAACGAAGACAATATACAAATCTTACTTAAAACACTGGAACATGTTGCACCGGAAGACATGGAAATCATCGTAATGCGTTACTTTGAAAAACGCAGTTTTGCAGAAATAGGCGGAATTTTGGATTGCACCGAAGCCAATGCCAGGGTGAAAATTCACCGGTTGATGCAAAAACTTAGGGAGAATTTTAAAAAGGAGGAAATGAAATGAGCCAGTACAATTTTAAATTGGATGAACAAAACCCAAATATACCAAAACCGAAAGATTTTGGTTCGCTATTGGGTGCTGTGCAGGCCAAAAAAGTGTGGTATTCCAAAAGTATTTTTTGGGGCAGTGCAGTTATTGCTACAATTGCAATAATATCCACGTGGGCTTTGCTGCATCGGGAAATCCCTAGCCTTAAAACGAAAGTAAAAAATAGGCAAATTTCTGAACCTCTGGAAGTTCATACCAAAGTTGTTTCGGATTCTTCAAAAATCTTTAGCCCCACTGTCACTGTCTATAAAACAGAAGTGATGAAAGTGAATGGAACAAACGACATTGCTAATGCAAATGCGGATTTGCCATCCATAAAAATACAAAACATCGAAGTACCACCAATTATTGCATACGTTCCGAAGCAGAAGCCCGCTTCAGTCAACTTCAATTGGTTCACTCTCCCATTCGATACTTTTTACATCCTCAATCCAAACAAAGCCGGGGTTCTGCCACTGGGCAATGGAAACGTGGTTGAATATCCTGCCGATGCATGGGAAGATGCGGATGGACAATTGGTTACGGGGCCTTTACAATTGCTTTACCGCAAATCGGCGGATCAAACTTCCATGATTTTTTCCGGCATTCCCTTTCACTTTAAGAAAGCAGATTTTACCGCACCGATGGAGAACAATGGTTGCTTTGAAGTTGAAGCTATGCAAAATAACAAACGTTTGAAAATAGCCAAAGGAACTAGATTGATTTTCAATTTTAGGGTAAATAATCCATCTCACTCTTTTTCTGGATTGCAATATATTCAATCACCACAAACTTGGGATTACATGGCATTTGTAGACAAACCCTACGTTAAGGGGAAACAAAATGACAAAACGCATTCTAGCCAAAACCAAGGTTCTGAGTTGGTTAAGAAAAAAGGATTTTGGGCGTGGTTGAAGAGAATTTTCAAAAAACCGGTCTATAGAGATTTGCAGAAAGACGATAGAAGCAATGATACTGCACAATACCATTCGTCTCTTGGTGACAATATAAATTTGGGATTCATGGATTATCCAGATACTAGGACTTACGAAATTCGCGATTTAGGCTGGTTTGGATCCGGCAGGCAGGTAAGTCAAAAAAATTGTCGCAGTTCAAATTTTAGATACAAATTAAATACAAAGGATTCCTTGAACGAAGGTGTTTATTTGGTTTTCCTTAACCGCAACGAGGTAGTATATTTGCCAGGCAGCGGAAATGCTACTATTTCTGTGGAGAAAACCGACCAATGTATGTTAATCTCATTTTGCAAAAACAAAAATTATGTTGGTTTACTCGATGCAAATCGGTTTGACCGGGAAGTAAAAAACATCCTATTTATGCAAAAGCAAAATATGCGCACAAGCTTTGACCGCGATTTAATTCTGGATTATTACAACCAACCAATTAACAACGTGGATGACTTAAGAAAAATGATTCAAAGCATTGGTATGCCTAAAAAAGCAAGCTAAAATTCAAATTATCTTTTTGACATATCCATATGCAGGACATTCCATTTATGACCATCTAGGTCACTAAATACAGCACCATACATCCATCCATTCATTTCCTTTGGTATGTGACTGCTAACACCACCAGCATCCAAAGCTTTTTGAACGATATTGTCTACTTCTGTTTTATTTGGTGCATCGTATGACAACAATACTTCTGTAGACCTGGAGGTATTGCAAATGTCGTTGTTTGTAAATCCTTCAAAAATAGTAGCTTGAAAAAGCATTACAACTACATTTTTAGCACCCATTAGCAAACATACCGAATGTTCAGAATTGCCCAAATCAGTATTGAATTGAAAACCCAATTTGGTAAAAAAATCTTTTGATTTGTTAATGTCCTTTACGGGCAAGTTGATCCAAAATTCTTTAATCATGTTTTTATTTTATTTTAAGATTACGTCTGGTTTTGAGCAAATTTTCTTCCCATCTGTTTTTCATCATTCTGGCAATTAAATCCAAAGGTAAGGGTTTATCCATTGGAAACTGCACTGCTCCTTTTGACCACATACATTTGGTTAATTTGAATTTAATAGAGATGATTGGATACATGCTTTAAAAGTGGGCATCTTACATATGATATCCACAGACCTCAACTTGGCTGACATTCTTTATCGCTGCATTGTAAAACGAAAAGATTATTTTTAGCGAAACACAAGCTTGGTGCCTGCCCCGCCCCGCCACGGCGGGGGCGGGGCAGGCACCAAAAAAGCCACAATACTGCGGAGTATTGCAGCTTTTTTTATGTTACAGTTTCAAATTTAGTCTTTAATGACGGAGATTCTTTTCGTTAAAACGCCACCGGAAGTGAACATTTTTACTAAATATTCACCGGCATACCAGGTTTTTGTATCAAAACATACCATTGTACTTCCTTGTAAAATAGAAGCTTTGTCCATTTGTCGACCTGCTATATCGTAAACTACAATTTCAATGTTGTCTCTATTCAAATCCAGTCTTTGTACCACCAAAAGATCGGACGCTGGATTTGGAAAAATATTGACTTTTAGATTTTCTATTTTATTAGAAACAATATTGGAAGTGGATGGTACATAAGTGCTCACAGTTTCGGCAATTGATGCAACTTTAACGGCAACTTTATTGCCATAAAAGGTTGGTCCTACGACATAAGGATATGCCGAATTCCAACTTGCATTTACCGTAGCAAAATAGCAATAAATCCCTTGTGGATATTCTGGTGTAATACAAAATCTGCCATTGTGTTCATCCAAATAACTCGAATCATTGGGATTGGCAACAAAAACATAATCTTCTCTGAAATAACCCAATGGAAAAGTATCTGTCACATTAGGTCCAGCAGTTACCGTTTTGCCAGTAGCATCGGTAGTGCGTGTTGTAATATTCCGCAATTGATAACCAGATTTCATGCGTACTACCCCACCCTTTCCGGATGGATTTTTATTGGCATAAGATCCGTAAATAGGAAAACCATCGTATGCGAAACCAATAAGAGGAGAATGCTTAACACTATCAATGGCATACAATCCTTCTGCATTGTACAAATTGCAAACATTGGATATTACTTTCAGGTCTAATTTAAAGGCACTCGGATTTTGGTGGTGGTGGTAATTGCCCATTGCAGGATGCGCTTTGGAGCAATCAAATCCGCCGAGTTCTCCAACAATAGCGTCTCTGTTCCAAACCCCATCTCCATTGCCATTTTTTTGGGTAAGTGGTCCGCCCCCCAATCGTTTGTTGGCATTTTGCCAAGAGACACCATCGCGATAATCAAACAAAGCAACTCCATTTATAAAGAGCCCAATGTTACCACCAGTAGTTGGGGTTGCAGTTCCGCCATTTTTCGTTGGATTTAATGGAACTTTAAAAATGGCTGATTGGCTGGTAGCCAAAGAAGGATTGCCATCCAAAAATGGCCCTGTAACATAACTAGGTAAGCCAGTTGTAGCAGCATACACATAGTTTGCCGAATATTTTACGCTTTGCACATTAACCAAATCGGCATCATTAATAGCAGTTGAATTGCCCGAAACATAATGGCGAGCTGTAACTGTAGTGTTTTGCAACCAAGCTGTAATCGCAGGATTTGTTTGTGCAAACAAACTGGCAGTAGCCAATAATGCCGCTAAAGTGAATATTCCTTTTTTCATGAATTAATTGTATTTCTTTTAGACGATGCTGGTTTATCTTTCCTGCGGTGCATAAAAAAATATTTCGCGAGGGTACTGAAATTGTTTGTTAAATACAAATTCAGGATCAGAAAGGGTTAGTAAAAAAGCAATTATATCCACCTTTTCTTCTTGGGAAAGGTTGATTTTATTTTTCAATTCCGGCGCAAGATTTTTATAACTCTGAATGCCGCTTGCATAATGATTTAAAACCTCAGAAAGTCTCTTGAAACGGCCATCGTGCATATATGGATAGGAGTATTCAATATTTCGCAAGGTGGGAACTTTAAATTTAAAGCTATCCCCAGGTTTGAATGTAACCCGCACCCTGCCATTATCTTTCAATTTATCATTCACCTTTAACCCGTTATTGGCAAAGTCATAATTTGTAAATAATGGCTCCTTATGGCATGCTGCACAGTTGTTTTGAAATAATCTATACCCATTAGATTCCATTGCATTAAATGTATCTTTTTTTAGCAACACTTTATCATATTTGGAATTTGAACTTACCAGGGTAAGCATAAATTGGGAAATTGCCTTCAACGTTCTTTCTCCAGTTGCAACGCTATCTTGAAAAGCTTTAAAGAAAAGCTTTTTATACAATTCGGATGCATTTAATTTTTCTACTACTTCATTTATAGTACTTCCCATTTCCGCTGGATGGGATATTGGCGCCAATGCTTGCATATCCAAATTGTTTATGGCACCATCCCACATAAAGTTTTTTTGCCATGCTAAGTTCATCAATGCCGGTGAATTCCGGGTGCCAATGCTGTCATGGATACCATGACTTAAAGCATGGTCTATGTGGGTAAAAGCGGAAAATGGAGAATGGCAACTGGCGCATGAAATGACGTTGTTATTCGACAAAATGGGATCGTAAAACAATGCCCTACCTAAGTTTATTTTATCTTCAGATAATGGATTCCTCTTAAAATCATAGATAGGCGTTGGAAAATATTTAGGGAATATGAATTCATAGGCATTGGATGCATAGAATGCCATAGTTATAAATCCAAATAGCAAAAAGAAAACAACTCTAACGTTCATCGCTTATTGCAAATATAGAAGGCAATTTTTTCGCAATTTCAAGTGCTTTTTGGCTGGGACTCATGGCTTGAAAAGTTTTAGACAAATCTATTTTATTCAATAATTTTTGTAGATCTACATCGACAGATATTCGTTGGTTGGAATGCGTGGCAAGATGAACTTTTTGTATCATATAATAAGGATATTGGTACCCCCCGATATGGAATTGAAATCCTCCATTTTCCTCGGCACTAGCCGAACTATGCCCTTCCAATTTAAAATTCACATAGCCGCTTTGCCAGGTCCAATACATCCCTTTGGTAGGATCCAGATCTCCACCCAATGCGCCAGAAACGTTGGTTATACTATCTATACCGATGCTAAACGCAATCTGATTAAATTTGGCTGAACTTGTAAACGGAATCAACAATCCTTTTGGCTTATCAGCATCCATAAGCCAGAATTTTTGTTTCACAGAATCTACAACAACTGAGTCTAGTAAAAATAAAATATCAGAAATGTAAAATTTAATTTTTTCAACTCTCACGCTGTCCTTTGTTCCTACCTGGAAATAGGTTTTATACAGTTCTATGGTTTGGTTTTGAAATACAGGGCGAAATTGAATGCAAGAATTTACTTCTTGCGCATTTAAAGAATGAAAGAAAAACAATATACAGATAAATTGGGATATTTTAGAGGTCATCAACTGTATAAGGAAACTCATTTAATTTAGACGATTGTTTTTTTTGAATCCTGTGAATTTTTAGCGACAAATATAATCAATACCAAAATCGAAATGTCAATTTCCACTAAATACGGCGGCAAAATCACTGCACATTGATTTCAAAATAGAAATTATTCCTTAATAATTTTCATCAGGATTGCCCAGTAGCAAACTTAAATTCACATTAAAATTAAAACCACGCATATAGGCTTTTGCTGGATCCGAATTTAATTTATTGTAATCCTTGACGCGTGTATTTAAACCTTTGGGTGCAAAAAATGGAAAGGCTTTTATAGTTTTCTTCTTTAATGTAGTTTGTATCTTTTAATAGGGATAACCAATAATCTGTTTCGTTGGCTTCTTTCACTGATATATTTAATTTACCTATAAAGTCAGGTTTGCTTTGTCCGAACATTGCTTCTTTTATTAATGCACCTATTGCAGTTCTGCTGCGAAGCACTTGTTTAGATAAAATATATTCCTTCTTTTCTGTTTGTAAATACTGCGACAGCTTCACAATAAGAGTTGCAAATAAATAACTCTTTTCTTTCAATATTGATTTACTCATATCTATTGACTGTTCACTATTTCCGCCGCGGCGGATTAACTATTTCCGCCGCGACGGATTAACGGTTCACTTTAAACTTTAAACCAACAAAATACATCTCCATTTCCCCCTTGCCTTTGGCCATCACTTTACCACGGGGCGTAAATTTAAATTCAGGTTCATCTTTGATTAAATTATAGGTCACGTCGCTAATATTCACCTTGCCAGGCTCACCACTGCTTTCCATGCGGCTGGCGGTATTTACGGTATCCCCCCAAATGTCGTAGGCAAATTTCTTTACCCCTACGATGCCTGCCACAACTGGCCCTGTGTGTATGCCTACACGCATTTCAAATGCAAGCTCGCCCCGAGATTCACGTTCGGCTTTGAGTTGAATGATAAAGTCTTGCATTTCTATGCCTGCCATGACAGCATTTTTTACGGAATCCAAATGACCATGACCCATGCCACTGGCAGCCATGTAAGAATCGCCTATGGTTTTTATTTTTTCTATGCCATACTTCTGCATAATGGCATCGAATTTTTTAAAACTGATGTGTAATTCTTCGACCAACGCTTCAGCAGAAATATTTTCAGAAAACTGGGTAAATGATTTAAAGTCAGAAAACAACACAGTAATATTTTCAAATCTTCTAGCCATAGAAGCCCCCGTTGATTTTAATTCTTCCGCCACGTCTTCTGGCAAAATATTCAACAACAATTCCTCACTGCGTGCCTTTTCTATCTCTACACTGCCTTTTTCTTTTTTCACGGCATTTCGTTGCCTATAAACTACCACCGAAAACAAAATAAAACCCAACAATCCAATCAGTGAAGCATTCAGAATGAGTTTGGTTCGGGCATCCTTTTTTTTTGGCTTTGTCCAAATAAAATTTGCTCTCTTGCGTCATTGCAGAATCGCCTAGCTTGATTGATAATTTATGCTTTTTTCTAAATACGATACTGCAAATTGACTATTGGCATCCTTTTTTCTCTGTTTGGCTGTATAAAATGATTCCATATTGTTGAATTTGAACTCGGCAAAAGTTAAATATATTTTTCCTATATTTTGATAGGATTTTGCCAATCCTATTTTATCCTTTGCCTTGTCTTGAATTTTGGATGCCGAAATATAACAATCCA
>Ga0105048_10003197_pt1 | contig 26793 bp, 23 predicted proteins | sample MAT05_FD_78382 | JGI IMG/M metagenome (GOLD analysis project Ga0105048, IMG submission 78382) | Freshwater microbial communities from Lake Fryxell liftoff mats and glacier meltwater in Antarctica - MAT-05 | ecosystem: Environmental > Aquatic > Freshwater > Ice > Liftoff microbial mat | place...
TAGTTCTTATAATACGGGCATAGTTCAATGGTAAAATATTCCGATGGTTATCGGAACAAAGCCTTTGATCCGGGCTTTAAAAAAATAGTTCTTATAATACGGGCATAGTTCAATGGTAGAATAGAGGTCTCCAAAACCTTTGATCTGGGTTCGAATCCTAGTGCCCGTGCAATTGCGATGTGGATTGTTATTGGTTAAATTTTTTATTACCACAACTAGTTGGTATAAGTTTTTTTAACTTCAACGTTTCCGCATTACATAATAATTAGATAAAATGAATAAAATTTCAACGTATTTCCGCGAAAGTTACTACGAGCTAACTGAAAAAGTGACCTGGCCAAGTTGGTTGCAGTTACAGCAGTCAACAGTAATTGTATTAATAGCAACCATAATTATAACTGCTATGGTATGGTTAATGGATTTCGCGTCACAATCTTTATTAAAGGCAATTTATTCGTTGTTTAAGTAATGGAAGAAACTACAAGTACATCGCAGGAGGAAGTTGCTCAAAAAGAAAAGCAAGAACAGGAAATTGTTCCTGATACTAAATGGTATGTGTTGCGCGTGGTGAGTGGCAAGGAAAGGAAGATTAAAGAATACCTTGATAAAGAGGTAAACCGTAGTGGATGGAGCGAAACAATTAAGCAGGTTTTTTTACCTATGGAAAAGGTGTATAAGGTACAAAATGGTAAAAAAGTAATGCGGGAAAAGAACTACTTTCCGGGCTATGTAATGATAGAAGTAAGCGACGGTAAACTGAACGATGATATGGTACAACATATTAGCAGTGTAACTAACGTAATGCACTTTTTAACTGACGGTAAAGGTTCTAAAGGCAATATTATATCGCTACGTAAGGCAGAAGTAAATAAGATGCTGGGTAAGGTTGATGAAATGAATGACCAGGGTATGGTTATGAATGAGCCGTTTATAATTGGCGAAACCATTAAAATTATTGAAGGTCCTTTTAACGACTTTAACGGTACCATTGAGGAAGTGAACGACGAGAAAAAGAAGCTGAAGGTTACTGTAAAAATATTTGGACGTTCAACCCCGGTTGAGTTGAATTATTTTCAGGTAGAAAAACTAAATTAAATATTTGACTGAATTTGAATTGCATATTAAAACCACCCATAATGGGTGGTTTTTGCATTTATGGGGTAGTTGAAAAAACGTTGTTATGTTCAGGTACATAAAATCAATAGTACTTTATTGTGCTGCATCTTTAGGCTAATTTAAACTGATTGGCGATTTACAACATTAGATGGTTATAAAAATGTGGTAAATAATTCGTTCGCATATTTGCCGGTAATTTTACCAGGATTTGTATTTTTTTTGCTGCCCTATTTTGGTCAGATAGCAACGAGGCGAAACGAGGTTTGGTAAAAGATTGGAGACCAACCAAAAACAATTTGGTAGTTGTGCAATGGCATGCCTGATATGAGGTAAGTAGAAAAGCTTATGTAACCCGCGGCATTGTAGTATTTATTACTTTATTACATCCCCTGCAAGTATTGGTCGCGTTTCAGCAGCCATTTGTTGGGCAATACTAAAAAGCTGTTCGGCCTTATTACCTAATATTCGAACCAAAACGGCGCCGCTTTGTGTGGTCGAAATTCCAAACATAATGTCTTGTTGAATAGTTAATATCGATTGAAGTATTTGTTGAATTTTACCTGGTGAAATAGTACGGGCAACAACTATAAAAGTGGCCTGGTGGGTAAAGCCTTCCCACAATCCAAATAATAATAAATGGGTAGTTGCTGGTACAACAAACATATTTTCGAATAATACCAGGTTGCCTTCCTGAAATATTTTGGTAGATAGGTGTAGCTTATTAAATTGAAATAGCTCACCATTCTGCTTCCTGCCACAGGTAATTATTTCGCTCCAAATTAATTTGCTGGTGTTGGTGAGGTATAAATGGTTGACGCCGGTAAAACTGGTGCCAACATGTGGTACTACCGGGTGTGGGCACCAGGTAAGTGTGGCATGGTTGCCAACTTCAATATTAATAGTTTGTGTGGCAGATTTTTGCATGGTAAACAATCGCTGAAAAGATTGGGTAGAGGTACGTACTGTACAATTGTCACCAATTTTTACACTAATGCCTTGGTCATCTCCATCGAGTATGCCGGGGGAGGAACTCATCATCATCAATTCAAGATGGCCGGCTTGTTTGTCTTCGGTTATATTAGCCAGTTTTAACGGGGGAGTTACAAAGCAATTAGCGAGGATTGTTTTTCCATCCCTCCATTCGGTTTCAAACTGCAGGCGCGTGGTCATCGTACAAGGGTTGGTTCGTCAACTGCCTCCATTAGTACATACTTTTTTATCCAGCCAATTACTGTATCAAGTCCCTGTAAACTCATTAGGTTGGTAAATACAAAAGGCTGGCCTTTACGCATTCGGCGGGCATCTGTTTCCATAACTTCGAGGCTTGCATTTACATAAGGCGCCAGGTCAATTTTGTTAATCACCAACAAATCGCTCCGGGTAATGCCTGGCCCACCTTTGCGGGGTATTTTATCGCCTTCGGCTACGTCAATTACAAAAATGGTCACATCGGCCAGGTCGGGGCTAAAGGTGGCCGACAGGTTGTCTCCACCGCTTTCAATAAACAATATTTGCAGGTCGGCAAAACGGGCGGCCATTTCGTCTACTGCTTCCAGGTTCATACTGGCGTCTTCGCGTATGGCGGTATGTGGACACCCACCGGTTTCAACCCCAATAATTCGCTCTGCAGGTAAAAGGCTGTTTTTGGTAAGAAATTCAGCGTCTTCCTTAGTATAAATGTCGTTGGTAATAACTGCAAGGCTGTATTGATGATACATTTGGCGGCACAACCGCTCAATTAAAGCAGTTTTACCCGAACCTACCGGCCCGGCAACGCCAATTTTTACATAATGTCTTAGGGCCATTGGTTGAAGTTACTTAAAGATAGCAGGATAAGGTATTGGTTATGAGCTTGATTTTATAAATTGAACCGACGCACCTGCCTACAGTCAACTACCAGGCTGTATTGCTGCAACTTCCGGCTCAAAAAAAATAGGTACCGGATCAAATTTATCAGTCAACGGAATTTTATTACCATATTCACTTATAAGTTCGGCAACAAGAGCGGTCCACCCTGTTTGGTGGCTTGCCCCGAGGCCCATACCTGTATCGCCGTGAAAATATTCGTAAAAAAGCACAAGATGTTCGTTTCCCGGCAGCTGGTAAAACCAATTGTATTTGCCGTTCAGCCTTCGCTTACCTTCCGCATTTTTTTCAAAAAGACTAATTACCCTTCGGGTAAGTTCATTGGCCACCTGGCAAAGGTTCATCAAATTGCCCGAACGTTTAGGGCACTCCACTTTTAGGCGATCGCCATAAAATTCGCCATAACGCCTAATGGATTGTATGATAAGAAAATTAACAGGCATCCAAACAGGCCCGCGCCAGTTGCTATTTCCACCAAACATGTCCGACGTGCTATCGCCGGGATCGTATGCAATGGAATGTTGCTGCCCGTTTACCCAAACGGAATAGGGATTTTTTTCGTGGTATTTTGACAGCGCCCTTATGCCACCTTCCGAAAGAAATTCATCTTCATCCAGCAACCTGTCCAGTAAATGAATTAGCCGGTCTTGTTTTACCAACGAAATCAACATGCCCTCGCCACTGTGATGTTCCTCGTTGGGCCAAAACTTATTGTTTCGTTTGCGATAGTTTTCAAACCAGCTAAGACGCTTTTTAAAGTCTTTTAATTTTTCAAGTTCTTTAAAATTAATATTCGATATGGCAAATAACGAGGTAAGACCTACAATTGATTTTATACGCAATTGCTTAGGTGCCGTACCCTGCACGCAAAGCACATCGTAAAAAAACTTGTCTTCTTCGTTCCAAAGGTGATGCTCGTTTAGTGATTCGGCAATTAGAATAAAATGTTCAAAAAACTTGGTGGCGGTATCTTCAAACGACTCATCGTGTATTGCAATTTCAAGGGCAATGTCCATCATGTCCAATGCATAGGTTCCCATCCAACTGGTGCCATCGGCCTGCTCCAGTTGCGTACCCTCGGTAAAATGATGACTGCGGTTAAATACCCCAATATTATCCAGGCCTAAAAACCCACCTTCAAAAATATTGTTGCCATTACGGTCCTTTCGATTTATCCACCAGGTAAAATTGATAAGCAGTTTTTGAAATATTTTTTTTAGAAAAACGATATCGCCGCTACCCTTTTGCTTTTTCTCAATCGTATAAATCTGCATGGATGCCCACGCATGTACAGGCGGGTTTACATCGCCAAAATTCCACTCGTAGGCGGGTAATTGTCCATCGGGTTTCATGTACCACTCCCGCATTAGCAACAGCATTTGGTGCTTGGCAAAGGTGGGGTCGGCCACGGCCATCGATATGCATTGAAAAGCAAGGTCCCATGCGGCATACCATGGGTATTCCCACTTATCGGGCATGCAAATAATATCCTGGTTTTTAAGATGTAGCCAATCGTGGTTACGGCCATATTTACGCACTGCGTGTACAGGCGCAAGTCCATCGCTGCCTGTAATCCATCGCTCTACATCAAAATGATAAAATTGCTTGCTCCACAACATGCCGGCAAGCGCCTGCCGCTGTATTTGTGCCATATCGCTATTCATACCGCTGGGTAAAATAGCAGCATAAAATTCGTTGGCTTCCTGTTTTCTTGTAGTAAATATTTGTTCAAACCCAGGTGCAAAACTATTGTCGGTGGCTTCGTTGCTTAGCCTGCAGTAAATGGTTTTTGTTTCGCCTGCATTCAGCATTACTTTATATACCGGGGAGCATTTAGTGCCTTTCTTTTTCAGCCGTAATGCTGGCAGGTTTTTGCCCTGCACAACCGCATCATGAAATGCATCTTTTACAAAAATGCTCTTATTAGGTTTGCCATCTATTTTAAAAGTATTGGTTTCGTTATTGGTAAACAACAAGTCGTCGGCCGGTTCAAAATAGAAGTAATAATCCCCCATTCGCTGATGGTTGGCGGTAACACATGTATTGCTTTTAAACGTTACCTGGGGGCTGTTTTCCATGCGCTGGTTAGAGCTGCGATTGTAAAACCAAAGCGTTGGTAAAACGGTTAACGCTGCGTTATGGGTGGCCCGGTTTGTCACTTCAATTTTTATAAAAATATCGGTAGATGATTTTTTGGCATACGTAACCAATACATCAAAATATTCGTTGTTGTCAAATATGCCTGTGTCTAATATTTCGTACTCGGGTTCGGCACGGCCTAATTTGGCATTTTCAACTTTTAATTTTTCGTAGGGAAACTCCGCCTGCGGATACTTATACAGGTACTCCATGTAGTAGTGCGTAGGCAAATTATCAAGGTAATAGTATAGTTCCTTCACATCTTCACCATGGTTGCCCTGGCCATTGCTCAAACCAAATAGTCGTTCTTTTAATATGGGGTCTTTGCCGTTCCAAAGGGCTACTGCAAAACATAAATTTTGAAAAATATCCGATATGCCGGCAATGCCATCTTCGCCCCATTTATAGGCCCTGAAGTGTGCATGGTCAAAGGGAAAATAATTCCATGCGTTGCCATCTTCGCTATAATCTTCTCTAACAGTGCCCCATTGCCTTTCACTTAGGTAGGGCCCCCATTTAGCCAGTGGTACATCTTTTTGAGCATTGGCTTCAAGCCGCTGGTGTTCTGCTGTCATGGTTGTTTTGTTTAATTCTTAAAACGTTTTTTTCAGCTACCTGAAAAAGGTAAATAAATACAATACAACAGCTTTTGGTTGGTATGAAGTTACATACAAAAGTGTGTACGTATTTTAAAGGCAGGGTCCCGTTATTCTGCCTGATAGTAACTGCAACATCACCATCAACCTTTTTTTACAGGGTCAACTTTATTTGCGTAGCGCGGATGGACAACTATTTATGAATGATTGTGTATATTACTAACAGCGGTATTATTTATGTTAACCACCGATTAAGTAGCTGAATGAAAAAATTTGTCAGTATTATTTTAGTATTATTTTTTTTACCCGTTTTAATATCGGCGCAAAAAGTAATTGCTATTAAGGTTGATGGAACCATTAACCCTGCAAGTGCAGCATATATAAAATCGGGCATTGAGCGAGCTGAAAAGGATGGTGCGGAATGCTTATTAATTGAATTAAATACACCGGGAGGACTGCTGCGGTCCACAAGAGAAATTGTAGGTGCCATAATGGAAGCGGGTGTTCCGGTTATTGTGTATGTTGCGCCGGGCGGTGCACAGGCTGGTTCGGCGGGAGTGTTTATTACCATGGCTGCCCATATTTCGGCCATGGCACCAGGTACTAATATCGGCGCTGCACATCCCGTAAGCGGGCAAGGCCAAATGGATTCAATTATGAATGGAAAGGTTACCAACGATGCAGCAGCATTTATAAGAACGATAGCCCTTAAAAGAAATAAGAATGCCCGCTGGGCCGAAGACGCGGTGCGCAATAGTGTTTCGATAACAGAAAAAGAAGCATTGGACAGCAACGTGATTGACATAATAGCTGCGTCGGACATACAGTTATTGAAAAAATTAAACGGCAGCGTAATGGTAGCAGGCAATGGTACCAGCATATTAAACACCGCAAACCCGGCGGTAACCATGGTGGAAATGAGTTTGATTACTAAACTGCTCAACATTATAAGCGACCCTAACGTGGCCTATATTTTATTAATGTTGGGTTTTTATGGTTTATTGTTTGAATTGTATAGTCCGGGTGCTATTTTACCGGGTGTTATTGGGGGCATAAGCTTAATACTGGCCTTGTACTCGCTAAACACGTTGCCGCTTAACTACACAGGGTTAGCCTTAATAGTTTTTGCGATTATCTTATTTATACTTGAAATAAAAGTAACCAGTTACGGCATACTAGGTATTGGCGGGGTAGTAAGCCTGGTAATTGGTTCAATGATATTAATTCCGTTAAACCCCCTAACCATATTTTTTCAAATATCGCGCGGTTTAATTATAGCCATTGCGCTTATTACCGCACTATTATTTTTTATTGTGATAGGTATGGCCACCCGTGTACAAAAGTCAACACCTGTATCGGGTGTTGAGGGTATGATTGGTAAAACCGGCGAAACCCTGGGCGTATTAGACCCCAAAGGCCGGGTACGTGTACATGGCGAGGAGTGGAATGCAATCGCTACATCGCCCCATATTGCCGACGCACAAAAAGTAAAAATAGTGCGTATCGAAAATTTGACACTGTTTGTAGAAATTATATGATTAGAAAAATAAGTTCACCATTTTATCCACCTGTTTAAACTAAAAGCTATGCCTCAAATTCCTTTTACATTGTTGTTTCTCATTTTTATTGTACTTACCATACTCGCATATTCAATACGCATTTTAAGGGAGTATGAAAGAGGAGTGGTGTTTAGGCTTGGCCGGTTAGTAGGCGGTGGAGCCAGCGGACCGGGCCTTATTTTGTTGGTACCTTTTATTGATAAAATGGTAACCGTTAGTTTGCGTACCGTGGTGTTAGATGTGCCGCCGCAGGATGTAATTACCCGTGACAACGTATCGGTAAAAGTAAACGCCGTGGTATATTTTAGGGTGATGCATCCCGATAAAGCCATTATTGAAGTAGAGAATTTTCTGATGGCAACTTCGCAGCTATCGCAGACCACTTTGCGTAGTGTACTTGGCCAAAGCGATTTGGATGACCTGCTTTCGCAACGCGATAAGATCAATGCCAAACTGCAACAAATTATTGACTCGCAAACGGAGCCATGGGGAGTAAAGGTTAGTAATGTTGAAGTAAAACAAATTGACCTTCCACAGGAAATGCAACGGGCAATGGCCAAACAGGCAGAGGCCGAAAGGGAAAGAAGAAGCAAGGTTATTTCTGCAGAAGGTGAGTACCAGGCGTCGCAGCGGTTAAGCGATGCCGCAAAGATATTGAGCGAGCAACCCAGTGCGTTAACCCTTCGCTACCTGCAGACGTTGCGTGAAATAGCTACTGAAAAAAACTCTACTACCATTTTTCCGGTACCGATTGATCTTTTAAGACCATTTCTTCAAAAAAATGCAGATATAATGCCTCGCGTTGAAATTGAAAAGGATAAACCTGCGGCAGAATAACTAGGACATATACAATCTTGAATAAAGTTGCTCGTGCTGCATACAACGTATTTCAAAGGCAGGGCAGCAGTAACCGATTATTTCTTTTTTAGGGAACAAGGAGCTTTTAGCTAATTGTTCAATGAGCGGGAAAAGTGATACAAGCAGTTCCTGCCCATATAATTGGCCAAGTGGAATAAGCTTTACACAGTTGGTTACAAACCCTGCAGCAGCATTATAATAATAACCGGTGAGCGCTTCGTGTTTAGGAATAGTTAGCTCGTTGGCTAGTATGCCAAAGGCTATGCTGAAATGCCCTGCAGCGTTTGCCTTTTGTATGGCCTGTAAGTATAGGTTGGTGTGTATAAGCTGGGTTTGTGTAGCAAAAATTTTCAACAGGCGTAAGCCCAGTTTATTACTTGCCAGCCGGGTTTCTTTGGCTGTTTTTAGTGCGGAGCACTCACTGTCTAATTGTAGTAAACTATTGTCATCACTTTTATCTGCTGCATCGTATGCCAGCGATGCAAAGGCTGCATCGGTGTGTTGTATGTTGTACAATAGCTGCTGAATTATAAACTCCAGCGCGGTTTCTTTATTGATTACTACACCTGCCTGTACATAGCTTTCCAACCCAGCCGAGTGCGAAAAGCTACCGATGGGTAAAGCAGGATCGCACAGGTGTAACAGGTGAAGTAAGGGAGTGTTAGTAGTCATTGCCCGGTTTGCTTTTCAAGTAATTTAGATAATAGGCCACTGCCGCCGCCATACATATGCGCCAGTACCGATGTTTTAATGGAATGATTGAGCTTTCTGCTGTCAATTTGAACTATGTAGCCCATGCTTTCCAGGCTGCGCAATAGCGGTACATCGTACGGTATCAATAGCTCATTACCTTCATAGTATAATGGCAGGTGGCGGTTACCGGTTTCATAACTTATACCCGCAGCTTCTATAATATTTTTTGGCTGTAATACAAGTACTTCGCAGGGTATTATGTTTACTGCAATAATGTCCTCATCGTTGGCCCACAGTATATCTCCTTCTTTTAAATCGGGGTTAGAATTTAAAAACTGAAGAGTTAGGGGTTTGCCGTTACTGGTTTGTTTGTGCAGGATGCGTTTATTGGTCTCGAACCATTCTACCGGCAGCCAATCGAGGGTTTGATTGTTGGTTTTGAAAGAGGAAAGGTTGCCTGCTTTTTGGGAAATGATCATATTGTTGGTTGTTACCATTGCTAATGGTAATGATTGGGCGATGAGGTAATGACAATGTACTTGTAAACAAAATATCCGTTAGTAAAAGTTTAATCACTGCGTTGCCCTTTACTTGTGCGACGCAACAATGCCTCCATAATGTTATACTGCCGGAGCCCAAAAAAACTAAAATAAAAAATAACGCTGTGCCAACGGCACAACTGATACGGGTTCGCAGGTAATGTGCACGCCATTAACCGTTACCTTGTAATTTTCGGGGTTTACTTCTATGTCGGGCGTTTGGTCGTTGTGAATAAGGTCTTTTTTGCCAATGTTACGGCAGTTTTTTACCGGTAATATTGCTTTTTGCAACTGGTACGAATGTATGGCTCCATTATGTATCGAGGCCTGGCTTACAAAGGTGAAACAGGTTTTGTGTACGGCCTTGCCATAGGCCCCAAACATGTGCCGGTACAACACGGGTTGCGGCGTGGGAATGGAGGCATTGGGATCGCCCATTCGGCTGGCTATGATCATGCCGCCCTTAATAATCATTTCGGGCTTGGCGCCAAACATGGCCGGTTTCCATAATACTATATCGGCATATTTACCGGGCTCTATTGAGCCGGTGTACTCCGCAATACCATGTGTAATAGCCGGGTTAATGGTGTACTTAGCCACGTATCGTTTTACCCTGAAATTATCGTTTTGGTTGGCCTCGTCCTGCGGTAAAAAGCCGCGCTGCTTTTTCATTTTGTCGGCGGTTTGCCAGGTGCGGGTTATAACTTCGGCCACGCGGCCCATGGCCTGGCTGTCGCTGCTCATCATGCTAAACACGCCCATATCGTGCAATATGTCTTCGGCTGCAATCGTTTCGGGGCGGATGCGGCTGTCGGCAAAGGCCACGTCTTCGGGCACCGACGGATCAAGGTGGTGACAGACCATCAGCATGTCCAAATGTTCGGCAATGGTATTGACGGTAAATGGCCGCGTTGGGTTGGTACTGGAAGGTAAAATGTTGGGATACATGGACGCTTTAATAATATCGGGCGCATGCCCACCACCGGCACCTTCGGTATGGTAGGTATGTATTACGCGACCGTTAATGGCATTCATGGTGTCTTCTAAAAAGCCGGCTTCGTTAAGCGTGTCGGTATGTATGGCTACCTGCACATCGTACTCGTCGGCCACGGTTAGCGAAGCATTAATTACGGCAGGTGTGGCACCCCAGTCTTCGTGTATTTTTAAACCAATGGCGCCAGCTTCTATTTGCTCAATTAAAGGTGGGGTAGTGGCGCAATTACCTTTACCTAAAAAGCCGAGGTTCATGGGGAAGTTATCAGCAGCTTCCAGCATTTTTTGAATATTCCAGGCGCCGGGTGTTACGGTGGTGGCACTGGTGCCATCGGCCGGTCCGGTACCGCCACCTAACATGGTAGTTATGCCGCTAAACAAAGCGTGGTCAATTTGTTGCGGACAAATAAAATGTATGTGTGTATCAATGCCGCCGGCCGTAGCAATCAGCCCTGCGCCGCCATGCACTTCGGTGCTTGCACCAATAATCATGTTGGGGTCCACACCATCCATAATGTCGGGGTTACCTGCCTTGCCAATACCCACAATTTTACCGTCTTTAATACCAATATCAGCTTTTACAATTCCCCAATGGTCAACTATCAAGGCTCCGGTAATCACAAAGTCCAACACGCCATCTTTACGCAAGGCCGTGGCTGATTGCGCCATGCCATCGCGAATGGTTTTGCCACCTCCAAATTTGTTTTCCTCGCCGTAAATGGTATGGTCTTTTTCCACTTCTATAACCAGGTCGGTATCGCCCAGCCTAACCTTATCGCCCACGGTAGGGCCAAACATATTGGCATATTTTATTCGGTTGATGTGCAGGCTCATTGCGCTTTGTTTTTAAAATTGAGCGATTGAACTTTTTCCATGGCCTTATCTCTATCAGCGGTTTCTGCGGTAGGGCCATTTACCAGGTTATTGAGTCCAAAGGCAATACGGTTGCCGCCAAAAGCTACCAGCTCCACTTCTTTTTCTTCGCCGGGTTCAAAGCGTACTGCCGTGCCGGCGGCAATGTTTAATCGCATGCCAAAGGCCAGTTGCCGGTCAAACTGCATTTGCCGGTTTACTTCAAAAAAGTGAAAGTGCGAGCCTACCTGTATTGGCCTGTCGCCGGTGTTGGTTACGCCAACCGTTTGGGTTTTTCGGCCTACGTTGCATTCAATATCGCCTTTGGCAAGAATGTATTCTCCGGGTATCATTTTTGATAATTTTTGTGCACTTGGTCAAATGTCCTGGTGTTCAGGAATTTCTTAAAATTCTAAAGAAAAAATTTTCTTGAGATCAAGTGTTAGTGAAGAAAATAAGCTGGACTTGAATTCACCCTCCAAGGCAGTGGAAGCATTGTATAACTCAAACTTGTTATCATCAAGCGTATATACTTCGATGGTGGAATATTTTGGATCGACCAGCCAGTACTCAGGCACCATGCAGCGTTCGTAAATATTTTTCTTTTCTATCCTGTCCCTTAACATCGATGATGGTGAGATGATTTCAATGATAAGGTCTGGAATGCCGTTGATTCCATCATCAGTAATAATTTGTTTATTTTTTTCGAGGATAAATAGTAAGTCTGGTTGCGGCTTATTGTATTCATGCATATAAACATCAACTGGTGCGCAAAATAACTTCCCCAACTGGTTCTGACGGTTAAAGGTTTCGATTGCAAATAATAGATTTTTCAAAATGGCCTGGTAAAATGGAGCAGGAGCCGACTTTCGTATCATTTGTCCGTCAATTATTTCGTAATAGAATGGATCATTTTCTTTAAAAGGAATGCCTCTAAATTCACTCACACTTATCTTTTTGTTGGAAATGACTGTCTCCATAATTCAGGCTTTGTTTCAAATTTACTTAAAAGGGCAGAATTTATTATGCTTTGGTTTTTACTCCTGTGTATGTGCTCAAATAATCATCCACTGGCATTTTTTCAACAGGTAAAAGTTATGATCGGTCATTTTATTTCACCTTATCGGGTCATGCACCGTAACCAGCTTTGTTCCATCAGGAAAGGTGGCCTCAATCTGTATTTCGTGTATCATTTCGGGTATTCCCTCCATTACGTCGTTTCGTGTTAATATGGTTGCGCCAAACTGCATTAGTTCAGCTACCGAACGGCCATCACGGGCCGCTTCCTGCAGTTCGCTGCTAATAAGGGCTATGGCTTCGGGGTAATTAAGTTTCAGGCCACGTGCCCTACGTTTGGCGGCCAGTTCGCCTGCCAGAAACAACAATAGCTTTTCGCTTTCGCGAGGGGTAAGGTGCATTCGTAAACAAAATTTTAGGTCACGATACTCGCAAACTTTAGTTGTAAGCGAAGTGGGTGGGTAATTAAAAATGACGGGCAAAAGTTAATAACGAACTACAAGTTAATCGGAAAAGAAAAACGAAACAAAAAGCTCACTATTTTTGCCCATAAAATAAACTCTGTATGAAAAAGCATTTCCTTTTTGCCGTAGCCATCTTATTTACAATGGGTGCTATTGCCCAGCCACCCAAAGGGCCTGCAACCGCCGGCATGACCTTTGGCGAAAAAACCACGGCAAAAAATGCGGTGGACATCAATGATATCGAGAAAAAAGTTACCACGGAGGAGCCAACAACAATTAAAATAAAAGGCAAAGTAACCGATGTGTGCACAATGGAAGGTTGCTGGTTAAAGATGGAGACCGCCAATGGGAAGATGATGATAAAAATGAAAGACCATGCTTTTTTGGTACCGGTAGATATTAACGGTAAGGAGATAGTAGTAGATGGCGTTGCCTCAATGAAGCTGACCTCGGTAAAGGAGTTGCAGCACTATGCCGAAGATGCGGGTAAAAGCAAAGAAGAGATAGCCGCCATTACCGAACCCAAAAAGGAAATTGTGGTGAATGCCAAAGGCATTTTGGTATTGTAACAAACATTAATACCAAATATTTTTAAAAGCCCTTCCGCTGCGAAGGGCTTTTGTTTTGGATGTAAAGTATGCAGACCGATAGATATATTGCCCTTTAAAAGGCTTGGACTCCTTTAAACACAAAATGCATATTAATTTTTTGTAACTGTGCAGCGGTTAACTATTATGACAGGTCAACACAAAAAAACTGATATGAAGTATAGTTGCCTGCTACTGCTTTTGTGTATTGGGTTTACCCAATGCACGCCCGATAGTACATTTGAAACGCAGCCCATGGAGGCTTTTGTACCAGTGTATATGACCACACAAAACGCGGGTGTTGTAAAAAAAGACGTCGCCCGGCCTACCCGCAATGCAGGAAAAATATATGTTTTAGGCAATTGGTTATTTCAAAACGATGTAAACGAGGGTATTCATATAATCGATATCAGCGATAAGGCTAAGCCTAAAAAAATTGCCTTTATTTCCATTCCTCTCAGTACTGAAGTTGCAGTAAAAGGCAATTTTTTATACACCAACAATGTGTCCGATTTACTCACGTTTAATATCGCCGATCCTTTAAACCCTACGCTTGTAAAGCGCATTCCAAATGTATTTCCGTTGGTAAACCAAAACTACCCGCCGTTCAATAACGTGTCATTCGAATGTGCCGATCCATCAAAAGGCATCGTAATAAATTGGGAACGGAAACAAATTGCTTCACCAAAATGCCGCAGGTAAAATCTATTAACATGAAAAATTCAATTATTATATTACTGGCCTGCGTTGTATGTTTTGTGCAGTGTACTAAAGACGGAGCTTCCGAAAGTAAATCGTTTGCCAGTACCGGTGCTGGTGGTTCGTTGGCTCGTTTTGCCATTGTGGGTAATTATATGTATACTGTAGATGAACAACAATTGGTGGTGTACGACCTGTCAAATCCCGCCGATCCGCAATTAAAAAATACCGTGAACATAGGCCTGGAAATAGAAACCATTTTTCCGTTTAAAGACAAGTTGTTTATCGGCTCAACCAGTGCGGTGCATATCGTTGATATTTCAAACCCCATTCAGCCAAAAAAGCTCAGTACAGCTATTTCGCCCGAGGTATTGCGGCGCTGCGATCCCGTAATAGCAAGGGATAGTGTAGCCTACGCCACGTTGCGTACCAACGGTTTTTGCGGTGGCTTTCAAAGCATACTGGCAGTGTATAATATAAAAGATGTGTTGAAACCGGTACAGGTTACCAGTTTGCCGGTAACTGAGCCGTATGGCTTAGGCTATGCTGACAGTGTTTTATATGTCTGCGATCGTATGCAGGGCCTCGAATTGTTTAATATCTCCAAACCCTTTCAGCCAACTTTTATTAAAGCTATACGCGATGGCGTGTATACCGATGTGATCGTATATCAAAACACGCTGATCTGTTGGGTGTCCGATGGCGTGTTGCTGTACGACATAACCAACAACGATAAACCAATTTTTCTTTCCAAAATATCCTGATGAATCTATCCTTAGCGGGGTTCTTACTTTTTGCCCTGTTGGCTGTTGAAGCCAATGCCCAACCAACTGACACTGGTAATGTGGTTATTCGATTTAACCCTTTTGGGACAATTGATTTTTTAGACAATAATTTTACGCCGGGGGTTGAGTACAAGCTAAACAAACGATGGTCGGTTGGGTTAGATGCCGGGTACGTTTTCACCTCCAATTATATTCCCGAAAGTAAACGTGCCGGCGGTGTGTTATTACGGCCTTTTGTTCGGGTATACCCCAATAGTAGCCTCGGCTTGTTTTTACAGGGCGAGCTACACTACAAAAGGGTGCGCTATTCAATAGAGGACTTTTTGGGTAGAGCGCCGGTAAATGGCATTCCCTCGTACGAAGAATTTACCAGGTTCGGATATATAAAACGGGTCATCGGCGCCCAGGTTAGGGTGGGCAGGCAGTTTTATTTAACGGATGACGAACGGCTGAGGTTAGAATTTTCCATCGGGCTGGGCGTACGGTTTAAAAAGAGCTACGTAAAAGATGGCGTTTACGCTATCAACGACTTTTTTGGTATTAGAAATGTTGATGCCAAACAGGGCCTGCCAGCCGTGCCAATGGCGTTTCACTTAACTTACCAGTTGAAATAAATGAAGAAATTTATTTTGAATTTTAAATGCTAAATTTTGAATTGGAGGGGAAGTTTATGCTGAATTTTAAATTATAGATTTTTTAAATTGGAGGGAAAGATTATGTTGAATTTTAAACTATAAATTTTGAATTTGAGGGAAGTATTGTGCATTGTGAGTGATGCGTAATCAGTGTAGGAACTACAACATTTCAGTTTTTACGTTTCATGATTGACGTTTCACGATTGACATTTCATAGTTGACGATTCACGTTTTACGATTGACATTTCACGATTGACATTTCACGATTTATTCGCCATTCACTACTCACTACTGGCTACTCACTACTGGCTACTCACTACTGGCTACTCACTACTGGCTACTCACTACTGGCTACTCACTACTGACTACTCACAACTGACTGACTACTCACTACTGGCTACTTACTACGGACTACTCACTACTGACTACTCACAACTGACTACTCATAACTGACTGACTACTCACTACTGACTACTCACTACTGACTGACTACTCACTACTGGCTACTCACTACTTACTATTGACTACTCACTTCCCCTACCCCTTCTTAATTTTTAATTTTTACTTTTTACTTCTTCCCCTTACCTTTGCGGTCCCAAAAAAAGTTCTTTCTACAAAATTGATTGAATTTGGGAGTCTGAAAACCCTGCCGGGTTGTGTAAGACGTTAAAACCAAAAAATAGAAAAAATGGCAAAAGAAATTACAGGCTACGTAAAGTTGCAGTGTAAAGGTGGCCAGGCAAACCCTGCACCACCTATTGGACCAGCCCTTGGTTCAAAAGGATTAAACATCATGGAGTTTTGTAAGCAGTTTAATGCCCGCACACAGGACAAAATTGGAAAAGTCATTCCCGTACTCATTACCGTTTATGGCGACAAGTCGTTTGAGTTTGTGATCAAAACCGCACCAGCACCTGTTCAACTATTGGAAGCAGCAAAGCTTACCAGTGGTTCAAAAGAGCCGAACCGTAGCAAGGTTGGTAAGGTTACCTGGAAGCAGGTTGAAGACATTGCCAAAGACAAAATGAGCGACCTAAATTGTTTTACTGAAGAAAGTGCCATGAAAATGGTTGCCGGAACAGCACGCAGTATGGGCATAACCGTAGAAGGTGATGCACCCTGGTCAAACTAATCAATCAATTTTTAAATGATTAACAATGGGAATTACAAAAAAAAGAAAAGCTATTGCAGCTAAAGTTGATAAAAACAAGGTGTATAGCTTAAACGATGCCTCTACCCTGGTAAAAGAAATTAATACTACTAAATTCGATAGCTCGGTTGATTTACATGTTCGCCTTGGTGTAGACCCTAAAAAGGCAGATCAGCAGGTTCGTGGAACCGTTCGGCTTCCTCATGGAACCGGTAAAACCAAGCGTGTGTTGGTACTTTGCACTCCCGATAAAGAGGCTGATGCAAGAGCCGCCGGCGCTGATTATGTAGGGTTAGATGAATTTATAGCCAAAATAGAAGGTGGTTGGACTGACGTAGATGTGATTGTCGCCACTCCATCGGTAATGCCTAAAATTGGACGTTTAGGTAAAGTATTAGGTCCCCGTAACCTGATGCCAAACCCTAAAACAGGTACTGTTACCAATAACGTTGCCGAGGCAGTTAACGAAGTAAAAGGTGGTAAAATAGCCTTTAAGGTTGACAAAGCGGGTATCGTACATGCCTCTATCGGAAGGGTATCATTTGCTCCCGAAAAGCTAACCGAAAACAGCAATGAGTTTATAAGTGCTATTATCAAACTTAAACCATCAACTTCTAAAGGTACTTACCTTAAAGGTGTAAGTATGGCCAGCACTATGAGCCCGTCAATACCTGTAGATACCAAATCATTAATCTAACCCGGCCAGCCGGTTTAAAATAGTAGCGTTATGACAAAAACACAAAAAAACGAAGCTATTGAAATTCTTAAAGAGAAATTCAATCAATACAACAACTTCTATATTACCAATACCGAAGCACTATCGGTTGCCCAATTGAACAAATTGCGCCGCATTTGCTTCAATAAGAATGTAGAAATGAAGGTTGCTAAAAATACCCTTATCAAAAAGGCATTGGAAGGAATTGATGCTGACCGTTACAACGGAGTGTACGAAAGCCTTAATGGTGTTACGGCTCTGATGTTTAGCGAAGATGCAAAAGAACCAGCTATTATTATTAGCGGCTTCCGTATTGAAAGTAAAGGCAATAAGCCTGTACTTAAAGCAGCTTACATTGACAGTGATGTATTTGTAGGCGACGATCAACTGGAAGCTCTAAAGACTTTGAAGAGCAAGACTGACCTGATAGGTGAGATAATTGGCTTATTGCAATCGCCTGCTAAAAATGTTATCAGCGGCCTAAACGCCGGTGCTAAATTGGCAGGTTTGCTAAAAGCATTGGAAGATAGGGTACCTGCGGAAGCATAGTTCCCTTCCTAAATCCCTGTAAAAGAGGGACTTAAAAACAAAATATTGGTTCATGAAAATGAGCGAATTAAAATAACTCAACCGTGCCTGAACGGTTGAATATCACAAATTTTTATAAACTACCCGCCGGAGCACAGGCAATGAAGGCGGTTAAAATTTGAAACAATGGCAGACTTAAATGCATTTGCAGAACAACTGGTTAATCTTACTGTAAAAGAGGTTAACGAATTAGCTAAAATTTTAAAAGATACTTATGGTATCGAGCCCGCTGCTGCAGCTGTTGCTGTTGCCGCTGGTCCTGCTGCTGGTGGTGCCCCCGCCGCAGAAGAAAAAACTGCATTTGATGTAGTTTTGAAAGCAGCCGGTCCCAACAAATTACAAGTGGTTAAAATCGTAAAAGATTTAACTGGTCTTGGACTTAAAGAAGCAAAAGATTTAGTTGATGGTGCTCCAAAACCTATCAAAGAAGGGATTGCTAAAGGCGAAGCCGAAGATGTAGCCGCTAAGCTCAAAGAAGCCGGTGCCGATGTAGAGATCAAGTAATTGATAGATACAAAAAATAGAAAAAAGGCTGGTAATGTTTATTACCGGCCTTTTTACTTTTATTTAAGGCGCAGTTTTGTGATAACGATTTGGGTAAAAAAAGCATTTACAAAAAAGCCTTGACGATTTATAGGAATGTTATTACTTTTACGTTTTAAGGTTAAACAAGTAATTGCACCATTGTTGTCACGTTTTACCTTTTTTTATCCCTCGTACCGTAATTGGTACAAAATTTGTTTTTGCATATTCTTTGCATTCCTTACCTTTGCGTTCCTTTTATTGTAGGTTTTTTGGATCAAATAGTTTAATAGTAATGTTTTATTTCTACAACTAATTGATAACCAAAATTCTACAAGCCCAAGGGTTTCGCTTTATAATTTTTGACTAAAACCGGTTAACAATTAATATGTCTTCAACAACAGTTCAAAGCAGGGTCAGTTTCGGAAAAATTAAAAATTTATCAGAAACGCCCGACCTTCTCGACATTCAGTTACAATCGTTCCAGGACTTTTTTCAACTTGAAACCACCCCCGATAAACGCGACGTAGAAGGTTTATTCAGGGTGTTCAAGGAAAATTTTCCTATCAACGACACCCGTAACATTTTTATGTTGGAATTTCTTGATTACTTTATCGATCCGCCACGTTACTCAATTGATGAGTGTATGGAGCGGGGGCTTACCTATGCCGTGCCATTAAAGGCAAAGCTTAGGTTAAGCTGTAACGATGAGGAACACGTGGATTTTCAAACCATTGTACAGGATGTATTCTTAGGAAACATTCCCTACATGACACCACGTGGCACTTTTGTAATTAATGGTGCCGAAAGGGTAGTAGTAAGCCAGCTACACCGTTCGCCGGGCGTATTTTTTGGTCAGTCGGTTCACCCCAACGGAACCAAAATTTATTCAGCCAGGGTTATTCCTTTTAAAGGAGCCTGGATGGAATTTGCTACCGATATTAATAACGTGATGTATGCCTACATCGACCGTAAAAAGAAGTTTCCCGTAACAACCTTGTTGCGTTCAATTGGTTTTGAAACCGATAAGGATATACTGGAACTATTTGGTATGGCCGACGAGGTTAAAACCGATAGAAAATCGCTGGAGCACTATTTGGGCAAAAAATTGGCTGCCCGCGTATTACGTACATGGGTAGAAGATTTTGTGGATGAGGACACCGGTGAAGTGGTTTCCATTGAGCGTAACGAAGTGGTAATGGAGCGTGACACCATTTTGGATGAAGGAGCTATTGACACGATCAGCGAAATGGATCTGAAGAGCATCTTTATTCAAAAAGAAGAGGTGAGCGGCGACTACTCTATCATCTACAATACTTTAAATAAAGACACTTCCAACAGTGAGTTAGAGGCGGTTCAGCATATTTATCGCCAGTTACGCGGTGCTGATGCTCCTGATAACGAAACTGCCCGTGGTATAATAGACAAGTTGTTTTTTAGCGACAAGCGTTATGACCTGGGTGAAGTTGGCCGTTATAAGATCAACCGTAAATTAGGTTTAACCTTCCCGATTGAAAAGAAGGTGTTGACCAAAGAAGATATTATTGAGATCATTAAATACCTGGTACGCTTAACCAACAGCAAGGCCGAGATTGATGATATTGACCACCTGAGTAATCGTCGCGTACGTACCGTAGGCGAGCAATTGTATGCTCAGTTTGGTGTTGGTTTGGCCCGTATGGCCCGTACCATTCGCGAAAGGATGAATGTTAGGGACAACGAGGTATTTACCCCGGTTGACCTGATCAATGCCCGTACTTTATCGTCGGTGATTAACTCGTTTTTTGGAACGTCGCAGTTGTCGCAGTTCCTTGACCAGACAAATCCATTGAGTGAGATAACCCACAAACGTCGTATATCGGCGCTCGGACCCGGAGGTTTAAGCAGGGAGCGGGCTGGTTTTGAGGTGCGTGACGTACATTATAGCCACTATGGCCGTTTGTGCACTATTGAAACGCCCGAAGGACCAAACATTGGTTTGATAAGCACCTTGTGTGTCCATGCCAAGATAAACCCTATGGGCTTTATTGAAACTCCTTACCATAAGGTAAACGATGGTAGGGTTGATATGAAGACACTTACCTTTTTAAGTGCTGAAGAAGAAGACCTGAAGAAAATAGCACAGGCTAGCTCGCCATTGAACGATAAGAGTGAGTTTGCTGACGAAAAGGTGGTAAGCCGACAAACTGGTGACTTTCCTATATTGGATAGAAATGAAGTGGAATACATGGATGTGGCTCCAAACCAGATTGTTGGTTTGAGTGCTTCTCTTATTCCGTTTTTGGAGCATGATGATGCCAACCGTGCCCTGATGGGGTCGAACATGCAACGGCAGGCTGTACCGCTTATCCGCCCCGAGGTGCCAATTGTTGGTACTGGTTTGGAAGGAAAGGCTGCCCGCGATGCACGTATTCAAATACACTCTGAGGGCGATGGAATAGTTGAGTTTGTAGATGCAAAAGAAATTCATGTGCGCTACAAGCGCAACGAGCAACAAAAGCTGGTTTCGTTTGAAGAAGATTTGGTAAAATATAAACTGACTAAATTTATTAAAACCAACCAGGCTACCTGTATTAACCTGCGCCCGTCCGTTAAAAAGGGACAGATTGTAAAAGAAGGCGACTTTTTAACCGAAGGATATGCAACCCGTGATGGAGAGCTGGCCCTTGGCCGTAACCTTAAAGTGGCTTTTATGCCATGGAAAGGTTACAACTTTGAGGATGCCATTGTAATAAATGAAAAAGTAGTTCGCGAAGACTGGTTTACCTCTGTTCACATTGAAGAATTTGAGTTAGAAGTGCGTGATACCAAATTGGGCGAAGAGGAATTAACTCCCGACATTCCCAACGTAAGTGAAGAAGCCACTAAAGATTTGGATGAGCATGGTATTATTAGAATTGGTGCGCAAATTAAAGAAGGCGACATCATCATTGGTAAGATCACTCCAAAAGGCGAAAGCGATCCAACTCCTGAAGAGAAGTTGTTACGTGCCATTTTTGGTGATAAGGCAGGCGATGCAAAAGATGCGTCGTTGAAGGCTCCATCAGGTACTGAAGGTGTGGTAATTGATAAAAAGCTTTTTCAAAGAGCAAAGAAAGATAAGAATACCAAGGTAAGAGAGAAGGCTGTTTTAGAGAAGATTGAAAAAGTACACGAGAAAAACGAAGCCGACCAGTTGGAAGTACTGTTGGAGAAACTGCAGACATTGTTGAAGGAAAAACCCTCGCAAGGTGTTAGCAACAACTTTAACGAGGTGTTGATAGGAAAGGGTTCGAAGTTTAACCAGAAGAACCTTAGCCAGATCGATTTTCAGAACGTGAACCCATTGGGCTGGACAGGTGAAACAAAAACTGACGGCCAGATTAACACTTTATTGCATAACTACAACATTAAGTACAACGAAGAGTTAGGAAGATACAAGCGGGAGAAGTTTAATATTTCGATTGGTGATGAATTGCCAGCGGGTGTATTGAAACTTGCCAAGGTGTACATGGCTGTGAAGCGTAAGTTGAAAGTGGGCGATAAAATGGCCGGACGCCACGGAAACAAAGGTATTGTAGCCAAAATTGTTCGTGCCGAAGACATGCCGTTTTTGGAAGATGGAACACCAGTTGATATTGTATTGAACCCGTTAGGGGTACCAAGCCGTATGAACCTGGGCCAGATATACGAAACGGTGCTGGGTTGGGCAGGTGAGAAGTTAGGTCTTCGTTTTGCCACACCAATTTTTGACGGTGCTACGGTAGAAGAAATAGCGGAAAACATTTCGAAAGCTGGTTTGCCAACGTTTGGCCATACGTACCTGTACGATGGTGAAACCGGTGAGCGCTTTGAGCAGAAAACCACGGTGGGTATCATTTACATTATCAAACTACACCACATGGTAGATGATAAAATGCACGCCCGTTCGATTGGACCCTATAGTTTAATTACACAGCAGCCCCTGGGTGGTAAAGCACAGTTTGGTGGTCAAAGGTTTGGTGAGATGGAGGTGTGGGCATTGGAGGCCTACGGTGCATCGAACATTTTGCAGGAATTATTGACCCTTAAGTCGGACGATATTATTGGCAGGGCCAAAACATACGAGGCAATTGTGAAAGGCGAAAACATTCCAAGGGCAGGTATACCTGAATCGTTTAATGTACTGGTGCATGAATTAAGAGGGTTGGGATTGGATCTGAAGTTTGAGTAAGAAGCGTAGTGAGTAGTGAATGGTGAATGGTCAATAGCAAATGGTTAAACGTGAGAGGTAAAATGTGAGATGTGAAAATATAGAACCGGGGGTGCAACGTGTAGTCCCCGGTTTTCAAAAGTTCTTTTTAGATTGGGGCATGTAGGTTTTGTGGGTAAACAATCATTTTCAAGATCACAAAATGTGATCTTGAACAACATAACAACGGCATGGGAAAGTCTATAACTATTACTGATAGCCTTATTGAAAACAGGATATACCTGGTAAGAGGGCAAAAAGTAATGCTTGATATTGACCTGGCTGAAATGTATAGTGTGGAAACCCGGGTTTTGAAGCAGGCAGTGTGAAGGGACATGGATAGATTTCCGGAGGACTTTATGTTTGAATTGACAAAAGCGGAGGCAAATTTCTTAATGAAAAGCATTTTACATCCAGCAACCAGGTTAAAACATTGAGGCGTGGTCACAATATAAAATACCTGTCGTTTGCCTTTATTGAACATGGGCTATTAATGTTATTGGGCGTGTTGAGAAGTGAAGAAGCAGTGCAGGTAAATATTCGCATAATGCGGGTATATGCCAAACTGAAGGAGTTATTGATGATGAATAAAAACCTGCTGTTGAAACTGGAGCAGATTTAAAAAAAGAGCGATAAATACGACGAACAAATACAGTTGATATTCGCCTACATAAAAAAGTTGGTGGAACCCCCAAAAAGCGAACGTGAAAGAATAGGATTTAAAAAAGATTGGTAAGGAACATAGCAAGGTTTGTTTGATGTAGAAGTCAACATCATTACAAAAATTTGTGGATAAAAGGCTGAAAAAAGAACAAACAGTACAAGTGAGTGACACAACGATGTTGATGCGCTTGCTGAAGCTGGTAACAAAAAAGTAAAAATCGTAATAACGATATATGGCAATGAATAAAAGAGATAATCGTCCAAGGCCAACGTTTTCAAAGATCACGATTGGTTTGGCCTCGCCTGACAGCATTTTGGAAAAAAGCTTTGGTGAGGTGTTAAAGCCCGAAACCATTAACTATCGTACTTACAAACCCGAGCGTGATGGTTTGTTTTGCGAAAGGATTTTTGGGCCAGTTAAGGATTATGAATGCGCCTGCGGTAAGTACAAACGTATCCGTTACAAGGGTATTGTTTGCGACCGTTGCGGTGTGGAAGTAACCGAGAAAAAAGTACGCCGCGAACGTATGGGCCACATTAAATTGGTGGTTCCTGTGGTGCACATTTGGTACTTTAAAAGCCTGCCAAATAAAATTGGATACCTGTTGGGAATGAGCTCTAAAAAATTAGAGACCATTGTTTATTACGAGCGTTTTGTAGTAATACAAAGCGGTATTCGTGCCGATAAGGGCCAAAACTTTGGCGACCTGCTGACCGAAGAAGAATACCTTGATATACTGGACGCCTTACCAAGGGACAATCAATTGTTGCCTGACGAAGACCCTAACAAATTTGTTGCAAAAATGGGTGCCGAAGCAGTACACGATTTGTTGCAAAGGATTGACCTTGACCAGTTGTCGTTTGATTTAAGAAATGCAGCAGCCAACGAAACATCGCAACAGCGTAAGGCCGATGCCTTGAAGCGTTTAAGCGTGGTAGAAAGTTTTCGTGATGCAAATACCCGTATCAACAACCGTCCCGAGTGGATGGTGATGCAATATATTCCTGTTATACCTCCTGAACTACGCCCGTTGGTGCCGTTGGATGGCGGACGTTTTGCGTCGAGCGACCTGAACGACCTTTACCGCAGGGTAATTATCCGTAACAACCGTTTAAAGCGTTTGTTAGAGATTAAAGCCCCCGAGGTGATTTTACGTAACGAGAAGCGTATGTTGCAGGAAGCAATAGACAGCTTATTTGACAATAGCCGTAAATCGAACGCTGTGAAGGCCGAAGGTGGACGTGCATTAAAATCGTTAAGCGATGTATTGAAAGGTAAGCAGGGACGTTTCCGCCAAAACCTGTTGGGTAAGCGTGTTGACTACTCTGGCCGTTCGGTAATTGTGGTTGGGCCCGAAATGAAAATGCATGAGTGCGGTTTGCCAAAAGATATGGCTGCCGAGCTGTTTAAACCATTTATTATTCGCAAACTAATTGAAAGGGGTATTGTCAAAACTGTTAAGTCGGCCAAAAAACTGGTTGATAAAAAAGAAGCGGTTATTTGGGATATTCTTGAAAATATATTGAAGGGCCACCCGATTTTATTGAACCGGGCCCCAACGCTGCACCGTTTGTCAATCCAGGCCTTTCAGCCAAAGTTGATTGAAGGTAAAGCGATACAGTTACACCCATTGGTAACCACCTCGTTTAACGCCGACTTTGACGGTGACCAAATGGCGGTGCACGTACCATTGAGCCATGCTGCTATTTTGGAAGCACAATTGCTGATGCTGTCATCGCACAACATTCTAAACCCTCAGAATGGTACGCCAATTACCCTTCCAAGCCAGGACATGGTATTGGGATTGTACTACATTACCAAGGGAAGAAAGAGCTCAGACGATGATAAGGTTTTGGGCGAAGGCAAAGCGTTTTACAGCATGGATGAAGTAACCATTGCTTACAACGAAAAGAAGGTTGACCTGCATGCGCATATTAAAGTGAGAACGATTGTGCGTGACAACAAAGGTGTTCTTTCAACAAAGCTGATAGACACTACTACAGGCCGCGTGTTGTTTAACCTGTTTGTACCTAAAGAGGTTGGTTATATAAATGCCCTGCTGACCAAAAAGAGCCTTCGGGAAATTATTGGCGACATTATTAAAATTACTGATGTACCTAAAACTGCCAAGTTTTTGGACGATATCAAAACTCTTGGTTTCCGCATGGCCTTTAAAGGTGGATTGTCGTTTAATATTAACGACCTTATCATACCCGATATTAAAGGACAATTGCTTGACCAGGCCAAGATTGAAGTGGAAGAGGTTTGGGACAACTACAATATGGGCTTGATTACCAATAACGAGCGGTACAACGGTATCATTGACATTTGGAGCCGTGTTGACACCCGCATTACCGAGACGTTAATACGTGAAATGGCCAGCGACAAGAAAGGCTTTAACTCGGTATACATGATGTTGGATAGTGGTGCCCGTGGTAGCAAGCAGCAAGTAAAACAGTTAGCTGGTATAAGAGGACTGATGGCCAAACCACGTAAAAGCGGAAGCAGTGGTAACGAGATAATCGAAAACCCGATTCTTTCTAACTTTAAGGGTGGACTGAACGTATTGGACTACTTTATTAGTACCCACGGTGCCCGTAAAGGTTTGGCCGATACCGCTCTTAAAACAGCCGATGCCGGTTACCTTACCCGTAGGTTGGTAGACGTTGCACAGGATGTGGTGATTACAGAAGAAGATTGTGGTACACTGCGTGGAATAGCCACCAGTGCTTTAAAAGATAATGAAGATGTGGTTGAACCATTGTTTGACCGCATACTGGGTCGGACCTCGTTGCACGATGTGTTGAACCCGGTAAATGATGAAATGATTGTAGAAGCAGGTATTCAGATAAGTGATGACATTGCCCGCGCCATTGAAGAGACAGGGATTGAAACGGTAGAAATTCGCTCGGTGCTTACCTGCGAGGCCAAGCGTGGCGTATGCGTACGTTGCTATGGTAAAAACCTTGCAACAGGCTATACTGCGCAGCGTGGCGATGCAGTAGGTATTATTGCTGCACAATCCATTGGTGAGCCGGGTACACAGTTAACCCTGCGTACCTTTCACGTGGGTGGTGTTGCGGGTTCATCGTCGGTTGAAAGTACGTTAAATGCCAAGTTTGATGGTACTATTCAATTTGATGGATTAAGAACGGTAGATAAGATTAATAACGAAGGCGAGAAAAGCAAAGTAGTTATTGGCCGTACCGGTGAAGTGAGGATAATGGACGTGAAAAACGACCGTTTACTAATTACCAATAACGTGCCTTATGGTGCTACACTACAGGTAAAAGATGGTCAGAAAGTAGTTAAGGGCGATGTGATCTGCTCATGGGATCCGTTCAATAACGTTATTGTGTCAGAGATAGCCGGTGCTATTAAATTTGAGCACATTATTGATGGTGTAACCTACCGCGAAGAGGCTGACGAACAAACTGGCCACCGCGAAAAGGTAGTTATTGAAACCAAGGATAAGACCAAAATACCTGGTTTGATAGTAGAAGGCACCAAGGATACCAAAATGTATAACTTACCCGTAGGTAGCCA
>Ga0105048_10003200_pt1 | contig 26780 bp, 22 predicted proteins | sample MAT05_FD_78382 | JGI IMG/M metagenome (GOLD analysis project Ga0105048, IMG submission 78382) | Freshwater microbial communities from Lake Fryxell liftoff mats and glacier meltwater in Antarctica - MAT-05 | ecosystem: Environmental > Aquatic > Freshwater > Ice > Liftoff microbial mat | place...
CCCGGTACCAGCGGCGGTGTTGGTCCCCAGCGTCACGGTGCCCTGGTTGATACCGAGGCCAGCGGCGAAGCTGTTGTTGCCGTACAGCTGCAGGTCGCCGGTACCGATCTGGCTGATCGAGCCGAGACCAGTGATGTCGCCGTTGATCCGGAACGTGCCGGGGCCGGAGTCGATGCGGGCATCGGCGGGCGTCGCGACCGCGTTGGCGATGACGAGGCCGGAAACGCCGGCGCGCAGGATGGTGCCGTTGCCGATCGTCAAGAGCCCGCTGCCGAGCGCACTGTTGTTGCCGATCTGCAGGACGCCACCAGTGATCGTCGTGCCACCGGTGTAGGTGTTCGGCCCGTTCAGGATCAGCGTGCCACCGTTCTGCTTGTTGATCGAGCCGCCGACGCCGCCGATGACCGTGTTGATCGTCGCGGTGACGCCGAAATCGGTGGCGATGAACGTCGCGCTGTTGGCGGTCAGGCCGCCGACGCCGCTCAGGACGTAGCCGTTCGTGCTGAACTGCATGCCCTGGAAACTCTGGTTCTGGGTGATGTTGACCGCGCCGGTCGCGCCCTGGAACACCGCGATGCCGCCCTGCCAGGTGCTGTTGAGCAAGGCCGGCGGCGGCGTCGGACCCGTCGCCCAGTTGGTGTTACCGTTGTTCCAGGTGCCGTTGCCGCCGTCGATGACGCCGTTGCCGAGGAAATCGCCGCCGTCCCAATACTGGGTCAGGACGCCCGGCATAGTGATGATCAGATTGACGAACCCGGGTACTGCCGCCTGCACGATTCCGGTGAACGCCCCCGGCAATGTGCCAATGCTCAGCGTATTGTCGGTCAGCGCACCGGTGTAGGTGAAGAGGTTATAGACGCCGAGGCCGAAGGCAAGCGAATCGGTGACATTCAGGATGCCGTCGAGCGTCAGGTTGCCGTTGACGATGGTTCGATCGTTGAACAGCCCGCCCGGCACGCTGGCCTGACCGAGTTCGTAATTCAAAATCGAACTGTTGTTGAAGACCAAGTTGCCGTTGACGGTGATCGTGCCCGGCGAGTTGCCCGGCGCCCAGATGCCGCTGTTTGCGACGGTAACATTGGCGTTGATAATGCCCGTGCCGCCCAGCGTGGCGCTGTCGCGGACGATCAGCGTCTGGCCGGCGCCCGCGCCGAAGTTGCCGTTGATCAGCAGCTTACCGCTCTCGACAGTGGCATTGCCGCTATAGGCGGTACCGTCACCGGAGAGATTGACGACATCGCTGCCGATCTTGGCGAAGCCGCCAGCGCCGGACAGGGCACCCGACAGCTCCAAGTTGTTGTTGCCGCCAATCGTCCCAACCGGGAACCCGGCGGTGGCGTTGATCGCGATATCGTTGCCGATCGCCAGCGCCGTACCGCTGTTGTTCTGCAAGCTTGCGCCGTTGAGCGTCACCGCGCCGAAGCCGAACGCATTGTCGTTGCCGACGAACACGGTGATGTCGGTCGCCGTGGTGCCGCCGGTGTAGCTGTTGTTACCCGTCAGCGTCAGCGTGCCGAAATTGGCGGTGGTCAGCCCGCCATCGCCATCGATCGGCCCCGACAGCGTCAGGTCGGTGCCCGGGCTGGTATAGACGCCGGTGCCGACGAACAGCGTCGCGGTGGTGCCGATCAGGTCGATGGTGGTCGTGCCCGCACCAAGCGTGACGTCGTTGGCGAGATTGATCGTCGCATCGCCGTTTAGGCCGGTCATGCCCGCCCCGAGGCCGGCGACCAGCGTGGTGCCGCCCATGGTCGTCAGCCTGCCGGTGCCGATGCTGCCGCCGCGTTCGATGCGCAGCGAGCCGGCGTCGAGGTTGGTGCCGCCCTGGTAGAGACTTGTTCCGGTAAGCGTCAGTTGGCCTGCCCCTACCTTGGTCAGCGAATTGGCCGGGCCGCCGCTGATGAAACCGCCCAAGACGGTGCCATTGAAGCCATTGGTGTCGATGGTGCCGTCGGCATCGAGGATGACCGGGCGGAACAGCTCGAGGTTGGCCCCGAAGCGCAGCGTCGAGGGCCCGGCGAAGGTGAGCGAAGTGAGCGCCGCGCCGAGCGCGCTGTCACTGTTGATCTGCAGGACGCCGCCACTGATCGTCGTGCCGCCGTCGTAGGTGTTGACCCCGTTCAGGATCAGCGTGCCGTCGTTCTGCTTGTTGATCGAGCCGCCGACGCCGCCGATGACCGTGTTGATCGTCGCGGTGACGCCGGGATCGGTGGCAATGAACGTCGCGCCGTTGGCGGTCAGGCCGCCGACGCCGCTCAGGACATAGCCGTCGGTGCTGAACTGCAGCCCCTGGAAGCTCTGGTTCTGGGTGATGTTGACCGCGCCGGTCGCGCCCTGGAACACTGCGATGCCGCCCTGCCAGGTGCTGTTGAGCAAGGCCGGCGGCGGCGTCGGACCCGTCGCCCAGTTGGTGTTACCGTTGTTCCAGGTGCCGTTGCCGCCGTCGATGACGCCGTTGCCGACGAAATCGGTGCCGTCCCAATACTGGGTCAGGACTCCCGGCGCGCTGATGATCAGGTTGACGAGCCCGGGTACGGCCGCCTGCACGATTCCGGTGAACGCCCCCGGCAATGTGCCGATGTCCAGCGTATTGTCGGTCAGCGCACCGGTGTAAGTGAAGAGGTTATAAACGCCGAGGCCGAAGGCAAACGAGTCGGTGACATTCAGGATGCCGTCGAGCGTCAGGTTGCCGTTGACGATGGTCCGGTCGTTGAACAGCCCGCCCGGCACGCCCGATTGACCGAGCTCGTAATTGAGGACCGAGGCGTTGTTGAAGGCGAGGTTGCCGATGATGACCACCGTGCCGGGCGAGTTGCCCGGGGCCCAGACGCCGCCGCCATCGACCGCCACATCGGCATTGATCGTGCCCGAACCGCCCAGCGTGCCGCCATTGAGCACGAACAGCTGCGCGCCGCCGGTACCATAGTTGCCGTTGATCAGCAGCGTACCGCCGCCCGCATAGGTGTTGCCGCCGACACCGCTGTTGTCGCCGGTCAGGTTGAGCGTGCCGCCGCCGACCTTGTAGATGGTCGAACCTCCGACGAGGTTACCCGACAGCGTCAGGTTGCCGCTGCCGCCGAGCGCCGTGTCGGTATTGTTGAGCGCGATGTCGGCGGTCAGCGTGATCGCCGAGCCGGTGTTGTTGTAGAGGCCCGAGACCGAGGCGCCGGTGAAGGTGACGTCGCCGCTACCGAGCGAACCGTTGCCGGTGACCGCGACCGCCACGTTGTCGATGATCGTGCCGCCGTTATAGGTATTCGCAGCGCCCAGCGTCACCTTGCCAAAGTTGGTGAGGGTCAGCGGGCCGCCGCCGCCGATCAGACCATTGAGGGTCAGATCGGCCCCGTCAGTGACGATGTTACCGGTATAGTAGAGAGAGAGGAACGTGCCGTTGACGTCGATCGTCGCGGGGCCGTTCAAGCCGATGTCGTTGGCCAGCGTGATGACCTCGCCCGGCGGGTCGCCGGCGATCAGCGTGGTGTTGGCCCCGAAGAAGATCGCGCCCGAGCCGATGCTGCTGCCGTCGTCGATCAACACCGCGCCCTGATTGATGAACGTGCCGCCCGAGTAATCGCTGGTGCCGTTCAGCGTCAGTTGGCCCGCACCGTTCTTGGTCAGCGAGCGCGCGCCGCCGGTCTCGCTGATGAAGCCACCATCAAAGCGGCTGTCGAAGCCATTGGTGTTGACGGTCGCGTTCGCCGCAAAAATGACCGGGCGGAACACGATGACGTTGGCATCGAACCGCAGTGTCGAGGTACCGGTGAAGGTCAGCGGAGCGAACGCCCCGAGCGCGCCGTCGCTGGCGATCGCCAGCGTGCCGGCGTTGATTTCAGTGCCGCCCGAATAGTTGTTTGAGTTGTTCGCCAGCACGAGCGTGCCGGTCGACTGCTTGCGGAGCGTACCGGTTCCCGAAATCTGGCCGTTCAGCGTCGCCGTCACGCCGAAGTAGGGGCGGACCGTGCTGGTGCCGTTGATCGTGAAGGCGTTGGGCAGCGCGACGCCATCGGTGACGATGTCGAGGGACGTCCCGTTCGCCATTGTCACCGTGCCGGTTCCGAGCGAATCGTTCTGATAGGCGCGCACAATCCCCTGGTTGATGATGGTCCCGCCGGAATAGCTGTTGTTCTGGACGAGATCGAGAACGTTGGCCCCCTCCTTGACCAGCGTACCACTGCCAGTGACCGGGATAAGAAAGCCGGTCTGGGCGCCAATAATGCCATTGGTTTCGACAACGTCGTTACCCGACAGCACCAGGGAGCCGCCGCCGCCGTCACCCAGGGCATAACCACCAACGTCGAACTGCAGCCTGTCGAAGGTGAAGCCGCTGGTCAGGTTGACAACGCCGGCGGTGCCCTGGAAAAAGGCGGTGGTCCCGGTCCAGGCGCCGTTGGCGGTCCCGCCCGCGTTGGTCCAGTTGGTGCCCGCGACGCTCCACGTGCCGGTGCCGCCGTTGACGACGTTGTTGGCGGCGAAATTGGCACCGTCCCAATAGCTGAACGGCCCGCCGCCCGGCCCCAGGATGGTCAGATTGACCTGGCCCGGCGTCAACAGATTGATCGTGCCGGTAAAGCCGCCCGGCAGCGCGCCGACGAGGAGCGTATTGTCGCCGAACCCGCCGGTGTAATTGAAGATCCGGTACGTGCCCGCGCCAAAGCCGCCGAGCGGATTGACGATGAGCGTACCGTCGAGCGTCAGGCTGCCGCTGACGATGATCAGGTCGTTGACCCCGCCGCCGACGATGCCGGGCGTGTCGAGGTCGAAGTTCAGGAACGAGCCGCTGGCGAGGTCGAGGTTGACGAAATTGATGGTGCCGGGGCTGCTGCCCGGCGCAACCGCGCCGCCGCTTAGGATGAAGGTCGTCGCGGCGAGCGAGCCGGTGCCGCTGAGCGTCGCGCCGCTGTTAACCTGAGTAGAGCCAGTACCCGTCGAACTGTCCACGCGCAGTTCGCCAGCCACGACCTCAGTCCCGCCGGAATAGGTGTTGGGGCCGCTTAGCCACAGCCGGGCGGATCCCGTCTTGAAGAAACCACCGTTGCCACTGATCCCGCCCGTCGTAAGCGTGAGCGTGCCAGCAGCACCCGGATTAATCGTCTGAGTACCCGAATCGAGGATGATGGCGTTCGCAATCGTCAGGCCGGCGACGCTGGTGCTGAGTGTCGTCCCGGTGGCGAGGTCGACCGAATTGGTGCCGAAGGACGTGTTGTTCCCGGCGCGGATCTCGCCGGCGCTCACGATCGTGCCGCCGGTGTAGGTGTTCGCGCTGCTCAGCGAAAGCCAGCCTGAACCGGTCTTGGTGAGGCTGCCGATGCCCTGAACCGGCCCTGACAGGGTGAGGTTGCCGGCACCGGAATCGACCACCGGCGCAATGAATAGCTCTACGGTGTTGGCGAAGCTGAGGCCGCTGACACCGGCCTGAAAAGTGCCGTGGTTAAGGTACAACGTGGCACCGCTGATCGAATCGTTCGCCGTGACGCGCAGGGTTCCCCCATTGACCACGGTCTCGCCGGCGTAGGTATTGCCCGCCCCCAGGACGACTGTGCCGGGGCCATTCACCTGAAACAGCCCGGTGCCCTGCACCAGTCCGAGGGTGACAATGTTGGCGGGATCGATGACGTCGACCACGCCGCCGATCCCCGACAGGGTCAGGACACGGGGCAGATTGGTAAAGCTGTTCCCGGTAATCTCCAGGAAGGCGTTATCGAGCGTCACACCCGCGCCGCCGCTGCCGAGCTGCGCATCGCTGCTCACCGACAGGCGGGAAAAATTCTGGACCGTCGTGCCGCCGCTGTAGCCGTTGCTCGCGTTGCTCAGGGTCAGCGTCGAGCCGAAGCCCGTCACGACCAGCGACCCGACCTGGCCGAACGTGTCATTGATCTGACCTGAGACCGTCAAGCCGAAGCCGTTGGCATCGATCGTATAAACGCCCGAGGCGCGAGCATCGTTCGCCACCGTCAGGCCGTCCGCATAGGCGCGCAAGGTGCCGCCGGCGGGTCCGATGAGGATCGAGCCGACGCCATTGGCGATGGCGTTGCTGTTGGCGATGCCCAGGACGCTGCCGTTGTCGATCTGCGTCCGGCCGACGTAGGTGTTGGCACCACCCAGGATCAGCGTCGCGCCGTTGTCGACCGAAAGTGCAAAGGGATTTCCCGGGTTGCCGGAAACCAGGCCGTCGAACCGCACCGTGCCAAGATCGACCGTCAGTCTTTCGTTGAGGATGACGGCATTGTTCAGCGTCGCCGTGGTCGTCGCGCCAAGCCGGACACCCAGCCCGGTAACGGTCAGCGCGCCATTGCCGATCGAGCCGTCGCCCCCGAGGACCAGACGGCCATCGAACAGGTCGGTGCCACCCGTGTAGGTGTTGACGGCGTTGGCCAGCGTCATGGTGCCGCCGCCGGCCTTGGTCAGCTTGCCGCCACCTGAAATCAGGCCGGTGAACGTCGGCGACAACCCGGCGCCGGAAAGCGTGCCGTCGGTGGTCAGGAGAATGTCGTTGGCAAGCGTGAGACCGGCGCTGGTCGCGCGCAGAATCGCGCTGGCGTTGGTGAATTCGATCAGCCCGGTACCGAGCGCGGAGTTGGTGCCGAAACCGAGCGTGCCGCCGGCGATTTCGGTGCCACCGGTATAGGTGCCGGCACCGTTGAAGTCCTGCCGGCCCGCGCCGGTCTTGACGATTCTCAGCGCCGCGCCGGGGCCATTGTTGACCGAACCGGACTGGCTGAAGGTTCCCGCGAGAATGTCGATCGTCAACGTCGCCGGGCCAGCGTTGTTGATGACGTTACCTCCGCCGGACAGTCCGCCGACCGTCTGGCTGGTGCCGTTGACGTCGAGCGCGGTCGCGTTCGCCTGGGTCGCAAGCGAAGTCGCGGCACCCGCGAGCAGCAGCGCGACAAGCGCGGCGCGTGAGCGCGGGGCGGGCCGGCCGAGCCGCTCGGCACCGGTGTTGCTCACGCCAATGCACGACACGCCACGCGATTCGATCATCGAAAAACCCCTCCAAAGCGCGGCAATGCCCATTGCCACATATCCCTCTTAACCTCGATTTGGCGATAAGATCAAGGGCCTTGGCACAAGAAAAGCCAGCATTTCCCCGCCTTCCGGCCAAGTAACGACCATCTCGCACATGCAACCCGCGACGACCCCACTCGACAGCGTTCGTGTTTCGTTCGATATAGGCGCCATGGATGGGGTCTTGATCGGGGTCACGGTGGCAGCGGTAGCGCTGCTGTTCGGCTGGCTGTTGTGGGGCCGCGCCGCGACATCGCTGCGCGGCGAGCGCGACGCCGCCCGGCAGGCGGCGGACGAATTTCGCGACAAGGAGGTGCTTGCCCGGCTCCGGCTCGCCGAGATCGACGCCGCGGCGCGCGAGCGCGAGGACGCGCACCAGCGGCAACTGGCGCAACTCGGCGAGCGCTTCACGGCGCTGGCCGGCCAGGCGCTCGACGGCGCGCAGGCCAAGCTGACCGAGGCCGCCGAGGGCCTGCTGACGCGGCACCGCGAGGCGGCGGGGGCGGGCCTCGAAGCGAATCGCGCCCAACTCGCCGAGCTCATCGCGCCGATGCGCGAGACGCTGAGCCAGTACGAGGCGAAGCTGGGCGAGGTCGAACGCGTCCGCGCCGAAGGCTATGGCCAGCTGACCCAGCTGCTCGACCAGGTCGCCAAGGGTCAGGACCGGGTCAGCGGCGCGACCGCCAAGCTGGAGAACGTGCTGCGCTCCTCGGGCAAGGCGGCGGGCCGCTGGGGCGAGGAACAGTGCCGCAACGTGCTGGAACAGGCGGGGCTGGTCGACGGCATCGATTTCGTCGCGCAGACCTCGGAGGGCAGCGACGACAACCGCCGGCCGGACTTCGTCATCACCCTGCCCGGCGAACGCAAGCTGGTAATCGACGTCAAATGCTCGCTCGACGCCTTCATGGCGGCGGCGGGGGCCGGCAGCGACGACGAGCGCAGCGTCCACCTCGCCGCCCATGCCCGGGCGGTGCGGACCCACGCCGTCGGGCTGGCGTCGAAGGCCTATGAGAAGTCGGTCGGCGGCGCGGTCGATTTCGTCGTGCTGTTCGTCCCGGGCGAGAATTTCCTCGCCGCTGCCTTCGAGCAGGACCGCAACCTGATGAACGACTTCATGGCGAAGCGGCTGGTGCTGGCCGGGCCGATCAACCTGATCGCGGTGGCGCGCACGGTGGCGGCGATGCGCGACCAGGCACGGCTGGCGAAGCAGGCCGAGGAAATCGCCAGGCTGGGGCGCGATCTGTACGACTCGGTACGGCTGATGGGCGGCAATTTCACCACCGTGCAGAAGGGCCTGGAGGGCGTGGTCCGGCACTGGAACACGCTGGTCGGCCAGCTCGACAGCCGCGTCGTCTCGCGGGCGCGGAAGTTCAAGGACCTCGGCGTCGCCACCGGCCTCGACCCGGTGCCCGAGCTCAAGCTGATCGAGACGGTGCCGCTGCTGTCGTCGTCGCCGGAACTGCAGCCACCCGCCGCCGCCGCGGCGGAGTAATCAGGCGCGCGCCTGGTTGAGCACCTCGTAGAGCAGCACCGCACACGCCACCGCGACGTTCAGGCTGTCTGCCTTGCCGCGCATCGGCAGCTTGACCAGCGCGTCGCACGCCTCGGCATAGTCGGCTGGCAGGCCCGACTGCTCGTTGCCCATGAACACGAAGGTCGGGGCCGCATAACGCACCGCCTGATAGTCGACCGCCGCCTCGAGCGAGGCGCCGACCAGCATGCCCTCGCCCTGCCGCAGCCACGCGAGGAACGCCGCCCCGTCGGTCTGCACCACCTCGCGCGTGAACAGGGCCCCCATCGAGGCGCGCACCGCCTCGACGCTGAACGGGTCGCAGCTGGCGTCGAGCAGGATGACCCCGCCCGCCCCGGTCGCGTCGCAGGTGCGCAGCATGGTGCCGAGGTTGCCGGGGTCCTTCAGGTTCTCCGCCACCACCCACATCGGCGCGCTGTGCCGGTCGAGATCGGTCAGCGCGGTGACGCGCGCCCGGAACACGCCGAGCACGGCCTGCGGATTGTCCTTGCCCGTCAGCTTGGTCAGGATGTCGGGCGTCGTCTCGATGGCGGTGCCGCCCGCCGCCTCGACCGTCGCAACCAGCCGCAGCACCAGCGGATGACCGCCGCTCGCCTCGGCATAAACCAGCTGCTCGGGCACCTGCCCCGCTTCGACCGCTTCCGCGCAGATGCGCAGGCCTTCGGCAAGGAACCGTCCCTCGGCGCGGCGATGCTTCTTGTCGCGCAACGAGCCGATGCGCTTGATCGCCGGGTTCGAATGCGACGTGATCCGGATCGGCAAGGTCAGAGCACCGCGGTGTTGTATTCGTGCCAGAGGAATACCGCGAGTGCACCGCGGTGCGGCCGCAGGTGCTCGACCAGCGCGCGCGTTGCCTTCTCCGTCGGCCGCGCCTCGAGGCCGAGCACGCGGCCCAGCGCGATCTGCACGGCGAGATCGCCCGCCGGCCAGATGTCGGTGCGCCCTTCGGCGAACAGCAGGTAGATCTCCGCCGACCAGCGGCCGATGCCCTTGACCGCGACCAGCGCCGCGATCGCCGCCTCGTCGTCCTCCGGCAGGTTGTCGAAATCGAGCGCGTTGCTGGCGACCAGCCCCGCCAGGCTGCGGATATAGCCTGCCTTCTGCCGCGACAGGCCGGCGGTGCGCATGACCTCGTCCGACAGGGTGGCGATGTGCGCGAAGTCGCTGGTGTCGCCGACCAGCGCCTCGAACTTGTTCCAGACGCTCGCGGCGGAAGCGACCGACACCTGCTGCCCGACGATGGCGCGCATCATCGTCGCGGCACCGCGCTGGTTGATCCGCGGCTCCGGATAGCCGATCGCTGCGAGCACGGTCGCGAGCTTCGGTTCGGCGGCGCAGACATGATCGACACTGCGACGCAGTGCCTCGGCGCTCAGGCCCATGGACGATAACTCGTTGCTGAATGTGACAGCGTCGCTAATAGGCGCGAAACCCAGTTTGCGCCACCGGAGCCCTGCATGCCGATCCTGAATGTCACCGACCGCGCCGGCAACACCAGGGCGGTCGACGGCGAGGCCGGCCTGTCGGTGATGGAAGTGATCCGCGACAACGGCTTCGACGAGCTGCTGGCGCTGTGCGGCGGCAGCTGCAGCTGTGCCACCTGCCACGTCCATGTCGCCGACGAGTGGCTGGCAGCGGTCGGCATGCCGAACGGCGACGAGGACGATCTGCTCGACAGCAGCGACGCCCGCACCGCCAATTCGCGCCTGTCGTGCCAGATCCCGTTCACCGCCGCGCTCGACGGCCTCGCCGTGCGGATCGCGCCCGAGGACTGACGTTTCGCGGGCGACGGTGCTAGACTGACGGCTGATGCCGCTCTCCGCCCTTCGCAACCAGACGTTCTTTCACGACAAGAACCGCGCCTTCTGGCTGCTCCAGGGCGGCGGCTGGGGGGCGTATCTGCTGCTCCGTGGGCTCGGCGGGCTGGCCAACGCGATGGGCCTGACCTTCGTGCTGCCGACGCTGATCGTCACCGCCACCGGCTTCTCGCTGACCTTGCTGATGGCGGCGGCCTATCGCCGGGTCATCCGGATGAAGCCGGTGTTCGTGTGGACGCTGACCGTGGTCATCGTCGGCGGCGCGTCGGCGCTGTTCTCGGTCATCGAAGTCTGGGCCCACGCCACCTTCTACGAGCCCGGCTGGCAGCCGCGCGGCATCGAGTTCCTGGGCGCGATCCTGCTCGACCTGTCGGTGCTGGGCGCGTGGACCGGGCTGTATTTCGGGATCAACTATTACCTGCTGCTGGCGGCGCAGTCGGAGCGCATGCTGAAGGTCGCGGCGCAGGCCAACTCCGCGCAGCTGGAGATGCTGCGCTACCAGCTCAACCCGCATTTCCTGTTCAACACGCTCAACTCGATCTCGACGCTGGTGCTGCTGAAGCAGACCGAGAAGGCCAACGCGATGCTGTCGCGGCTGTCGAGTTTCCTGCGCTATTCGCTGGTCGGCGGGCTGGAGGGCATGAGCACCGTCGCGCAGGAGGCGGAGGCGCTGAAGCTCTACCTCGACATCGAACGCACCCGCTTCGAGGACCGGTTGCGGACCCGCTTCGACATCGCCCCCGACGCGGCCGACGCGCGCATGCCGTCGCTGCTGCTGCAGCCGCTGGTCGAGAACGCGGTCAAATACGCGGTCACGCCGCGCGAGGAGGGCGCCGACATCCATGTTGATGCGCGGCTGATGGGCGACCGGCTGGTGATCACCATCGCCGACACCGGCCCGGGGCTCGCCGAGCGGGGGTTGAACGGCGAGCTGCCCGCCTCCACCTCGGGAGGCGGTGTCGGACTCGCCAATATCCGCGAGCGGCTGGTCCAGGCCTACGGCGAGGACCACCGCTTCGAACTCGAGGCGAACGAGCCGCACGGCTTGATCGTCCTCGTCGACGTGCCCTATCAGGCTTTCGAAGGCCGGGGCGCGGACTTCGAGCAACGTCAGGGGGCGCAACAACTCGGGGGCCCGAGGGAATACGCAGCATGACCATCCGTACCATCCTGGTCGACGACGAACCGCTCGCCGTCCAGGGGCTGGAGCTCCGCCTCGCCGCCTTCGACGATGTCGAGATCGTCGAGCGCTGCGCCAACGGCCGCGAGGCAATCCGCGCCATCAAGACGCTGAAGCCCGACCTCGTCTTCCTCGACATCCAGATGCCGGGCTTCGACGGCTTCTCGGTGGTCAGCGGCATTGCCGACATCGAGCCGCCGCTGTTCGTCTTCGTCACCGCCTACATGGAGCATGCGCTGAAGGCGTTCGAGGCACACGCCGTCGATTACCTGATGAAGCCGGTCGAGGAGGAGCGGCTGGCCGCGACGCTGGAGCGGGTCCGCCAGCGCCTGACCGAGAAACGCAGCTGCGAGGATACCAGCCGGCTGCGCGGCATCCTGGAGGAGGTCGCGCCCGACTCCCTGCCCGACGACATGAACGGCAGCGAGGAGCCCGCCGCCAACCGCTTCGAGAAGGTCATCAACATCAAGGACCGCGGCCAGATCTTCCGCGTCGAGGTCGGCGACATCGAGCGCATCGACGCGGCCGGCGATTACATGTGCATCTACACCGCCGACCAGACGCTGATCCTGCGCGAGACGATGAAGGACCTGGAAAAGCGGCTCGACCCGCGCAAGTTCAAGCGCATTCACCGCTCGACCATCGTCAACCTCGACAACGTCAAGTCGGTGCGGCCGCACACCAACGGCGAATGCTTCCTGGTACTGGGCAGCAGCGCACAGGTGAAAGTCAGCCGCAGTTACCGGGACGTCGTCGCGCGTTTCCTTTAACTTGTTGGAAAGGCACACTGTAAGCCAGGCCTTACAATTTACCGAACGATAAGGGTGGCTGAACTCGGCTTTGTAACGACTTAGTTCTTGGCATGGCTTTTGCATGGCGGTCGGCGCAACCTGAGGAGCCCATCATGCGTCTGATCGCCGCCGCCGCCGCCGCCCTGCTGCTCGCCAGTTCGGCCGGTGCCGTGTCCTTCATCAACGGCAGCTTCGAGGACGGCCGCAGCGACGTCGGCGCGTTCACGACGCTTACCGCCGGTGACACCACGTCGATCACGGGCTGGGAAGTCCTGCCCGACGGCATCGACTATATCGGCAGCTACTGGCAGGCATCGGACGGCACGCGCAGCCTCGACCTGTCGGCGCTCAACTCGGGCGGCGTCATGCAGACCGTCGGCGGCTTCGAGCTCGGCAAGCACTACCGCATCACCTTCGACCTGTCGGCGAACCCGGAGAGCGGCATCCGCCCCAAGCGCGTCGTCGTCTCGGCGACGAGCGGCGTCGCGACGATCTATAACTATCTGAACCCGAGCAACACGGTCAGCGACATGCAGTATGTGACCTATACCTATGATTTCATCGCGACCAACGTCAACCAGGATGTCCAATTCCGCAGCCTCGAGAACAACGCCTATGGTCCGGTCCTCGACAATGTCTCGATCAGCCTGATCCCCGAGCCGGCGACCTGGGGCCTGATGGTCGTCGGCTTCGGCCTGGTCGGTGCCTTCGCCCGCCGCCGCGCCCGCGAGCGCACGGCGGTCGCCTAAGCGGTTCGGAGCGACGCAACGACGGCCCGGGGCAACCCGGGCCGTTTTGCGTTCAGGCGAACCCCCGCGCCACGAGCCACGCCTGCACCAGCGCCGTCGCTTCCGCCAGCTGGGCGGGCTGACCGGCGTAATAATGCGTCGCCCCACCAATCGTGTGCTGCACCCGGTCGCCCGCCGCCACCGCCTCGAACAGCCGCTGCGTATGGCTCGGCGTGCAAGCATCGTCGGCCCCGTTGCCGATGACCAGCACCGGCACCGTCACGTCCCCACCACAGGCGATGCCGTCGGCCCGCGAGCGGTCGAGGCTCCACTGGCTGAGCCATGACCGCAGCGTCGTGAACCGCCCCAGCCCGCCAGGCGCGTCGTTGATCAGCCGCGGATCGCCGAGATAGCAGCGCCCCGGCACCCGATCGTTGGAATCGACCGCGGGATCGAGCCAGCGCGGATCGGCCATCGTGCCGTGGACGACGAAGCCGCGCTCGGCATGCGGGCCGTCGCGCTCGCGCAGCCGGTCGAGCGTCGCTTGCGCCCAGGCGGTGATCCGGCGGCTGCGCGCCACCTGCCGGGCGCGAAACGCGGCCAGGAACCCCGCATCGTAGGGCGGCTGCGGACAATCGGCTGCGTACAGATTCCACGCCGGATCGCGGCCGTCGGGATCGGCCTCGTCGACGACCGAAGGGTCGAGCCATTCGGTCAGCGTCCGCGCCCGGCTGACATGCGCCGCGAGCAGCATCACCGCGTCGACGGGCTGAAGTCCCGCCGCTGTCAGGTCGGGCGCATCGCCGGCGGGTGTCGCGGTCAGCCGCGGCCGCACCGCCTGCGACTGGTAGAACAACGACAGCGATCCCCCGCCCGACCAGCCGCCCAGCACGATCTTCGCATAGCCGAGCTTGGCCTTCGCGAACTCGATCCATTTGCCGAGGTCGACCGCGACCTTCTCCATGATCAGCGCGCTGTCGTTGTTGGGATAGCGCGACACCGCGCTCAGCACGTGCACCCCGGCGCGGGCCAGCGCGACCGGCAGCGGCAGGTGATGCATGATCCCCATCGGGTGCATGAACACCACCAGCGTGTCCGACGGCGTGGCGGGCTTCAGGTGATGGGCGTTTAGCACCACCGTGCCGTCCAGCCCGCCATAGGTGTCGCGAACGCCGACGGACTCGTGAAAGCCCAGCACCAGCGGGATGCGCGCGAAGTCGCTCAAGCCGCGATCCGCGCCGACTTTCGCACCGTCCATGCGTCGATCGCCGCGCGTGCCCCCGCACCATGTTCGGCGAGGATCGCATCATGGGCGGCGACGCGCGTGGTGATCTCCAATGGCAGCCCGTTGGGATCGTAGAAATAGATCGACTTGCAGAACTCGTGGTCGACCGGGCCGAAGCACGGCACGCCGTGGCCGGCGAGCTTCGCCTGCCAGTCGGCGAGCCCGGCCTCGTCGGCGGCTTCGAAGGCGACGTGCCGGTCGAAGCCGTGGACCGGCTTGAAGGCATCGGTGCCCGCACTCTCGGGGGCATCGAAGAAGGCGATGAAATTGCCGTCGGCCAGGCGGAAGAACAGGTGCACGAACGGATTGAGCCTGGCCGTCCCCGGCTCGCGCTCCCCGGTCACGACGGTGGCGAGCGGCAGGCCCAGTAGGTCCTCGTAGAACGCCCGCGTTTCCTCCGCATCGCGGCAGCGGTAGGCGCTGTGGTGGATGCCCCGTAACGTCTGTGTCATGGTTGCGCTCCTATGCTGGGCAGCATGACACAGACGGCGGGGCCGGGGGAAGGCTGGCGCGGCTTCACCGCGGTCTGGCTGCGCATCGGCGCGCTCAGCTTCGGCGGCCCGGCCGGGCAGATCGCGCTGATGCACCGCGAGCTGGTCGAGCGGCGCGGCTGGATCGACGACGCCGCGTACCTGCGCGCGCTCAACTTCTGCATGCTGCTGCCGGGGCCGGAGGCGCAGCAGCTGGCGACCTGGTGCGGGTGGCGGTTGCGCGGGGTGCGCGGCGGTCTGGTCGCGGGGCTGGCATTCGTGCTGCCGGGCGCGCTGGTGATGGCGGCGCTGACCGGGCTGTATCTCACCTATGGCCGGTTGCCGCTGGTGCAGGCGCTGTTCCACGGCGTCCAGGCGGTGGTGCTGGCGGTGGTCGCGCAGGCCCTGGCGCGGGTGGCAGCGCGGGCGCTCAAGGGCCGGCTGGCATGGGCGCTGGCGGTCGCGGCGTTCGTGCTGCTGTTCTTCTTCGACGTGCCGTTCCCGGCGGTCGTGCTGGGCGCGGGGGTCATCGGCTGGCTGACCTCGCGCGGGCAGCCGGTGGCGGTGCCCGGCCCGCCCGCCAGCTGGCGCGCCTCGCTGGCGACGGCGGCGTTGTGGCTCGGCATCTGGGCCGCCCCGGTGGTGCTGGCGGCGCTGTGGCTGGGCGCGGCGCACCCGCTGGTCGCGCTCGGTCGCTTCTTCGCGGGGCAGGCGGTGGTCACCTTCGGCGGGGCCTATGCGGCGCTCAGCTATGTCGCGCAGACCGCGGTGCAGGACCAGCAGTGGCTGAGCGCGGCGGAGATGCTCGACGGGCTCGGCCTCGCCGAGACGACGCCCGGCCCGCTGGTGCTGGTGTTCCAGTTCGTCGGCGGGCTGGCGGCGTCGCGCTTCGACCTGCCCGGCGGTGCGGCGCTCGGCATGGCGCTGGTGGTGTGGATGACGTTCGCGCCGTCGTTCCTGTGGATCTTCACGCTTGCCCCGCATCTCGACCGCCTGACCGCCCGCCCCGCACTCGCCGGCGCGCTCGCCGCGATCACTGCTGCGGTGGTCGGCGTGATGGCCAATCTGGCCGCGTGGTTCGCGCTCCACGTGCTGTTCGCCGACGTCGTGGCGGTGCGGATCGGGCCGCTGCGCCTGTGGTCGCCGGCGGGCGGCTTCGACCTGTTCGCCGGGCTGGTCGCGGTGGCGGCGCTGCTGCTGCTCACCCGCGCCCGCCTCGCGCTCGGCTGGGTGCTGGCGCTGGGCGCGGCCGCCGGATTGCTGAACGCCGCCTGACGATCCGCCTCAGAACCGGTTCAGCCCCACAATCCTACAACCCCCGTGAAGCCGGCACTTGGCTTCGTGTTGTGCGTTGCGTTGCTTACCCGAATTCGAAGAAGGAGACGAAATATGCGCAAGTTCATATTCGCCACTGTCGCCCTGGCCTCGCTGGCCGCGCCGCTTGCCGCCCAGGCCTATCCGGGCGAAATCCGCGACGATCGCCGCGCCGTCCGCGAAGAAGGCCGCGACCTGCGCGACGCCTATCGCAGCGGCGACCGGAGCGACATCCGCGAGGAGCGCGGCGAGTATCGCAATGCCCGCCGCGAACTGAACGAGGACCTTCGCGACCGCCGCAACGATGGCTATCGCAATGACGGGCGTTACGACCGTCGCTACAACTACGACGGTCGCCGTTCCGAGTGGCGGGCCGACCGCCGCTACGATGCCGGCCGCTACTACTACCCGCGCGGCTACAACTATCGCGCCTGGAGCGTCGGCGGCTATGTGCCCCGTCCCTATTGGGGCGAGCGCTACTGGGTCGGCCGCCCGGTTGCCTATGGCCTGCCCTATGCGGCGCGCGGCCTGCGCTGGATCCGTGTCGGGCCGGACGCGGTGCTGATCCGCCAGTACAACGGCTCGGTCGTCCGGGTCGTGCGCGGCATCTTCTACTGAGGTAACGCCGTTCCGAAGTAGTTGACCGACGTGTCGCGGCCGAGGACGAACCCCGTCCCCGGCCGCCATGTCAGGCCCTGGATGTCGGTGACCGTCAGCCCGGCCTGTGCCAGTTCGGCGGTCAGCTCCTCGGGCGTCACGAACTTCGACCAGTCGTGTGCGCCGCGCGGGATGGACCTGGCGATCCGCTCCGCCCCGACGATCAGCGTTGCGTAGGACAGCGGCGTACGGTTCGGTGTCGAGAAGACCATGCAACCATCGTCGGCCAGCCGGGCCCGCAGGCTGGCGAAAAACCGCGCCCGGTCGGCGACATGCTCGATCACCTCGAGGCAGGTTATCAGGTCGTAGGTACCGGTCAGCGTCTCGACCGGCACGGCGCGGTAGTCGATGCCGAGGCCCGCCCCATGCGCCTGCGCCGCGCTGATATTCTCCGCCGCCGCGTCGATGCCGGTGACGCTCGCCCTCATCCGGGCCAACGGCTCGGTGACCAGCCCCGCGCCGCAACCGACGTCGAGCGCGCGCTTGCCCGCCAGCACGTGCCGTGCCCGGGCGTCGAGGCCCCAGCGCGCCACGCAGGCATCCCGGATATAGGCCAGCCGCACCGGGTTGATCCGGTGCAACATCGCGGAGCTGCCCTTCGGATCCCACCAGTCGGCGGCGAGCGCACCGAAGAACGCCGCTTCCTTGCTGTCGATAGTTTGGGTTGCAGGCGTCACAGGGGGCTTACCTTGCTTTGGACCCCCCGTGTTTCTATCAAGCAGGCTTACCCCGCAAGGCTCGTCTTAGCCGCAGACCAAGGACCGCCCCGCCGCCATGGCCCGCATCGTCATGAAGTTCGGCGGCACCTCGATGGCCGGGATCGAGCGCATCCGGAACGTCGCGGCGCGGGTCAAGGCCCAGGTCGACCGTGGCGACGAGGTCGCGGTGGTGGTCTCGGCGATGGCGGGCGAGACCGACCGCTTGGTCGGCTTCTGCCGCGAGGCATCGCCGCTCGCCGACCCGCGCGAGTACGACGTCGTCGTCGCCAGTGGCGAGCAGGTCACCGCCGGGCTGCTGGCCATCGCCATCCAGTCGCTTGGGCTGCGGGCCCGGTCGTGGCTCGGCTGGCAGCTGCCGGTCCACACCACCGACGCCCACGGCTCGGCGCGGATCGAGGATATCGACACCCGCGCCGCGCTTGCCGCGATGGCGGGCGGCGAAATCTGCGTCATGCCGGGCTTCCAGGGCGTCGACGATGCGGGCCGCGTTGCGACTCTCGGCCGCGGCGGCTCCGACACCTCGGCGGTCGCGCTGGCGGCGGCGCTGAAGGCCGACCGCTGCGACATCTACACCGACGTCGACGGGGTCTATACCACCGACCCTCGCATCGTGCCGCGGGCGCGCAAGCTTAACCAGATCACCTACGAAGAGATGCTTGAACTGGCGTCGGTAGGGGCCAAGGTGTTGCAGACCCGCTCGGTCGAGTTGGCGATGAAGAAAAAAGTGCGCGTTCAGGTGCTATCGAGTTTCGGCGACGCGCCGGGCACGATGGTCGTCGATGAGGATGAGATCGTGGAACAGGAACTGATCGCCGGCGTCGCCTACAACCGCAACGAGGCCAAGGTCACCGTCGCCGGCGTGCCCGATAAGCCCGGTGTTGTCGCGGCGATCTTCGGGCCGCTGGCCGAGGCCAATGTCAACGTCGACATGATCGTCCAGAACTATGCCCATGCCGGCGGCACCACCGACGTGACCTTTACCGTGCCGCGCACTGAACTGGTTCTGAGCCTCGACGTGCTGGGTAAGTTAAAGGACCAGATCGGCTATGAGGAGATCGTCGCGGACGACGCGGTCGCCAAGATCTCCGTCGTCGGCGTCGGCATGCGCAGCCACGCCGGAGTCGCCGTCACGATGTTCAAGGCGCTCGCCGACCGCGGCATCAACATTCAGGCGATCACTACCAGCGAGATTAAGGTCAGCGTGCTGATCGCCGAGGAATATACCGAGCTCGCGGTGCGCGTGCTGCACACCGCTTATGGACTGGACGCCGCCGCATGAGCCGTCTTGACACGCTCTCCTCGCGGGGAACCGCGTTTCTCGGCTCGCGCCATGCGATCATGGCGGGCGCGATGACCTGGGTCAGCGAGCGGCATCTGGTGTCGGCGATCAGCAACGCCGGCGGCTTCGGCGTTATCGCCTGCGGGTTGATGACGCCCGACCTGCTCGACGCCGAGATCGCCGCCACCAAGGCGCGCACCGGCAAGCCGTTCGGCGTCAACCTGATCACGCTCCACCCGCTGATGATGGACCTGATCGACGTCTGCGCCCGCCACGAGGTCGGCCATGTCGTCCTCGCCGGCGGCCTGCCGTCGGGTGCCGCGATCGAGCGGATCAAGGCGAGCGGCGCAAAGCTGATGTGCTTTGCCCCGGCGCTGGCGCTAGCCAAGAAACTGGTCCGCTCCGGCGTCGATGCCCTGGTCATCGAGGGTTCGGAGGCGGGCGGGCATATCGGCCCGGTCAGCACGTCGGTGCTGGCGCAGGAGATCCTGCCGGTTATCCGCGACGTGCCGGTGTTCGTGGCGGGCGGCATCGGCCGCGGCGAGGCGATCGCCGCCTATCTCGAAATGGGCGCGGCGGGCGTCCAGCTCGGCACGCGCTTTGCTGCCGCCACCGAAAGCGTCGCACACGCCAACTTCAAGAAGGCCTTCGTCCGCGCCTCTGCCCGCGATGCGGTCGCCTCGGTGCAGCTCGATGGGCGGCTTCCGGTCATCCCGGTCCGCGCCTTGAAGAACGCCGGCAGCGAGGCGTTTACCGCCAAGCAGCGCGAGATGGTCGGCCACCTCGACGCCGGTTCGGTCGAGCTCGCCGAGGCGCAGCTGCAGATCGAGCACTACTGGGCCGGCGCCCTTCGCCGCGCCGTCGTGGACGGCGACATTGAGACCGGCAGCCTGATGGCCGGGCAATCGGTGGGTATGGTGATTAGCATCCAGCCGGTGGCCGAGATCATCGCCGAACTCGTCGCCGAGGCGGCGACCGCGCTCGACCGGCGTTCGCAACTGCACGCCGCACCCTGATGGCCAGCGTCTTCGCCGCCCGCACGATCCTCACCCGCCTCCACGAGGTGATGGCGGCGAAGACGGGCGCGCAGGCGAAGCTCAACGCCGTGGTCAATATCGTGGCCGAGGGGCTGTCGAGCGAGGTCTGCTCGATCTACCTGCTGCGCGACGGGGCGCTCGAACTCTACGCGACGCAGGGCCTGGCGCAGTCTGCAGTGCACGTCACCAAGCTGGCGCTGGGCCAGGGGCTGGTCGGCACCATCGCCGCAACCCGCGAGCCGCTGAACCTCGCCGAGGCGCGCGCCCACCCCGATTTCGCCTACCGCCCCGAGACCGGCGAGGAGGATTATCACAGCTTCGCCGGCGTCCCGATCCTCAGGCGGGAAGCCGCGATCGGTGTCCTCGGCGTCCAGCACAAGGACCCGCGCGACTATCAGGACGTCGAGATCGAGACGTTGCAGACCGTGGCAATGGTGCTGGCGGAGTTGCTCGCTGGTGCCGGGCTGGTCGACGACGCTGCCGCCGCCAAGGCGCGGGCGCAGCTCGGCGGCCCGCTGCGCCTGACCGGCCTGCGCCTCGTCGACGGCTATGCCCGCGGCATCGCCACGCTGCACCAGCCGCGCATCGTCATCGAACATACGGTCGCCGACGATACCGAGGCCGAGCGCCGCCGCGTCTACGGTGCCTTCGAGAAGATGCGCGAGCAGATCGACCGCATGATGGGCCAGGCCGAATTCGACGGCGGCGGCGAGCACGAGGAGATTCTCGAGACCTACAAGGCCTTCGCCTACGACGAGGGCTGGAGTCGCCGTATCAACGAGGCGATCGACACCGGTCTGACCGCCGAAGCGGCGATTGACCGCGTCCAGCAGCGGACACGGGCGCGGATGCGCTCGATCCCCGACCCCTATCTGCGCGAGCGGCTCGCCGACCTGGACGATCTCGCCAACCGCCTGATCCGCATCGTCTCGGGCCAGCTCGGCACCGCGGCGCAATCGGGCCTGCGGAGCGACATCATCCTGCTGGCGCGCAACCTCGGGCCGGCGGAACTCCTCGAATACGACCGGCGCTTCCTGAAGGGCGTGGTGCTGGAGGAAGGCTCGCTGACCGCGCATGTCACGATCGTCGCGCGCGCGATGGGCGTGCCGGTGCTGGGCCGCGTCCGCGACTACCGCACCGCGATTGCGGACGGCGACGAGCTGCTGCTCGACGGCGGCGAGGGCACGCTGTTCGTGCGGCCCACCAGCCACATGCGCAAGTCGTTCCTGTCGATGAGCGCGATGCGTGCCAAGCGCCAGGCGAGCTATGCCAAGCTGCGCGACCTGCCCGCCGTCACCGGCGACGGGGTTGAGGTGACACTGATGATGAACGCGGGGCTCGCCGACGACGCGCAGGCTCTGGCTCAGACCAACGCCGACGGCATCGGGCTGTTCAGGACTGAGTTCCAGTTTCTCGTCGCTGCCACCCTGCCGCGCCGCGAGCGCCAGACCGCACTCTACACATCGGTCCTCGACGCGGCGGCGGGCAAGCCGGTGATCTTCCGCACCGTCGACATCGGCGGCGACAAGGCCGTGCCTTACATGGAAGAGGGCGACGACGGTGAGGAGAACCCGGCGATGGGCTGGCGCGCGCTGCGCCTCGCGCTCGGCAGGAACGGGCTGATGAAGGTGCAGGCGCGCGCGCTGCTCGATGCGGCGGCGGGCCGCGAGCTGAACGTCATGTTCCCGATGGTCAGCGAGCCGTGGGAGTTCGCCGACGCGCGGCGCATCGTCGAGGATATGCGCGACCTGTCGGCAAAGCGCGGCCGGGCGCTGCCGAGCGCGATCCGCTACGGCGCGATGCTGGAAGTGCCGGCGCTCGCCGACGCGCTCGACGTGCTGCTGCCGATGGTCGACTTCCTGTCGATTGGCACCAACGACCTGACCCAGTTCCTGTTCGCCGCCGACCGCGCCAACCCGCGGCTGGCCGACCGCTACGACTGGCTCTCGCCCAGCGTGCTCCGCTTCCTGCGCCGCATCGTCCGCGCCTGCGCCGCAGCGGACGTGCCGTTGACGGTATGCGGCGAGATGGGCGGCCGCCCGCTCGAGGCGCTGGCGTTGCTGGCGCTCGGCATCGAACGGCTGTCGATCACCCCCGCCGCGGTGCTGCCGGTCAAGGCGATGGTCCGGACCACCGCGCTCGTGCCGCTGCGCGCGCAGATGGATGCGTGGCTGGATGCGCCGGGCAGCAATATCCGCGAACTGTTGCGCAGTGCCGCCGACGCGCAGGGCGTGGTACTCGCTTAAAACATAAGTAATGTTCCCTGTGCTATAATGTCGCAGGGTTCGCCGCAGGAGCGGAGCCTGTTGGGGAGATGCGCCATGAAAATCACGTGGTTCGTTATTGCCGCCGCTGCCATGTCCGCGGGCACAACCGCCGATGCCAAGACCTATTGTTGCAAGATCAATCCGGCGATTTGCATCGCGGTCTGTGGTCAGGCTTGCTGCAGCAATGACAGGCTGAGCGCCGGCGGCGGCAACAGCAACGGCATGTCGAAGATCCCCGATGCCGACCTGAGGGCCGAGTTGCGATCCGCCGGCAACGGCAGTCCGGAAGTCAGCGCCAAACTGCGCGCCGAGATCGATCGCCGCAAGAACACGGTCGGCGACATCAAGACAAAATAGTCACCGCGGACGGGTTTCGGTGCCCATGCCGGCGGTGATGAACAGCGCCGTCGCTTCGCCCGCGACGTCGACCGTGTACCAGGTGCCCGGTGGGTTCATCGCGTATTCGTTCGGACCCATGGTCACGCTCGCGGTGGTGCCATCCGCGTGCTGCTGATGTAGGGTCATCGTGCCCGACAGGCATAGCACCGCCTCGTCGCCGACGGGGTGCATCTCCCAGCTGTCCCGGGGTTCGGTAAGGTGAACATCGTCACCAGCCGGCCCTCGGCACCGTCGGCGGCGTGGCGCGCCTCATAGCTGCCGTACCACGCACCGCCGGTGAACTCCGGCTCGGACACCGCCCTCGCCCCGAGGCCGAGGTGGAGGGGGTGGGTCAAGATGCTCGGCATGGTCAGGCCGGGAACACCTTGTGCCACGGTGTAATCGACCGCGACGCGAACAGCCCGGCGAGGTGATAGGGATCGTTGGCCGCGAACGCGACCGCAGCATCCTTGTCGTCGAACTCGGCGATCAGTAGCGTGCCGATGGCGCGGCCGTCGTCCTTGAGCAACGGCCCGGCAACCAGCAGCGCGTCGCCCAGCGCCGCGACATGCGGGAGGTGCGCGGCCCGCGTCGCGGCCCGCAAGTCCGACGAATCGGGCTTGTCGATGCAATGGATCGCGAAATAGGGCATCGGCACCTCGGCGCGGGTGACCCGCGCTAGGTCGATGGTCTAGCGTCGCGTCGCGGGCGGCGGAAGGGGGTTTGGTGAAGGCAGCAGCAGCAATGGCGGGCGGACTGGCGCTGCTCGTGCTGCTGGCGCTGGCGGGGACGGCGCTGCGGCGCATGTGCGGCCTGCCGGTGCCCGGGCCGATCCTCGGGCTGATCGCGTATCTGGTGCTGCTGGCGACCGGGCGCTGCGACTGGACATTGCCCGCTGCCGCCGTCGTGACCGGCCTGATCGGCGCGATGATCGTGCCGCCGCTGGTCGGCATCGCGCTGTTCGGAGATGTGCTGTTGCCCGCCGCGGGCGGTCTGGCGCTGCTGCTGGTAGTCACAACGGCAGTGACCGCGGTCGCGACGGCATTGCTGTTCCGGCTGGCGGGCGGACGCGGATGAGCCAGTTGCTGCTCCCCTTGATCGCGGCGACGTGCGGCATCGTCATCGCGCTGTTCCTGCTCGCCCGCCGGGCCGCCCGCGCGATCGGCAGCCCGCCGTGGGCCAGCCCGGTGCTAGCGACGGCCCTCGGCGTCGGCGGGCTGCTGTGGGCGATCGGCATGCCCATCGCGGTGTTCGAGGAATACGCCCGGCCGCTGCGCTGGGCGCTCTCGCCGGCTCTCGTCGCGCTCGGGGCGATCGTGCACCGCGACCGCGGCATCGTGCGGGCGCAGGCTTGGCCGCTGGCGGTCGCCGTCACGGGCGGGACGGGGATCGGCGTGCTGACCGCGACTGCTATGGCGCGCGCCCTGAACCTCGGCCCCCTGCTGACCGCGGCGCTTGCGACCAAGACCGTATCGACGCCGTTCGCCGTGGCAATCGCGGAGCGGGTCAGCGGCCCGGTGCCGCTGGCAGCGGCGCTGGCGGTGCTGACTGGCGTTGTCGGCGCGGTGATCGTGCTACCGCTGCTCGGCCTTCTCGGGATCCGGGGCGCGGCGACGACCGGTATCGCGATGGGCCAGTCCGCCCACCTGGTCGGCACCGATGCGCTGACGCGTCGGGACCCTCGCGCCGCGGCGTGGAGCGCGGTGACGATGGTGCTGGCCGGCATGCTCGCCGCAGTGCTGTTGCCGCTCGCCTGGCGCTGGCTGGCTTGACGAACGGGCCGCCGCCCGCTACGCCCCCCGCCTTTCCGGCACACCAGAATTCAGGACGAACACGCATGTCGCGCATTTGCGAGCTGACCGCCAAGGGTCGCATGGTTGGGAACAATGTCTCCCACGCCAACAACAAGACCAAGCGGGTGTTCCTGCCCAATCTGCAGAATGTCACGCTGATGTCCGACATCCTCGGGCGCTCGGTGCGCCTGCGCGTCTCGATGAATGGCCTGCGGTCGGTCGAGCATGTCGGCGGCCTCGACAACTGGCTTATCAAGACCCGGGCCGAGAAGCTGAGCGACCGCGCCCAGAAGCTGCGCCGCGAGATCAAGCAGAAGGTCGCCGCGCAGGCGGCCGAGGCTACGGCCGCCGCCTAACCGGCGCAGGCGGCGGCGTCGGCCTCGATCTGGATCGTGGGATGGGCGATGCCGTGGTCATGGCCGAGGTCGTGCGCGATCCGGCCGAGCAGCGCGTCGTGCGGCCCGGCCTCGGGGATCACCAGATGGGCGGTGAGCGCCACTTCGGTCGTCGAGGTCGGCCAGACATGCAGGTGGTGGACCGCCTGCACACCCGGCAGCGCGGCGAGATAGGCCTCGATGGTGGCACAGTCGATGCCGTTGGGCACCGCGTCGAGCGATAGCCGCAGCGCCTCCTTCAACGTCGCCCAGCCGGTTACCGTGATGACCGCGCCGACGGCGATCGCAACGACCGGATCGACCCACAGCCAGCCGGTCGGACGCATCACCAGCGCCGCCGCGACGACGCCGGCCGAGACCGCGGCGTCGGCCGCGAAATGCTGAAAGGCGGACCGGATGTTGAGGTCGCCCTTGCGCCCGCGCGCGAACAGCCAGGCAGTGATGCCGTTGACGAGGATGCCGAGCCCCGCGACGACCATGACGGTTCCGGTCGCGACCGGTTCGGGGTTGGCGAATCGCTGGACTGCCTCAACGACGATGACGCCGACCGCCGCCAGCAGCAGCACCGCGTTGACCAGCGACGCCATGATCGACGAACGCCGCCAGCCATAGGTGAACCCCTGCGAGGGCTTCTGCCGCGAGGCCCAGACCGCGCCCCAGGCCAACAACAGCCCGAGGACGTCGGCCGCGTTGTGTCCGGCATCGGCCAGCAGCGCCAGCGAGTCCGCGGCGAAGCCGTAGCCGACTTCGGCCGCGATGAAGACGACGTTGAGCGCCGCCCCGATCGCAAACGCGCGGTCGAACGACACCGGGACATGGCCGTGGTCATGATGATGCTCGGAACTCATGCGGCCTTGCACAAGGAAGCGAGCGCCGCGTCAAGCGTCGGCCTTGCGCCGCCGTGCGCTTGCCCGCACAAGCCGGCATCGGGGAGAATACCATGCCGAAACGGTTGAAGGTCGCCGCCTGGCTCGGCGCGATCGTCGCGACGCTGTTCGTCGGGCTGGCGAGCTGGGACAATCTCTCGGCACGTGCGCCTGCCGCCGACCCGGTCCGCCGCCACGACGTGCGCATCGTCCGCGACACCTACGGCGTGCCGCACATCTTCGGCCGCACCGATGCCGACGTCGCCTACGGTCTCGCCTATGCCCATGCCGAGGACGATTTTCCGACGCTGGAGGAGGTGCTGGCGGCGACCCGCGGCCGCGCCGCGGCGATCAGCGGCAAGGACGGCGCGCAGCTGGACTTCGCGCTCGGCTTCCTCGATGCGCGCCGCGCCGCCGACGCCGGCTATCTGACGCAGCTGTCGCCCGCCACCCGCGACCTGGTCGAGGCCTATGCGGCGGGGCTGAACCGTTATGCCGCAAAGCACCCCGGCGAAATCCGGCTGCGCGGCCTGTTCCCGGTCACCGGGCGCGACGTCGTCACCGGCTTCGCCTTGCGCTCGCCGTTCTTCTTCGGGCTCGACCGGGTGCTTGCTGCGCTGGTCGAGGACAAGTTGCCGCCACGCGACGCCGGGGCCGAGGTCGAGAAGGGCTCGAACGGCTTCGCCGTCGCCGGCCGCCGCAGCGACGACGGCGTCACCCGGCTGATCGCCAACTCCCACCAGCCGTGGGAGGGCGGCGTCGCCTGGTACGAGGTTGTCGTCCACTCGCAACAGGGGTGGGATTTCGCCGGCGCGCTGTTCCCCGGCGCACCCTACCCGCTGCTCGGCCACAACAAGACGCTGGGGTGGACCAACACCGTCAACCGGCCCGACCTGATCGACACCTACAGACTGGTCATGGACGCCGACGGCACGCATTACCGCTACGACGGCAAGTGGCTGCCGCTCGAGACAACGCGGGTCTGGCTGCACGTCAAATACGGCCCCTTGACGCTGCCGGTGCCGCGCACGTTGTACCGCTCGGTCCACGGCCCGGTGATCCGCAACAGTCTTGGCTATTTCGCCGTCCGCTACGCCGGCTTCAGCGACGTCCGGCAGGTCGAGCAATATTACCGGCTCAACAAAGCGCGCGACTTCGCCGAGTGGCGGGCGGTGATGGCGACCCAGGCGGTGCCCGCCACCAACTTCATCTACGCCGACGCCGCCGGCCATGCGGCCATGTTCTACAACGCCCGCTTCCCGGCGCGG
>Ga0105048_10003201_pt1 | contig 26769 bp, 20 predicted proteins | sample MAT05_FD_78382 | JGI IMG/M metagenome (GOLD analysis project Ga0105048, IMG submission 78382) | Freshwater microbial communities from Lake Fryxell liftoff mats and glacier meltwater in Antarctica - MAT-05 | ecosystem: Environmental > Aquatic > Freshwater > Ice > Liftoff microbial mat | place...
CCAAAAGATGAGTAGCAAAGCTGTGACGAAGTGTATGCATACTCACCGTTTTGGTGATGGTTGTTTTTTGCAATGCTTCTTTGATTACATATTGAATGCTTCTCTCGCCCATGAGTTCTCCCGGGGTAAGTCCTTCGAAGAGATATACCAGCGGTTTTACTTCAATAAAATAATTTTCGAACCGTCTAATAATAAAATCCGACAGCACAACATACCGATCCTTTTTGCCTTTGCCCAAACGGACATGAACTTGTTTTCTGTCCAAATCAACATCCGAAATTTTCAGCTTCCGAAGTTCATTCATGCGCAGTCCACCAGCATAAGCAAAGGCAAGTAAAAAACGGTGTTTGAGTGAACGAGGTGCTGCAAAAATCAATTTGCATTCCTCTTTGGACAATACAACAGGAAGCTTCTCTTCTTTTTTATACTGGGCATTGCAATGGCTTTTTCTTCCATTCCAAAGAGCCTAAACCAATGCCTAAGTCCATATACTGCTTGTTTAAAATAACTGATCGACTGTTTCTCATGCACCGTCATTCGGTAGAGATATGAATTAATTTCCTCAACCGAAATCTCGTGTGGAACTCTCCCAAAATGAAGCGCAATGGCTGCAATACTTCTTCCGTAATTGCTGATCAGACTGGGACTCTTGTGAATAATGCGTATGCGTTCTACAAACTTTGCATAGGCCTCTTTAAAACCAACAACTCCGCTCTTTGCCTGCACCACAAGCGTGTTGAACTGTCGATCTTTGATTCTCATAATTTTATGGTATTTAATTATGAGATACGTAAACGTTCAATCACGGTATTTTGTATCCCTGTGCATGAGAAGGCTACTGAAGGTTTTGTTCAACAACGGTTTTGCGAGATTGCGAAATATGTAGTAAAATCACGTTTATCTTTCGCAAGAAATATTATCTTTAACAGAAAATACGCACTTCCGAAGCTCGCAACAGCGCAAAGCGTGGGAACGTTGGGTAAGATTATAAAGGAAATTCAGAAACATAACACAATTTTAACCATAAAAAAACACATAATGAGATTAACAATTTTAATCCTTTTCATACTTGTTTCATCAAGTATTTACTCACAAAAAATAGACAAACAGAAAATTGAAGATTACATCAATCACATTGAAAATAATAATAGAGGAATTGGAAGCATATCAATTTTTAGTAGCGGACAAGAAGTTTATAATCGAGATTTTGGACAAAAAAATCTACAAAATGTAAGTTATGACTCCAATACAAAATATCAAGTGGGTTCAATTACAAAAATGATTACTGCGACTTTGATATTTAAATTAATTGAAGACAAAAAATTAAAATTAGAAGATAAACTTTCAAATTTTTACTCAGAAATTCCCAATTCTGAAAACATCACAATTAAAAATTTACTGGAACATTCAAGCGGTTTGGGAGATTTTACAATGAAAAACGATAGTATTCAATGGTTAAGTAAAAAAGTTACGGAAGAAGAAATTTTTGAAGAAATCATTAGACAAGGTGTTGCTTTTCAGCCGAACGAAAAGGTGGAATACTCCAATTCTGGTTATTACATTCTGACTAAAATCTTAGAAAAAAAATATAAATTAAATTATGCCACGATTGTTGAAAATAACATCATAAAACCATTAAAACTTGAAAATTTTTCACCCATAAAAAATGACACTAAAAACGTTTTCAAATCGTATTCTTTTGAAAATAATTGGAAAGAAATAACAGATTTTAATTTCTTTAATGTAATAGGTGTTGGCGATATTGTATCAACGACAAAAGACCTCAATATTTTTATTTCCAACTTATTTCAATATAAAATTCTTAAAAAAGAAACTATTGAAATTATGAAACCAGTTTATAAAAAAGAACTATTTGGAAGAGGTTTAATGATAGTACCATTTTATGAAAATATTTATTTTGGTCACGGTGGCGATACATACGGAACTCACTCTATAGTTTCATTCAACGAAAAAGACAACATCGCTATTTCTTTTTCAATTAATGGTGAACGATTTCCTCACAATGATTTTGCTATAGGATTATTGAGTATTATATATAATAAGAAATATGACTATCCAAACTTTAAGGATGCAATTGAATTGAAATCGGAAGATTTAGATAAGTATTTAGGTATTTATTCAAGTCCAGATTTCCCATTAAAATTGACAATTTTCAAAGAAGGAAACCTACTAAAAGCCCAAGGAACAGGACAACCGGCATTTCAACTTGAATGCTATGAAATAAATAAATTTAAGTTTGAAGCAGCAATGTTAAAACTTGATTTCAAAACAGAAGAAAATAAAATGATTTTAACGCAAGGCGGAAAGGACGTTGAAATGAAAAAAGAATAACCATCGCCCAACATATAGGATCAAACGCGTGAAGTGCAACGGAGCAGCGATTTGATTCTGTGTTGAAAGGACCTTCAGGAGCGGTTGATCACAAAATTTACAGATAAGCACTTTCAATCTTTCCGATAGTCTTTTACATTACCACTTTCTAGAACGCAAAGTGGTGTTTTGTTTTAAGATTATCAAAATCGCTTATGATTTTTGATCAAATAAGATCAATTAACCCAAGTTTTTTTGTTCTATAACACTTCTATGTTTACTTCCATCACATATTTCTCTACAAAGGCATCGATCAATCGAACCTGATTTTCTTGACCGTTCAAACTTTCTAAAGATAGCATCTCCATTTGGTTTCGATCATGAGATTGTATAATTCCGAATCACGTATTCGTTCATGATAGGTTAGATGAAGTTGATTTCTTACTGCTCTCAGGATTGACCTTTGTAAAATTATCAAATAGCTTTGTGCTATTTAATAATTACAATTTGTAGTATAAGTACAGAACGACAATTGACAAATTTGGTGACTTAAAACCCACGAAAGAAAATTTCAATCTGATTTCGAAAACTTTAGACAAAACAAATAACGAATATTTAATCTTCCATCACCAAAACTCGATTGAGAGTAGAGCAGTCCATAACAATGAATATAAGCCATAGAGGAATTTTCGTTCTATCTATGGCTTTTTTGTATAATTTCGGGCTGTGGCAAACCGAAAGGTTCGTGATGTATAAAGCGCTAGTGCTTATGTACTTGTCCTTTGGTGCAAAGTGTGCCGCTTTAATAAAAAAAATAGACAAACAATGCAAGACTTACTATTTGACTTTATATCAAAATACGTTTCTCTGACAGAAGATGAAAAGAACGCAATACTTTCGTTAGACATATTCCGCTCTGTTAAGAAAGGGACTATTTTACTCAAAGAAGGACAGAAATCGAAGGATGACTATTTTGTTTTAAAAGGATGTATACGGAAATATTACATCGTAAATGGTGAAGAAAAAACTACCTCCTATTGCACAGAAATGGAGGGTTTAACACCCCATTGTGTAAAAAGTAATGCTCCGTCTGAATATTTTATAGGTTGTGTTGAGGATACCATACTTACGGTTACAAACTCAGATATGGAACCTGAAACATTCAGTAAGTTTCCGAAGTTTGAAACTCTCTGCAAGATAGTGGCTGAAGAACATTTAGCAAAGCACCAAATCAATTTTGATGTGTTTAAGATTTCTTCCCCTGAACAACGATATTTGAACTTACTGCAAAATAGACCAGACCTTATTCAACGCGTACCACAGCACCAATTAGCAAGTTTTTTAGGTATAAAACCTCAATCATTGAGTAGATTAAGAGCAAGAATTTTGGAAAAAAGCAAAGAGTAGCTTCATTTTGTAACTCAAGTGAACGAGTTTAGGGCGATTGCCAATTTATTTTTGCATTATCAATTTCATTCATTAAAATAGGATATGCAAAAGAGATTTTCATCGTTCGCCTTGACCTTAATAATTGCAAGCACTCTACAAGTTAAAGCTCAAAATGCCAAACAAGACAGCACTTTCAAACCGTGGTTCGTGGGGAGTTCATTCTTGATCTTAGGAAATTTTTCCAACATAAGTCCTGAGTATGTACAATTAAATATTGGTTTTAGAATCACGCCTAGAGATATTATTTCCTTTTATTTTAAAAGATCCATTTATTCTTTTCCAATAGGCATCCCTTTTGGATCATCATTTGATAAACCGGACTGAACTATGGTGGACATGCTCGCGTACTTGCACCTACATTAGGATACCAGCGTTTTTTGTGGAAAGGAGTCTTTACATTAGTTCATGCATTGAATGCTTTAGAAAAATATTTTGATGAGGATGATAAAAAGATTGGAAATGGTTACACATTAGATCTGAACTTCCATTTGGGTTATCAGTTTAAGTTTTTTAAAAATCGTTTCTTTTTTGAACCAGCTATTGGATGTAGTTATTGGCCTGTAAGAACGAAGGTTCCGGAATCTTTAAATTAGTAGAAGAAAAATGGCCTAACTACTTTATTCAACCAAGGCTTAATTTTGGATTTAATTTTTAGTAATTTAGGATTAGTTCAAAATATTGACTCTAACACACAAACGGACAAAACCAAAAAATAGCATGCTGACAAATATTAATCCAAAACTACCAATGCGTGATAAATAAAATACAATAAATTATTACATAAATTGATTAGGCTTTAAAGAAACTTGAGATTATGTAGGCTACTTGATAGTTCAAAAAAAGACACAATAGAAATTCTTTTTTTGAATTTGACGAACTTGTACCAAAAGAAAACTATTGCCAAGTTTACACTAGATCAAATAATATTGACGATTTAAATAAGCCATTCATTGATAATAAAACAGAAATCCGTCCTAATAGCAAATTGAAAACTCAACCTTGGGGACAGAAGGAATTTGCATTTCGTGACGCTGATCGTAACTTATTGACATTTGGACAAAGGGTTTAAAAATTTCTGATAAATAAAAACAATCAACCGTGAGCATAAGTGTTGCCTAATGCAAGTTTTCTCTGTTATTTTGGCACCTCTGTGAACTTTAAATGAGTTAAGAACAAGAATTTGAGAAAAAAGTAAAGAGTAACTTCATTATGTAACTTAAGTGAACGAGTTTAGGGCTATTGCCAATTTATTTTTGCAGTGTTGTTTATAAGTGAAAGAAAAATATGCAAAAGAAAATTTTATGGATTGGACTGATTTTGGTTGTAACAAGCAGTTTACAGGTGAATGCACAATATGCTAAAACAGACAGCACTTATAAACGTTGGTTCGTTGGAACTTCTTTATTTGTTCTATTGGGTAATCTTGATACAGAAAACCCACCCAATTTTGCTCAACTCATTATAGGTTATAGGATTACGGGAAAAGATGTAATTTCATTAACCCCAAAAACTTGGAAATATGCATGGCCAAATGGTATTCATCCATTTTTGAACAAAGCCTACAAAAAGCCAGAAGAAAAATTCCCAGGATATGTACGTGAGTATGGCGTAACAGCGTCTTACACACGATTTTTATGGAAAGGGTTGTTTGCCCAACTTGATGTAATGCCTACTTGGCAAAATTTTGTAAATGAAAATGGTAAAAAAATTGACGATGGTTTTCAAATTTTCAATTCATACCGTGTTGGTTATCACATCAAACTCTTTAAAGACAAATTTTTCTTTCAACCATCAATATGTATGACCCATCGTGCTTTTCACACAGAATTACCTAATGGATTTAAGCAGCTAGATGATAAATGGTCTAAATTCATCTTTCCAGAACCGGGCCTAAATGTCGGATTTAATTTTTAGTAATACAGGATTGGATTAACAAACTTGTCGTCAACAAATAATAAAGACGGATAGAACACTAGCCACCAACTTATAAGGATCAAACACATGTAGTACAACGCAGCTGCTATTTGATCCTTTGGCGCTCCCGTGGAGTGTTGATCGTGAAGCAGCATGAATGCCAAAAAATAAAAAACACGTATTCATAAAGAACCCTCAGTTGTGTTTAATCCCGAATCACGTACCCGTTCGTGATTAGTTAGACAAAAGGTATATGTTAGCGTTCTCGTGATCGACCATTGTAAAATTATGAAATGGCTTGCAGGTCATTTAATAATTAAAATGAGTCAAAGTTCAAGACATGAAAAATCACTTTTTCCTTGTCAATGTCAAGTAGATCCCTCTGTATTTATTCATTGAATAATCAACAATAGAACGTTTTTAAGAGTGTGTAGTTTTTCATACCCGATTGCGATCGGATTTGACTTTATGTAACACTTGAAACACGTAAATCACAGACGTTACAATTATAATTTCTTCGTATGAAAATAATTTTTAAAAATGTACATGAAATAGTTATAAGAGAAGAAGAAGTGGCAGGAGATGAGTACTATTCTGAACCAGATTATATCCAAAGAAAATTTGTGGTTAAAGAGGTTTATGAAAATGAAAACCGTACCGAGTTTACTATTTTTAATGATGGTAATATTAGTCATGATAAAATACTGCAAAATGAAAATACAAAGGGATTAAATGTTTCAATTTGACCTAGAACGTATCTTGGAATATTCAGGCATGAAAAATTTTACCATTATGATGGGAATGGGATTTTGTCAACTATTTCTAATCAAGTTTTGACTCTGAGAACAATGTAATAGTTTCATGTTTTACTTACGATACAACCAATGAAACACCCTATTTGAATGGAACTACAAAATGTTATTATGATGAATCGATTAGGCCAGGTGGAACGTTGTTTGCAAGTTATTATGATGATGACGGAAAGTTAATTCCAATAATAATTGATGTCGAAGAATTAGGTTTAGGAGACCATGATGGAACTTGGATTTATGATAATGAGGACGGAATTAAAGAATTGATTAAAATATTTAAAATGCCAAAAGCTCTTGCAGAATTTTATGTAAGTTCTGATATAGAATTAGAAACGTTGCATAACGTCACCTTCTATGGAAAACACTTCTTTGAAAGGACAAATAAAAATATTTATTCTCTTTTTTAAATCATCCAGTAGTATTCGGTGTGTTGCGATGCCGTTTGGACAGGATTTCTATGCACCCGTTGTTTTTTTTTAAATTATTAAGCTCAGTCTCCTATGTGTAGTCTGCAATTTATAACAACTGCAAGCACCTCACTATGGTCGCGCCATATCGATGTAATGGTTTTAAAAGAAAACTGCTTCATGCGGATCAATGGACATTAGAACTCTTGAATCAAACTCATGCAGTGAAACAGTACAGCTTTGATACGACATCTTGCTTCTAGCTGATAAACGCATAAAGCTGTGCCTTCCCCCAAAATAAAATCGCGTCTCACGACGCGTTTTTATATCTATTTTTTCAATACTATTGAGTCACCTTACTATACTTAAACAATTGTCCAAGCATTGTTTTTGTCCGAATCTCGTGCAATTTTGAAGATCCTGTTGCAGGTGATGCAGAAGCTGGGAGCGAAACCAATTCTAAATTGAGATGCCTCAGCACACGCATAATATAACTCCATGCTCCCATATTTTCTGGTTCTTCTTGCAACCAAATCAAACGAGCGTTTTTCGGATAGGATTTTATTATTTTTTGAATCAAATCCTCACGGAGTGGATAAAGCTGTTCAAGACGCACCAATGCGATATTGCTGGCATTAATTTTCTCTCTTTCTTCCAATGCGTCATAATAAACTTTGCCGGTACAAAATGCTATTGTATCTACTTCTTTTTTATCAATTAATAAGTCGTCAATGATTTCTTCAAACTTACCCTCTGCCAACTGTTTGAGCGATGACACAGCTTTTGGATAACGCAAAAGCTTTTTCGGGGTAAACACAATCAACGGCTTTCTAAATTCTGCCTTGACCTGCCTACGGAGCAAATGGAAGAAATTTGCAGGAGTTGTAATGTCACATACATACATATTGTTCTCTGCACACAATTGCAAATAGCGCTCCATGCGCGCGCTGCTGTGCTCACTGCCTTGTCCTTCATATCCATGAGGCAAAAACATAGTAATTCCATTCATCGTTTTCCATTTGTCCTCAGCAGCGCTGATAAACTGATCGATAATGATCTGCGCACCGTTGTTAAAGTCGCCAAATTGTGCCTCCCAAATGGTTAATGCATTGGGTGTACCAAATGCATAGCCGTAATCGAATCCAAGCACTCCGTACTCAGAAAGTAATGAATTGTATATAGAAAGTTTCGCTTGTTTTTTATCGAGCAGATTTAATGTAATAAATTCTTTTTCTTCATCTTCATCTGTTTTTACTACAGCATGACGATGCGAAAAAGTGCCGCGCTCCACGTCTTGTCCACTCACACGCACAGGATGACCCTCAACCAACAAAGTACCATAAGCCATCAATTCTCCAAGTCCCCAATCGAGTTTATCATTTTCGATCATGTTAACGCGATCTTTGAATACTTTTTCGGTTTTAGAAAAGAACTTTTCGCCCGCCGGCAGTGTACTGAGTTTTATTCCAATTTCTTTTAATTTTTCCGAATCAAAACTTGTGTCAATTGAAGTTGTGAAGTCGCTCTCCTCCGCCAATCTATAATCTTTCCAAGTATCTTCCAGAAAGTGTTTCACTTGAGAATTTTTAATGCCTTTTGACAATTCAATTTTGGTATCTAGCATGGATTCAAATTCTTTTTTGAATTGATCGCCATATGCTTTGTCAACTAAATTCTCGGCAATAAGTTTGTCAAGGTATAGCTCACGAAGACTTTTATGTGAAGCGATGAGTTTGTAAAGAGTAGGTTGTGTGAATTTGGGTTCATCACCCTCGTTATGTCCATATTTTCTATAACCCAAAAGGTCCACAAATACATCCATATTCCATCGTTGTCTGTAGTCTAGCGCGATTTCCATAGTGCGTATTACCGCTTCTACATCATCGGCGTTTACGTGAAATACAGGGCTAAGTGTCGTTTTCGCTACATCTGTGCAATAGGTAGATGAACGAGCATCTAAATAATTGGTAGTGAAACCAACTTGATTATTGGTCACAATGTGAATGGTACCACCAGTGCGATATCCATCCAAAAGCGCCATCTGAATTACTTCATATACAATTCCTTGCCCTGCAATAGCTGCATCACCATGCACTAGAATTGGAACTATAGTTTTTTCATCTTTTAAGTATGCATCCAATTTGGCCCGCGTTAAACCTTCAACAACGGGATTAACTGCTTCTAAATGCGAAGGATTTGGACATAGGGTGAGGTGGACTTTTTTACCATTGACTTCAACATCGCGCGCATATCCGAGGTGATATTTTACATCTCCGTCAAATCCACTTTCATCATCGTATTCGGCTCCTTCAAATTCTTTAAATATTTCTTCTTGAGGTTTGCCCATTACATTGGTTAGAGCGTTGAGTCTTCCTCTGTGAGCCATTCCAATCACAAATTCCTTTACACCATCATCCGCGCCTTTACGCACAACATAGTCGATTGCAGGTATGAGTGCTTCACAACCTTCTACACTGAATCTTTTTGCTCCTACAAATTTTTTGTGGATGTATTGTTCAAATAAAGATGCTTTGCTAGTCATCTCCAAAATCTGCAACTTTTCTTCTTTGCTGAATTCTGGTTTGTTTATCGCTTCGATGCGAGATCTTAACCATTGAACGCGCTCAGGTTCTCTTACAAACATGTATTCAATTCCTATGCTTTTGCAATAACATTCTTGAAGATGATTCAGTATTTCAGCCAATGATGCTTCGCCGATTCCTATTTCATTTCCTGCATGAAATTTTTGACCTAAGTCTGCATCAGACAATCCAAAGTGGACCAAATCCAGTGTTGGTGTATGTTTTCTGCGCTCTCGAACCGGATTTGTGTTTGTAAACAAATGGCCTCTTTGTCTGTATGCATTGATGAGCGTAACCACTCTAAACTCCTTCTGCATGGCCTCGCCGGCCGCAGCACTAAGGGTTCCGCCAGTTGATGGCAATGGCTCGAATTGAGCTTTTTGGAAATCAAATCCTTCGAAAAATCTGCGCCATGAAACATCGACTGATTCAGGGTCTTGCAGATATTGTCCATATAAAGCGTCTATCGCTGTTACATCAGAGCTTCCGAGATACGTATGTTTGTCCATATTAAATCTTTTCCTAGGGTAATTATTCAGAGAAGACAAATTTACTAGTTCATTTCTAATATTTTCCGGTTAACGTATGATATATATTGTCATTCGATCGTTAATAATCAGCCGATTTTTTTCGAATCCATACCTTTTGTGCTTCCCTGAGCAATATCATGTCAACTAGAACATCGTGTCTTTCTGCTTCTGTGAGTTCTGCGCGAACGGATATTAATTTTTTTTCCGAAATATCTATACGATAAAGTATCTGCTGAAGCTGTGACGGATTGTTTTTTAAAACTACATGAATTAGTTGCGAAATAGTCGATTTGATAATATCGCTGTGCAAGAAGGCAGGTATTTCAGACAAAATTGCGAATGGATAAAAGTCTTTAATAACTTGCTTTATAACCGCGCGATACAATTCTTGGTAGTCAACATTCGGAAGATTATTTCCAACTGGGAATATGCCTGTGTGGTCCTCCATATGCTTTTAAAAATTAACTTTCTCTTGTAAGTAACGCTGTAGCCAAATCGAGTAGTGGTTTTTTGCGTTCAGTGGTAACCTCTATTGCTGCAAGAGATTTTATTGCTTTTCCATCATATTGAATAATAAGTTCATTCATTTCCTCACGAAGACCAAGTGCCTCAAAAACCTCCAAAACGGAATTTACTTTTTCTTTTGAATTACAATTGGAATTCCCTATATATTTTTCCAAAATTGCCTTGGTAGAAGCAGTACTTTTTTCCAAAGCTCTTATCAAAAGCAAGGTTTTTTTATCAGCAAGAATATCACCTCCAGGTTGTTTTCCCGTTTTTATGGGATCACCAAAAGCGTCGAGATAATCGTCTCTTAACTGAAAAGCCATGCCCAGATTTTCGCCGAATTCGTAAACGAGTTTTTGCGAATCATTATCTGCACCTCCTATGATGGCACCTATTTGCATGGCACCAGCAAGTAGAACCGATGTCTTTAATCTGATCATGAAAAGGTATTCGTCCACACCAACATCGCTGCGTGTTTCGAATTCCATGTCCATCTGTTGACCTTCACAAACGTCAAGACCTGTCACACTAAAAACATCCAATAGTTGGGGAATCAGCTCGGGTTGAGTATCTGCTAATAATTGATAGGATTGAATGAGCATGGCATCGCCACTGAGAATTCCCACATTGGTATTCCATTTTTTATGTACAGTTTTGAGTCCACGTCTCAAAGGCGCATTGTCCATGATATCATCATGCATCAAAGTAAAATTGTGAAATACTTCAATAGCTAAAGCAGGGCGAATTGCGCCGCTCAAATCGTCAGTAAAAAGATTGGCTGCCATCAAACTCATGGCAGGTCTAATTCGCTTGCCTCCTGCTTGTAACAAATAACTTATCGGCTGATAAATGCTAGATTTACTGTTGTTGATGTCAATAAATCTCAGGAGTTCAGATTGAATTATATTTTGAATATCGGTGAGACTTTTAGTCATTCTTTGTCGGCTTTTTCTACTTACTATTCGAATGATTATCGGTTGAATTGAAGTTGCTCCAATAGATAGTTTCCATAACCACTATTAATCAAAGGCGTCGCTAGTTTTTTTAACTGAAGATCATCGATAAAGTTCATTCTCCATGCCACTTCCTCTATGCATCCTATTTTTAGTCCTTGGCGATCTTCAACAACCTGAACGTATTGTCCTGCCTGCATTAGCGAAGCAAAAGTACCTGTGTCAAGCCACGCTGTGCCACGCTCCATTTTCTGCACTTTGAGCCTGCCGCGTTTTAGGTATTCCTTATTTACATCTGTTATTTCATATTCACCGCGCGAACTCGGCCTTATATTTTTTGAAATTTCGACAACGTCATTGTCGTAGAAATACAAACCTGGAACAGCATAATTACTTTTAGGATTTTGTGGTTTCTCTTCTATTGATATTGCTTTGTTGTGATCATCAAATTCCACAACTCCATATCTATGTGGATCACTTACATGGTATGCGTAAACTAAGCCACCATTTATATCAGTGTTTTCTCGAAGTAATGTTCCAAATCCATTGCCATAAAATATGTTATCACCCAAAACCAAAGCTACTTTCTCTTGTCCAATAAAATTTTCTCCCAATACAAATGCCTGAGCTAGACCGTTCGGCACATGTTGAACCTGATAGCTAAATGCGCACCCTAGCTTAGAACCATCACCCAATAATTTTTCAAATTCAGGCAAGTCTTGTGGTGTCGAAATAATTAATATTTCACGAATCCCGGCGAGCATCAATGTAGACAGCGGATAATAAATCATTGGCTTGTCATAAACCGGCATAAGCTGTTTACTAACGGCAAGTGTCAACGGATACAATCTCGTGCCGCTTCCTCCTGCAAGAATAATTCCTTTCATAAATTAACTGTGTTAGGTGTTGAAGCTGTAATCATCTTATTGACTTTCCGTTTTTAGTCACCTGCCAATCACCATAATCCAATTCATCTTCTTCATCCATCATTTGGAAAAATGGTTCTTTGAACGACTTTGTAGTAATACTTCTTTGGAATGATAAAAGCAATGCTGGTAGAACTATAAGATTGGAGAACATTGCGACCAAAAGTGTTACGGCAGTTAGTACGCCGAGTGCTCGTGTTCCTTCAAATTCTGATGCCGCAAAACATCCAAATCCAAATAGCAATACAAGTGATGTATAAACCATGCTTGCGCCAGATTCGCGAATTGCGAGCAAAGCGGATTCTTTAATTTTCCAATTGTGGAATTTTAATTCCTGACGGTACTTACTCAAATAATGGATAGTATTGTCTACTGTAATTCCTAGTGCTATACTGAATACGAGAATTGTTGATGGTTTCAATGGAATATTAAGAAAACCCATAATTCCTGCAGTTATTATTTGAGGAATGATGTTAGGTATAAATGAAATAAATACCATTCGCGCACTCCAAAACATGATGGCCATCAATATGGATATCACAAGAATTCCGAATAGGAGAGAAGTAAAAAGATCCGAAACAAGATAATTTGTTCCTTCTAGAAAAACTATCGATGTTCCCGTTAGAGTAACATGGTATTTGGTTGGATCAAATATGCTGTCTATTTCAGGTTTGATAGTACTCAGTAACCTGTCCATCTCATTGGTTCCAATATCGGCAACCTGCATTGTAACGCGGGTCATACTTTTGGTACTATCCAAAAAACTCTTTTCGACTCCTTTTGAATTGTAATTGTCGCCTTGCAAGTATGGGCCAATAAAACTTTGTTCATCTCTGCCCATGAGCGTGTAATACTCTTCATCACCGTTATAAAACGCCTGTTTTATAAACTTGCCTGCATCTACAATAGAAAGTGAACGCGAGAATGGATGAATTGTAGTGTCCTTTCCATTTTGTTTTAAATTTAATTCATAGCCTGCAAAAAGCACTTGTAGTTCTTCAATCTTTTGAAGATTTTTTTCTTTTGTAATCTGACCTTTTTTATGACCATCAATTAATATTTCAAAGGGCATTACTCCATTAAAATTGTTCTCGAACCATCGCAAGTCGGTGATCACTCTGTCATCATCGGGTAAGTCGTCAACCACATTACCTGTTGTGTGCATTTGCGTTATGCCTAACAAACCGACCAAGATAAGAGAGATTGTTGTGGCATAAATTTTTCTTCGGTGTAATGTTACTAGACTTACAAGAGAGTCTAGGGATGCATTGAGCCATTTATGATTGAGATGACCCAAATGTTTGTCGGTTGGTGCTGGTAAGAGGCTATAAACAATTGGAAAAATAAGCAGCGATAAAAAGAATGCTGCAAGACAATTTATAGTGGCAATTACTCCAAAATTCACAAGCAAATCGCTTGATGTAAACATAAATGTTGCAAAACCGACAGCAGTAGTTGCATTGATCATAAACGCTGCGGCCCCTGCTTTTTGCACAACTCGGGCGAGCGCTCTTGTTTTGTTACGATAACGTTTGTACTCTTGGTGGTATTTCGTAACTAAATATATACAGTTGGGAACGGTGGTTACGATCATCAGTGGAGGTATCAGTCCCATCAATGCAGTAAGTGGGTAGTCAAAGAGTCCAATTGTACCCATGGCTACAACAACAGAAACTACCACAACACTCATCACAACTAACGTTACTTTGATACTTCTAAAAAATATTAAAAGCAACAGCATACAAATCAATCCCGAGAGAATGGTAAAAAAGCCAAGCTCAGTTTTTACCTTATATCCCATTACTGTCCGTATAAAAGGCAATCCAGAGATGTAAGTTTTTATTCCAGTGTCAACGGTGAACTGGTCGGTAAGAGCAATGATTTGTTCCACAGCATCCCCACGGTCTTCAGAATTAAAAAGTTTTGCATTAACAAATACCATCATCAGTCCGGCATCGGTTTCCGGCTGAAATAGAATTCCTCGATAAAAAGGCAAAGAATAGAGTGTGGCTTTTAGGCTGTCCAACTCTGTTTGGGTTTGCGGATCTCTTTCAAACAATTGTTTGAACTGAAATTTCATTGCCAATGTATCTTTTATGAGATTGTAACAGTGAGCCGTTGAAAATATGCTATCCACAGAAGGTTGCTGAACACCTTCAACTTCTACACTCACTTTTTTTACATCGTTTACTAGTTTTCTCCAACGATTAAACTTTTCAAGATCCCACATTTTTGGGTCTCTGTAACCGATTGCGATTACGTTGCCGTCTTCAGAAAACTGCGTAACGAATTTTTTATATTCAACGTAGGTACTATCATCAGCAGGAAGCACTCCGCCAAATTTGTAACTCAGTTTTACAAACTGAGCTTGATACGCCATGTATCCCGCAAGGGCTATCAGGAAGATGCCCAACGGAAGACGTTGTCTTAATATGAATGATGCTATTTTTCCCCACATATCAGATGGCAAATAAACTGAATAATTGCCTACAACAGGGTGCTTGTTGAAATGAAAAGGAAAGTCTTAATTCTAATACACGAGCCACAAAGGCTTGCATATCATTTTCTGAAGTCTTTTCTTGTGAGTCTGAGTTGGAAAGAAAGATGGTTTTCTTTCATCGTTTTAGTTATAAGACAGCGCATTAAACGAACCACTCGTAATGTCTATGGACGTGCCTAATTGTGTAAGATTGTTCAAAGTACATTGAAAGGTGCCGCTAATTCTATTTCCGATATTGTTACTTATAGTTATACTTCCGTTTGCGGCATTGCCAGCATCAAAAACAATTGAGCCTGTTATATAAGTAATCGCAGGATCATCAAAATTAAAATTTCGTGTTCCCACACTTAAGTCACTCATTTTTATTATAATACTTCTGCCATCAAGAGCTTGTGTAGTAAAAACATGGATATCATCTAGCATAGTATGCTGCCAAGCAGCAGCCAAGTAAGTTGAGGCACCTGTTTGTGCTGTCAAACTAATGGTATTGTTAATCGGAATGTCGATAATCGGATCTTCATCCTTATCTTTTTTGCAACTAGATAAGATGAGTACTGTAAAAAAAATGGTAATTCCGGTAACTAAAAGTGTCTTGTTGTGTTTCATAACCGCCTGTAATGGTTGATTTTATCGTGCAAATTTACTTCATTATTACTTCAATTCATACAAACCATTTCTACTTATCAGAAGTTCTTTGGTTACAAATTACGAGTATTATGCAGTTGTTCAGCAATGGTTTATAAATATTTTTTTATATCGTTTGTATTTGATATTGTCATTTACATTCGCCGTCAATTATTCAACAATCCTTCTAAAATTTTAATCTAAATGCCAACCAAATACCAAGCGCAGATTGATGCTTTTATGTCGGGTGTTAATGCAAAAAACGCGAACGAACCTGAGTTTTTACAGGCAGTACGCGAAGTTGCTGACACTCTCATCCCTTTTATCGAAGAAAATCCAAAGTACAAAACAGCAAAAGTTTTGGAACGAATTGTGGAGCCAGAACGAACGCTTATGTTTCGTGTACCGTGGACAGATGATAAGGGCGAAATTCAAATTAACAGAGGTTATCGTGTGGAGTTTAACTCTGCCATTGGACCTTACAAAGGTGGGTTGCGTTTTCACCCAACAGTGACGTTATCTATTCTAAAGTTTTTAGGCTTCGAACAAATATTTAAAAATTCACTTACATCGCTACCAATGGGTGGAGGCAAAGGTGGAAGTGATTTTGATCCAAAAGGTAAAAGTGATCGCGAAGTGATGGCTTTTTGCCAAAGCTTTATGAATGAATTGTTTCGTCATATTGGGGCTAATACTGACGTGCCCGCTGGCGATATTGGCGTAGGTGGTCGCGAAATTGGTTTTATGTTTGGTCAATACAAACGTCTGCGCAATGAATTTACAGGTGTGTTTACCGGTAAAGGCGCCAATTGGGGTGGATCACTTATTCGTCCTGAAGCAACCGGTTACGGAACTGTTTACTTCGCTCAAGAAATGCTTGCTACCAAAGGTGTTGATTTTAAAGGCAAAATAGTTGTAGTTTCAGGCAGTGGAAATGTTGCTCAATATGCAATTGAAAAAGCAACTGAACTCGGAGCTAAGGTTGTCACAGCCTCAGATAGCGACGGCTTTATCTATGATAAGGATGGCATAAATAAAGAAAAGTTGGCTTTTATTATGGATTTAAAAAATGTAAAAAGAGGCCGAATTAAAGATTATGCTGATAAGTTTGGTGCGGAATATCACCCGGGCAAAACTCCTTGGGGTATAAAATGTGAAATTGCTCTACCATGTGCAACACAAAATGAGTTGAATGCTGAAGATGCTAAAACTCTTATTGCTAACGGCGTAATTGCGGTTGCCGAAGGTGCCAACATGCCTTCAACACTCGAAGCAACCGAGATTTTGCTCCAAGCAAAAGTGCTTTTTGCTCCAGGTAAAGCCTCCAACGCTGGTGGTGTTGCAACTTCCGGTTTGGAAATGTCGCAGAACTCTCTTCGTCTCTCTTGGACACGAGAAGAGGTCGACGCACGTTTACATGGAATTATGAAAAGTATACACGCCTCATGTCTTAAATATGGAGCAGATGGTGATTCAATCAACTACGTGAAAGGTGCCAACATTGCAGGATTTGTAAAAGTAGCAGATGCAATGCTTGATCAAGGTGTAGTTTAATGTACTATTTTTAAAGTGATTAGAGCCCCGATATATTCAGTTATATCGGGGTTTCGTTGTTATGGAATGAATGATCAAATACCCCAAAATGGGTATTGTAGCTTGAAGTCAATGTTCTTCAATTTGCGATTCTTTAGAATTAATCTAAATAATGTCATTCTTTATGTTTATCAAATCAATTATCTCCTCCCTTCTTTGCATAACGGCATTTAATCTTTCTGCTCAAATCGCAGATACACTTATTACACACGAAGCTGCTGAAGTCCAAATTCAAGCGGCTCGTGTAAGATCACAAATTGAACGCATGGAGCATGTGCATGGCATGGCGCTAACTGCGGGCAAGAAGAATGAGATTGTAAACCTGACTGGATCAAATGCGGATCTCAGTTCAAATAACACAAGGCAAATATTTGCTCGCGTTCCTGGCATAAGTATTTGGGAAAGTGATGGAAGTGGCATCCAAGTTAATATTGCAAGTCGAGGACTTAGCCCAAATCGTTCATGGGAATTTAATACCAGACAAGACGGATACGATATTTCACCTGACGTTTTCGGCTACCCAGAGTCTTATTATTCGCCACCGATGGAGGCTTTGCAAAGAATTGAATTAATTCGAGGCGGTTCTTCGCTTCAATATGGTCCTCAGTTTGGTGGAATGCTAAATTACATCCTGAAAAATGGTGAAGGCGATCGAAAATTATTTTACGAAGGACGACAGACTTCAGGGAGTTATGGGCTTTTTACATCTTTTAATGCAATCGGCGGCACAATAGGTAAAGTTTCTTATTATTCATTTTTTCAAAATAGAACAGGCGAAGGATGGCGTGACAATAGTTCTTATTTTTCGAGAACCGGTTATGCATCATTGACTTGGAACGTAAATAAAAAATTAAATATTGGTTTTGCATACACAAGAATGACCTATGAAAGTCAACAACCTGGAGGCTTGACCGACCAACAATTTGAAGAAGATTCCAGACAAAGTTCTAGATCAAGAAATTGGTTTAGTGCTCCTTGGAATGTTGCAGCTCTTACCGCGAATTTGGAAGTTACCAAAAACACAAAATTGAGTGCCAAAATTTTTGGAGTGATCGCAGAAAGAAACAGCGTTGGCTATGTTAGATCAATAGACATTCCTGACACATTCAATGTTGCTTTAAATTCTTATAATCCAAGACAAATAGATCGTGATTTTTATGATAATATTGGCGCAGAAGTTCGGTTACTCCATGCTTATAAATTATTAAAGAACACAAGTCATTTAGCAGTAGGAGTTCGCATTTATCATTGCGAAACTGATCGCAAACAACTTGGAAAAGGCACAGCCGGAGACGATTATAGCGTTGAGTTGACCGAACCTCAATTCGGTAGATCACTTGAGTTTGGGACAACCAACTATGCTTTTTTTGCAGAGAATATTTTTAAACTAACTTCAAAATTGACCATTACACCTGGTGTTCGGTATGAGAATATCCGTAACACTTATTCGGGCTATATCAATACTACGGATGACGGTGTTTTGGCAGGTGAATCGCGTCAGAGAAATGTAGTTCTTGCCGGAGTCGGAGTTGAGTATTCAATGACAAGAAGCACCAATTGGTATGCCAATATTACTCAAGGATTTCGACCAGTCACTTATTCTGATTTAACACCTTCTGCAACAACTGATGTCATCGATCAAAATCTAAAAGACGCAACGGGCTACAATTCCGATATGGGTTATCGTGGCATGATTGGCTCCTGGTTAAATTTTGATTTGGGTGTTTTTTATATGTATTATAACAATCGAATTGGAACACTAGTGGTTGATGGCATTAACTACCGCACTAACATTGGAGCAAGCACTAGTAAAGGAGTAGAGGCATTTGTTGAAGTGGATTGTTTCAAGGCTTTTAAATTGAGAAAAGAAATGGGGTCATTGTCTTTCTTTGTCAGTTCAGCAATTGTAGATGCTAGATACACACGTTGGGATAATCCTGCAATAGCACAAGATGCTAATAAAGCAATAGAAGGTAAAAGAGTGGAATATGCTCCACGTTACACCCATCGATATGGATTGACATACCGCAACAATCGATTCAGTTTTGAAACTCGTTTTAACCAAGTAGGAAAAGTGTATGCAGATGCCGCGAATACTGAAAAAGCCTCTGCAAATGGTCAGTCAGGCATAATAAGAGGTTACGAAGTAATAGATTTATCAATAAGTTATAAAATATCGGAGAATTTCACTGTTCAAGTAGGGGTAAACAATTTTACAGATGCGCGCTATGCAACGAGAAGAGCGGGAGGTTATCCCGGCCCCGGATTGATGCCGGCTAACGGTCGTACAGCATTTTTTACTTTGGGTTTGAATTTTTAAATCGGTACAATTAGTTAAGGTTTTTTTTGAATCTATCCCAAAGTTACTTATAAAATGGTCCAAGCCGTTTTATAAGTTGCAGTGGAAAATGCCGTTATGATTGATGCTTTGTACAATATAGAGAAACGGAATTGGTCTCGTGCATAAATTCAAACGGTTATGTTAGTCATCCCCAAATTTGGGGATAAGGCTGAAACTGAATCAATTTATTGAATTCAGATATTTGATGCATATTTCTTGGAAAAAGGAGGCGGTTATTAACAAGCAACCTATTTATTCTTTTTTTCATCTAACACACGTTGCTTTCAGTAATATTGCTCAATAAATTAGTTCATACCCAAAAAATGAGAACACTCCTACTTTCACTTCTATCTATTTATTCATCTCTCGCATTTTCACAGGTAACTTTTTGGACAGAAGATTTCGGCACTGGCTGTGATCAAGGACAATTGGCAACATCCTCTTTCACCGGATTTGGATTTTGGACAATGACCTCCACAGGAGCTAATGAAGCAACAGCAAACAATTGGTTCATTAGTGCTATGGCAAATGGCGGATCAGCAGGACAGTGTGCCGCAGTTTGTGGGGATAATAGAACTCTGCACATTGGTCCAGAAGAAAGTTTTTTAGGAACTGATATAGGGCCTCAATATTATGAAGGATTGGCCTCTTTTTGCGGCTTCATACCATGTGGAGCCACGGACAAGAGAATTGAATCACCAGTAATAAATTGCGCAGGATTCTCTAGTGTTACAATGTCTTTTTTGTACCTTGAAGGTGGCAATTCAATTGATAATGCAACGGTTTGGTACAATGATGGCGCCGCGTGGACTCAATTAGTGGACCCTGCAAAAACCCCTGTTGGCAGTTGTGGTGGATTTGGTCAATGGACTGAATATACAATTGCTCTTCCTGTCTCTGCCAATGAGAATCCTAACGTGAAAATAGGTTTCCGTTGGATTAATAATGACAACAACCAAGCAACCGATCCGGCGTTTGCTGTCGATAATATTTCTTTGAGTGGTGCGTTTGGCGATGACTTAAATCCTCCTACCTTAATATGTCCCGGCGGTGGTTTGGCATTTATTGAGGACAACTGCGAAGCTGTTCTACCTGATTTTATCGTCGAAGTTTTTGTCACTGACGATAGTGATCCTTTTCCTATGATTGAACAATTTCCGGATCCCGGTACTCTCATTACTGAAATGACAGAAGTACTCATTGTAGCAACTGATCTCTCAGGTAATTCTTCCGAATGTTCAATAATTGTTGATGTATTAGAAGTTTCTCTTCCAACAATTATATGTCCTCCGGTAGTCACTTTAATCGTTGCCGAAGGCGAAACTGAGGGCGCAATTATAATGCTACTTCCAGTCGCTACAGACAATTGTCCGGGTACAACTTGGACAAATGATTTTAATAACACGGCTAATGGCTCTGGTACATATCCGGTTGGAAATACCGAAGTTGTATTCACAGCAACAGATGCTTATGGAAATACCGCTGTTTGCAGCACTGCTGTTGTCATTGAAGTTGATGGTACTCCTGAATGTTGTTTCGGCGACTTTAACTGCGATGGAGTAATCAGCGTTGCAGATCTTCTGATTCTTATTCCGCAATTCGGTTGCACAGCAGCTTGTACAACCGATCTTGATAACGATGGAGTAGTAGCGGTTTCTGATTTGATTATATTCAATGGACTTTACGGACTTATTTGTCCGTAATCGATTGGGAATTGTTTTTTAGTTAATACAGGATAATCGATCTGTTAGTCTTCGAGTATTACATTTGCGCGAATTTATTCATCTTTATAAATTCAGACATGACCAATTTCGAGGAAAAGTTTATAGGTGAGGGTCTCACTTATGATGATGTTTTATTAGTTCCTGCATATTCCAATGTGCTTCCAAGGGAAGTCGAGATTAAGTCGAGATTTTCTAGAAATATTCTTCTAAACACACCTCTGGTATCAGCGGCGATGGATACAGTAACCGAAAGTGAAATGGCTATTGCAATGGCCAGACAAGGCGGAATTGGTGTTATTCATAAAAACATGACCATTGCCCAGCAAGCCGCTGAGGTAAGGAAAGTAAAACGATCCGAAAGTGGTATGATTCAAGATCCTATCATTCTTCATCTGGGAGCCAATGTTGCCGACGCACTCAAACTGATGGCAGAGAATAAAATTGGGGGTATTCCGGTTGTAGATGCTGATAGAAAACTTTGCGGCATTGTTACCAATCGTGATCTTCGTTTCGAAAAAGATTTTGAAAGACCAATCACTGCTATAATGACATCAAAAGGTCTTATTACTACAGATAAACCAAACGACATGGTCGCGGCAGAAGCGATTTTAAAACAACATAAAATTGAAAAGCTCCCCGTTATAGACAAAGAAGGCAGGCTCATTGGATTGATGACCTATCAAGACATTATTAAACTTCGAAAATATCCAAATTCTTGCAAAGATCACTTTGGGAGACTTCGTGTGGCAGCCGCAGTCGGTGTTACTACCGATACAATGGAACGTATAGAAGCAGTTGTTAAAGCAGGGGTCGATGCTGTCGTTATCGATACTGCTCACGGGCATTCTCAAGGTGTTATTGATATGCTCACAAAAGTGAAATTACAATTTGGCGATAAGATTGATCTTATTGTTGGAAATGTTGCTACCGCCGACGCTGCCAATGCATTGATTGGTGCCGGCGCTGATGCTGTAAAAGTCGGTATAGGGCCTGGCTCTATTTGCACTACAAGAGTCATCGCCGGAGTTGGAGTTCCACAACTGACGGCAGTATTTGATGTTGCTAGAGGAATTAAAGATCCTTCCATACCCATTATCGCTGATGGTGGGGTACGATTTACAGGAGATATTGTCAAGGCAATTGCAGTAGGAGCAAGCACCATCATGGTTGGCTCAATGCTTGCCGGCACAGAGGAAAGTCCGGGTGAAACTATTATCTACGAAGGAAGAAAATTCAAATCATATCGCGGAATGGGATCAGTTGAAGCAATGGCGCAAGGCAGCAAGGATCGCTATTTTCAAGATGCCGAAGACGACATCAAAAAACTTGTTCCAGAAGGCATCAGCGGCCGAGTTCCTTTCAAAGGAACTGTTCAAGAAGTTATGTATCAAGCCATAGGCGGCCTTCGTGCTGGAATGGGATATTGTGGATGCAAAGACATAGAAAGTCTCAAACAAGCCAAGCTTATACGGATCACTAGCGCAGGTGTCAAAGAAAGTCATCCTCACGATGTGTTTATTTCGAGAGAGGCACCGAATTATAGCATAAGGTAGTTTTAAGTTTGAAGATTATTCTACACAAAATGATTTTGACATTAAATTTTTCTCTTGACACGAATGACTTCCTTACCGCAGGCAGGATCTGAAGTTTTAAAGTGTTTTTGGTCTTGAGCAGAGAGTCGTGTAAATCGTACAATCAAGTCAAACTTTGTACATTTCATATCAAGTAATGTAACTAGTCCCAATGGTTTGATCTTGATATTTGTTATATAGTATGAAATCAATAATAAGTTTAGTTGCGATATTCCTTCACGTCTCAGTTTTGTCACAACGTCTACTACTCCTATTTCTAAAATTGAAAAAATACATAGTGTGCATATTGGTAAAAGAATAAAATATGCAATGAGAAAACTTGAGCTTGGCACTAATTGGAGAATAATTCATGAACCTCCGTTGATTGCTCTGGGAATATGGACGACTGAAATCGATGGATACCAAATTCAATTTAATACAGAACGTATTCCGATGGGCCGCTTAATGAAACATCGATCGAATAAAAACATTAAATCAAAAATCATTAAATTAGGAATAATTGGTGTAACGTGGAAACGAATAGGTAAATGTAAATCTGTCGGAGTTGTCATAACACATATTGCGTTTCATTGTTATATGCCAAGCTATGATCGTCGATCACTCAGTAAAATCGGCATTACAACGCATGGTTGACCGAGCCAATAATTCTTAGATAAATGGTGTGTATGAAGAAACGAGTATAGTCGCATGAAATATTTTGAATCAATAAAGGCCTAATTACATGTGGACTATTTAATATAAATTGTATTTTTAATCCTAAAACTAATAAACGTAACTTTGGAGAATCACATAAGCCTTTTGAGTAGAAAAAAACAATTAAGTATCTCTGTCTTCTTTTTCGTGAATCTCAAAAAACTATAACAGCGAATGCACAAATGGATATTGTCCCATTTCTGGTTAACGGCAAATGGATTTACAACGCTAGAAGTAATAATGAATGAGGTTACGATGAAAGTGATCCAATACTTAGAGCCGTAATTGATGCGTTAGAAGTGAATAATTATGATTACTGGCTCTTGGTTAGTGTCGAAACCTGTCCGCTTTAAGATGCTCCTTTTGGTACTGTATTAATACGTGAAGAGAATGGAAAATGGTATTCTTATTCATCAGAAGTTGGCGATGTATTCCTCTGTAACTATACACTTGAGCTAAATGATTGCAGTGACATTTATAATCCAGATTTTTTCTTTAGCGAAAACCATACGGAATCTTTTACGGGTATCGAAATACTTACGATAGATATTTATGATAATGTCCTACGAAGAAAATGGGTCTTGCATCCGTTGTCAGTTGAGGATGGTTATGACGGTTGGGACGAAGAATGGGTGGAAGGAATGGGAAACAATCTGTGTTTTGGTAACCACCAAATCTCATGGCTTTTCGATGCCGATTGATCTTTATTGGCTTGCTTTGGCAGTGATACATAACTCGTTTACTCGATTAGTTATTTTTCTGAATGGTATTGGATTGGTAGTGTTGGTGAGTTGGAAAGTAATTTTACTCTGTCGCCTAACCTTGCTTCCGAAAATGTTTTTATTATATCCGAACTGGGGTTGTCAATCAAACAATTTAATTGGTCAATATTCGACTTAAGAGGTCAATCTTATACGAATATTGTCATTACTATTCATGAAGACAATATCTCAATCGAGCTGAATTCACCTTCGAACGAAGTCTATTTCGCAAATGGTACAGATGAAAATTCACAACTCCATAACGGCGAAATTAATAGTAAAGAAGTGATTTTTTATGAATTGAAATGTTCATCCTCCCACATCCAGCTTTCTCAAAATTGGATTCGGCATTCATTTGAGGTAGTACTTGATAGAATAGGATACTTAGCGGAATGAGAAATTCCAAATTTTTTGTATTGAAATATTTGATCTACGAAATACTTTTTAAATTTCTAAATTTTTAAATCAAAAAAAAATCCCCCATCACGGAGGATCTTTTCCTTAACCAAAACCACTATAAAAACCAAACCTTTAGCATTAACGCATGCTGTTGTTTTATGAAACAGCTATCTCTTTTTTCTGTACTTTCGCATCAACTGCTTTTTTAGGCAAATGGATACTTAGAATTCCGTTGTTGTACGTTGCTTCTATAAGCTCTGTGTCTAGCGTTTCAGGCAAAGTGAAAGCTCTTTTGAAAGCATTGAAGTGAAATTCTTTTCTTGTAAATTTTTCGTTCTCCTCAAGTTTTTGTTCTTTTTTCTCTGCGGAAATAATCAGATTATTTTCTTCGAGATTGATTTTAAAATCACTCTTTTCCATCCCAGGAGCAGCGAGTTCTATTACAAACTCTACAGGAGTTTCCTTTATGTTTGTTTTGGGCTGAGCAATCGCTGAATTCTGATTGGTAGCAAAATCACTTAGAAAATTCTCATCGAAAAGAACATTAAAAGGAGATGTTGGGCGACCGAAACGTCCGTAATTTTTTGTTGGGTACATGTTATTACAATTTTTGGGGTTGAACATATTTTTCATACTGACCGACACTACAACTTGAGTACCAATTCAATTTTACTGAAATAATTGCTGATTTTATAAAAACAAATGGACATAATTTCCGATTTTACGTATTTTATGCGTCAAAATGTCTTAACCGTGGAAGTTATTCATTCGAAATAGCATCAGAGCGAGTAGTTTTGAGCCTTGAATTATGCCGCTTACTTTTAAATTAGAACATACTGACCCGGGCTCCAATGCCAGAGCTGGGTCCATGCAAACCGATCACGGTGTTATTCCAACTCCGATATTTATGCCCGTGGGCACTGTTGGTACTGTAAAAGCTATTTCACAACAAGATCTTACGAATGATGTAGATGCCAAAATTATTCTTGGTAACACTTACCACCTTTATCTGCGTCCGGGTATGGAAATAATGCGTGAGGCAGGTGGTTTACATAAGTTTAATGGATGGAACAGACCCATTCTTACAGATAGCGGTGGCTACCAAATTTTTTCGCTTTCGGCAAATAGAAAAATCGCACCAGAAGGAGTAAAATTCAAATCACACATAGATGGTTCAAGGCATTACTTCACACCGGAAAATGTAATAGATATTCAGAGAGTTATTGGTGCTGATATTATCATGGCTTTTGATGAATGTCCTCCATATCCATGCGAACACGATTATGCAAAAAAGAGTTTAGCTATAACCAATCATTGGTTAGATAGATGTTTTAATCGTTTGGATGAAACTGAACCATTGTATGGTCATCATCAAAGTTTATTTCCAATCGTTCAAGGTGGAGTATATAAAGATTTGCGCATAGAAAGTGCAGAATACAACGCTTCTAAACCTGCCGAAGGTCATGCTATTGGCGGATTAAGCGTTGGAGAACCACATGAGATGATGTACGAAACAACGGAACTTGTGTGCGGGATTTTACCAAAAGATAAACCACGTTATTTGATGGGAGTGGGCACACCTTCGAATATTCTCGAATCTATTGCGCTTGGTGTGGATATGTTTGATTGTGTGATGCCAACGCGCAATGCGCGCAACGGACAATTGTTTACCTGGAATGGAGTCATGAATATGCGCAACAAAAAATGGGAGCACGATTTTACTCCGCTAGATCCGGATGGAGAAAGTTATGTTGATCAGTTTTATACAAAGGCGTATGTGAGGCATTTATTTGCAGCCCAAGAATTACTCGCATTGCAAATTGCAACCATACACAATTTGAATTTTTATCTTCGTTTAGTTCGTACTGCTCGTGAGAAAATTATTGAAGGCACTTTTGCTGGATGGAAAAATGAAGCCGTGAAAAAATTGGTTGTTCGATTGTAGTGATTAAAATTTTAGACATATACATCATCAAGAAGTTCTTAGGGACTTTCTTTTTTATGATTGGTGCATTTGTACTGATAGCAATGGTATTTGACATAAGCGAAAACATTGATGAGTTGGTAAAATCACCGGCAACTACATGGCAGATCGTCACTCAATATTATGTCACATTTTGTTTTTATTTCG
>Ga0105048_10003202_pt1 | contig 26768 bp, 24 predicted proteins | sample MAT05_FD_78382 | JGI IMG/M metagenome (GOLD analysis project Ga0105048, IMG submission 78382) | Freshwater microbial communities from Lake Fryxell liftoff mats and glacier meltwater in Antarctica - MAT-05 | ecosystem: Environmental > Aquatic > Freshwater > Ice > Liftoff microbial mat | place...
CCCATCGAATCCAACATTCTCCCCCTTGTCGAAGCCCTCAACACGACGGGTTTAGTCCGAACATTCTCCAGCTGCGAGGGGCATTTCGGCCCAGAGGAACAAACAATTGTTGACCGCAACCACGCCTATGTCCGCTTTGTGCCAGCCGAAGGCATACCAGCCGAACAGGTCGAAACTACGCTGGGGCAGTGGATCATAGCTTACAAAAAAAAGCACGGACTAATGCCCGTGCGCGTAATCGGTTATAAACTCTTTACGCCCGTCGACGACGAGATCGACCTGACGTTTGTGATTGAATTGCACCCCTTCAACCGGTTCGATTTACCCGAGACCAAAGGGGCGGATATTGATCGGGGAGTGAGAAACCTGGCGATTATTATAGAATAAACTGGCTCAAATCACGGTTCTGCACCAGACTATCCAGTTTCTCATTTACCAATTCCTTCGTAACAACTACCTGCGAATTGGCACCGATCACGTCGGGAATGTCGAACATAAAGTCGTTGAGCAGGTGGCTCAGAACGGTTTGTAACCGTCGGGCGCCAATATTTTCGACTTCCGAATTAACCAGAAATGCGATGCGGGCCATCTCGCGAAGGGCATCGTCATCAAACGTTAGGCTGACTTCTTCGGCGGCCATCATCGCCACGTATTGCTTGGTAAGGGCATTTCTCGGTTCTTTCAGGATGTGGTAGAAGTCATCTTCCGACAGGCTTTGCAACTCCACCCGAATCGGGAAACGGCCTTGTAATTCGGGAATGAGATCGCTGGGTTTCGAGACGTGGAAAGCCCCGGCTGCTACAAACAGAATATGGTCGGTATGAATGGTGCCGTATTTGGTGTTCACTGCGCTGCCCTCCACAATCGGGAGCAGGTCGCGTTGCACACCCTCGCGGCTCACGTCGGCCCCGCCCGATGATCCACCGGAGCGATTGGAGGCAATTTTATCGATCTCGTCAATGAAAATGATACCCGTATCCTCCGCTTTCCGAATAGCCTCTTCCTTCACTTCATCCATGTCGATGAGTTTGGCAGCTTCCTCTTCAAACATTATTTTCTTGGCTTCGGCGATGGTTACCCGGCGTTTTTTACCGCGCTTAGGCATCATCCCGCCAATCATTTCCTGAATATTCATCATCGACAAATCGTCGATAGCCCCGCCCATCACGCCGATATTAGGCATTTGTGACTGATGCACATCGATGTCGATCTGGCGGCTGTCCATCTCGCCCGACTGAACTTTAACCCGGAACCGTTCGCGGGTGCGCTCGTTTAGTTCGGCGTCGGAATCGCGGATACCTTCGCCGTTGTCAGCATTAGCATCACCAAAACCAAGTTGTTTGCCGTTGCTGGTCGAGCGTACCGATGGAATCAGAATATCCAGGATCAGGTCGTCCACAATTTGTTGGGCACGAACCTTCACAGCCTCTTTTTTGGCGGCTTTCACCATGTTTACCGACTGCTCTACCAGGTCACGCACCATGCTCTCGACATCGCGACCAACATAACCTACTTCGGTAAATTTAGACGCTTCGACTTTAGTAAAAGGGGCGTCGGCGAGTTTGGCTAACCGCCGGGCGATTTCGGTTTTACCGACGCCTGTAGCGCCAATCATCAGGATATTATTCGGGGTGATCTCCCGCTGCATATCCTCAGGGGCATTCATCCGGCGCCAGCGGTTACGCAGGGCAATAGCTACGTTGCGTTTGGCATCGTGCTGCCCGATAATGTATTGATCTAACTCAGCAACAATCTGCCGGGGTGTAAGGTCTTTGAGAACTGGGGTCATTCGTTAATGGAGCCTTGATGTGGCTCTTGATCAAAGAAACACAATAGCGGTGAAATTGTGCCAATAAAGGGTGAAGTTTTATAACCGGCTCATATCGATTCGCACCGATAACTGACTACTCCCCCCTGCTGTAGGCGCATACACAAAGTGCGCGTAGGTGAGCTGGAACGCCTTTGCCTGCACCGAAGCACCAAAAGACAAACCGGCCAAACCGGCTCCATTCAAAAGGCGGCCTTCCTGCCGTTGGCGGTGATTATAGGCCACCATCAGGTTCACGTTGCGGCTAAACAACAACTCGGCTCCTACAATCAGGTGGTGGGCCAATCGGTTGGCGATGCTCACCTGCCGGGGAATAGGATTACCATTGAGGTCGTAGGTAAGGTTGAGCGCCGGGTCGTTGTACACAATATCGAAGCGGTGAAGCTGGTAGCCGGTCAGTGTTAAACGCACAGGGGCGTGGCGAGGCTTAAACGTAACCCCAGCCTGAAGGTCGAAGGGCAATTCGGCATCGCGCGAAGGGCCGAAATTACGGAGTAAAACACCCGCATTTTTGGCAACCAACCCCACACTTAGCTCGCGTTTCGGATGCCGCCAGACGCCCCCCAAATCGGCCATCAGGCCAAACGCGGAATAGGTTTCGATGGATGAGCCCACGGCTTTTACCGTCGCGCCGATTGAGAAATTGCCTTCGGTACGGGCGTGAGTCAGGCTGAGAGCGTAGTCGTTGGCTGTAAATGTTCCGATCGAGTTTCCCTGCGGGTCGGTGAGGTCGAACTGTCCATAACTCAGGTATTGCAAGCCCGCTGCCCACACCGCTTTATGGTCGGGGTTTCGGCTTTTGATCGGTAACCCATATTGAATCGTGTAATATTTGGCAGCCGCCAGATACGGCATAAAACTGAGGGACAATTGATTGTCGGGTAGCGAATCGGCTAGGGCCGGGTTGTTCTGAAAATACACCCCGTCGGGTCGAGTAGCCGAAGCTACTTGCCCGCCGAGTGCGGCCACCCGTGCATGAGTGGGCAAACCCAGAAACGGGAACACCCGCTGCCCGCCGAAAGGCTGAGCAAGCACATAAGAGCCGGTGAGAAGACCAGCCAGCGAAGCCAGAAACAGGAGTGAAAGGGTACGTTTTTTCAAAGGTAAAACCCATTTGCGGTCCAGCGACGAAGGCTATCCCGAAGACCAGTCCCAAATATACAGCAAACAAACTGCTATTTTTATCCGATTCCCCCTATGTTATGTACACACTTTATGCCCACGAGGAGTGTCAGAAACCATTTGCGGCCTGAATTGGTGTCCCGGTCTTGAGCGAAGTACCCGGTAAAGCGCATCTCCAATTTGCTCCCAATGGTTGGAATGTGCAGTTTTGTTTTTTGCACAAACCTATCCTGCATGATTACCAACGACGCCGTCGTTCTCGGCATTTTGTTAGCCATTCTGGCTTTCGTGTTCCAGACCTCCGACAGCCCCCGCCCCTTCTGGCAACGGTTTTATCACTACGTACCCGCCACACTCCTGTGTTATTTTTTGCCCTCCCTGCTCAATACCAGCGGCTTAGTCGACGGGGCCAACACCGGTTTGTACCCGGTGGTATCGCGGTATCTGCTGCCGACTAGTTTGGTGCTGTTTACGCTCAGCGTCGATTTTGGGGCGTTTCGGCGGTTAGGTAAGGCCTCGGTGTTGCTGTTTGCGGCTTCGGCGGTGAGTATTATGCTGGGTGGCCCGCTAGCCGTTTGGTTGCTGGCCCATATAGCACCAGAACTGGTAGGTGGGCAGGGTCCCGATGCTGTTTGGCGGGGTATGGCCACTATGGCCGGAACCTGGATTGGCGGTGGAGCCAACCAAACGGCTCTCAAAGAAGTATTTCAACCCAGCGACAAACTGTTTTCGGCTTTTGTCACGGTCGATATTTTCGTAGCCAACATCTGGCTGGCGATATTGATCTACGGCGCGGGTCGCTCCCAAACCATCGACCGCTGGTTCCGGGCCGATGCATCGGCTGTTGAGGCCGTAAAGAAACGAGTGACCGAACAGGCCGAAGCAATCCGGCGCATCCCAACGGTTACGGATTTCATCACCATTCTGGCTCTCGGCTTCGGAGCCACCGCCATTGCCCACGCCCTTGGCGACTGGATTGCCCCCTACATCGACGCAAACTATCCCGCTCTAAAGCAATTCAGCCTGAACGCGCCCTTTTTCTGGATTATAGGTACTGCCACGGCTATCGGTATCGGGTTATCGTTTACCCGCGCCCGTCAGCTCGAAGGAGCCGGGGCATCCAAAATCGCAACGATCTTCCTGTACGTGATGATCGCCACTATTGGCCTTAAAGCTGATGTGCTGGCCATTGCCGAACAGCCGGGTCTGATTCTGGTAGGGCTGATCTGGATGGCGTTTCACGTCCTGATTATGATTGGCGTATGTCGATTGTTTCGAGCCCCCTATTTCTTCCTCGCGGTGGGAAGTCAGGCCTGCATTGGCGGCCCGGCCTCAGCACCCATTGTAGCAGCCGCTTTTCACCCGGCACTAGCCCCGGTGGGTGTGCTGATGGCCATTATGGGTTACGCCGTGGGTACGTACATGGGCTACGTATGTGGCATACTGATGCAGTTGGCCTCGCCGTAGTGTTTTGGTAAACGGCTGACGGTGCGAAACACTCAATCGCCACCACCTCCGCAGCCACTACACCCCGAACCCGAACAGCCAGAGCCACCACTATCCCCACCCGCGTCGCCGTGATGCCCACTATCCGTGGTGCTGCAACCCATTGTGCCACACCTGACCACAAGCCAACAAAAATCAACTCATGACCTTAGACTAGGCCACTGTACCGGAAGAGGCTGTAAGGTCGTATCATCCGGGAGCCTAATTTGGCCGCATTAACGCCATGCATGGCGTTGCTAGAACTCAAAATCTACTTCCAACGCATCGGTAAATGAATAGCTGCGGTCAAAAATCTCTAAAGAGACTGTCGACAACTGATTTAAATTTTGAACGCTGAGTTTTTGGGGTGTAATCGTAAACCGTAGCCGATTGCCGTGCCAGTGTATGTTAAATTGTAGTTTTTTATAGGTTTTGGGTAGTTTCGGATTGACCCGCAGTTGCCCCCCAACCATTCGCACACCACCAAAACCAAAAACCACCGTTTGCCAAACCCCACCCAAAGCGGCAGAGTGAATACCGTGGTCGGATGATTTCATGTTTTGGGTTAAATCGATCTCGGCGGCTTTGCTAAAGAGCGCGTACGATAAATCGGTATCGTCAATGTCGGAGGCTAAAATGGCATGGGTAGACAAACTCAATGAAGAATCGTGCAAGGTTTTCGCTTCGTAATAGTGGTAGTTTGCCACTTTCACGTCTTTACTGAATTTATGTTCCAACAAATACATTAGCATCACAATCGAAGCCTGTTTTGATACTTGGAGCTGATTGACCTGGCTGAGACTATAATCTAGGAAAATAGACCCTACGTGTTCTTGGTTTTTATAGTTTGACAGATCAATCGTTTGTTTCAATAAATAGGTGTCATCTTGCGGAATCACCAAATCGGGGCGTGACTGTGGTAAATATACTTGCGTGATTTTACCCTCCAATTCCTTTATTTCGCTGTCCAAATGAAGTTTTTGGTTCAGTCGTGCAAAAACTTGGGGCTTGTTTTCTTTGAGTTTATAGTAATAAGCAATGGCATTTTCGATGCACCAATGCGCCGTGTAATTGGTAAAAGCATCGTTATTGACGTGTTCTTTGTACTCATCGGGTCCTACTACGTTGTTGATGTGGTATTGCTGTTTTTCGTCGTTCCACTCCAGGCGGCTACCCCAAAAAATACCCGTATCAAGCAGCATTTCGTAACCTGCCCGTTCCATAAAATCCTCGTCGTTGGTAACCATGTAATATTGCCAAATCGCAAAAGCTACGTCCGATGTGATGTGTTGTTCAATAAATCCACTCCAAATTTTGGTCGACTCACCCGTCAGTATGTCGGCAGCACCCCAGATAGGCGTTACTTCGCCGTCGTCCATCCAGGCTGATTCCCAAGGATACATGGCACCTTTGAAGCCATTTTCGAGGGCTTTTTTGTGCGCTCCTTCCAGGGTATTATAGCGATACTCGAGCAGACTTTTGGCTACCTCGGGTAGGCTATAGGTGAAAAAAGGCAACATAAAAATCTCGGTATCCCAAAACGAATGGCCTTTGTAGCCTTCGCCCGACAGCCCCTTGGCACCAATGCCGTAGCGATTGTCGTGGGCGGGGGTCATAACCAGCAAATGGTATTGGGCAAAACGAATGGCCAACTGATCAAAACTACTTTCGGCGTCAATCAGAACATCGACTACCTCCCACCGTTTTGCCCAGGCAGCGGCACTTTCGGCTAAGCGTTGGTCATACGTTTTTTGGTGTGATTGTTTGAGTGCTTCCACCGAAAACGCCTTCAGATTGTCGGTACTTTGGCCTGCTACATCCTGGTCGCGGGTCGTAAAAATATTGGACGTTTTATCTAAATATACCGTTTCGCCGGCTTCCAATTTGGCCGAATAGATCATAAAAACCTTACGACGATCCATGGCAAACCGCGACGATATGCGTGTGGCATCGTCGTTTACTTTAAGGTCGTGAACGGTGTTATGTATAAAAGTAACCTTCGATTGGGTCGTGGTCTGGAGCATCTGTACGTATTTCTTGTCGTAAATACGCTTTTCGCCTTCGTGGAAATGCTGCGCCCCACTATTGGAAAACTGCCCGTTGATACCGCTCTGAATGGAAATCGAAGCGGACTCGTGGAGGGCTTTGATGCTCAGCGAAAACGAAATTTCGTGTAGATTAGAAAAACTAATGAATTTTTTGAACGTAAAGGCAAATGCTTTTCCCGCGTTATTCATCCAGGTAAATTCACGGACTACCTCGCCATTTTGGAGGTTGAGGGTGCGGTGATAATCGCTGAAAGTGCCTTTTTCTAAACTAAACAAGTCGCCATCTATCGAGATTTCTAAAGCCGTTAGGTCAGCCGCATTGGGGAGTTCGGTAACGTCGTATTCGTCAAATTTATTGAAAGTACCCGCCACAAACGTATTTCTGACCTGCCCGATGTATGTTTCTTCGGTGGCACAACGGATTCCCATGTAGCCATTGCCCTGGCAAAAAATAGTTTCGCACTTTCCTTGAAAGCGTACATCGAAAGATGCTTCGCTCACCAGCCAATTTTCTAACGCGCCGGTGCCGCTGTTGTAATGAATCATAGTAGTTAAAATAATGACGACGGGGCTGCAGCGGCCGACCGTTGCCCGTGAAGTGATAGGTTATGCTATTCTGGCTTCGGTTTCTTTATCAAAAAACCGAAGTCGTTCAATATCGACGCCGATGCGTATTATGTCCCCGATTTTGTAATCCTGCTCGGAGTTAGTGCGAAAACAATAGGTTTGGGCAGGATTCCCCACAAAATGAAAATAATTGAAAGTTTCGCTGCCCGTAGGTTCTACGTTATCAATCATCACCGCTACATCTTCTGACAGCCAACGGACTTTTTCGTAGTTTTTATCGTAAATATATTCGGGGCGAAAGCCGTAGGTTACTTCTTTGCCCACATTTCCTTTGAGCTTTTCGACGAGGGCATCAGGCACCCCAAACTTTACGTCTTTTGATCTGAATTTCAGTTTATCCTCCAGGATGATTTCTCCATCTAAAAAATTCATGGCAGGACTTCCGATAAAGCCCGCCACAAACTTGTTGACAGGTTCATGAAAAAGATTCATGGGTGTATCGAACTGCTGCACGATGCCTGCCTTTAAAACCACGATTCGGTCGCCCATAGTCATGGCTTCGATTTGGTCGTGGGTGACATACACCATCGTAGCATTGAGCTGTTTGTGGAGTTTTTTGATTTCGGTACGCATCTGCACCCGAAGGCTGGCATCTAAGTTGGAGAGCGGCTCATCAAACAAAAATACGTCGGGGTTGCGTACAATGGCCCGTCCGATGGCCACGCGCTGGCGTTGCCCACCCGACATTTCGCGGGGCGTGCGGTCGAGTAAATGCTCAATCCCCAAAATTCGTGCTGCTTCGGTCACTTTGCGCTGGATTTCGTCCTTGGGTGTTTTTTGGAGCTTAAACGAAAAAGCGATGTTGTCAAAAACCGTCATGTGTGGGTATAAAGCATAATTTTGGAAAACCATCGCAATGTTGCGCTCTTTGGGCGATAGTTCATTGACCCGTAAATCGCCGAAATGCATATCGCCACTACTGATTTCTTCCAAACCTGCTATCATCCGCATCAGTGTGGACTTGCCACAACCCGACGGCCCTACCAGGACCACAAACTCTTTGTCTTTAATATCCAAACTAATGCTTTTGATGGTCGGAACGTCGCCTTTGCGGTAGGTTTTTACAATATTGCCCAGCTTGATAGTTGCCATTGTATGTGTGATAAATTTTGGTCGTTTGATTACTGAAAAAAATTACCCCTTCAAGCCCGTGCTTGCTACGCCCTCCACAAAGTAGCGTTGAAAGATGATGAAGATGGCCAAAGTGGGCAATGAAATCAAGATTGTACCCGCCATGAGTAGCGGCCAATTGGTCTGTAATTCATCTTTCAAACTTGCCATTCCCAACGGCAGCGTGTACATATTGTCGGAATACAAAACGATAACAGGCCACAAAAACTCATTCCAGGAACCCTGAAACGTATAGATAGCAACAGCGGCTAAGGCAGGTTTTGAAATGGGCAGGAATATTTGCCAAAAAATTCGGAAATACGAGCAACCGTCAATCAGGGCGGCTTCTTCCAAATCTTTGGGAATACTCTCAAAAAACTGCTTCATCAAAAAAATATTAGTGATACTCACCAATCCTGGAATAATCAACCCAGGATAGGTATTGACCAAATGAAGCTCGTTGAGAATGATAAATTTTGGCACCAATAAAATAATACCTGGGATCATCAGACTGCTAATGAGCAGTGTGAAGATTAGTTTCTTGCCAGGGAATTCTAAACGTGCGAACGCAAAACCAGCTAAGGCTGAAAAAAATACATTTGAAACCGTTTGTATCGTCGTGACCAGCAAGCTGTTTATGAGCCAACGGGCAAAGGGTAGGTCGTTCCAAACCGATTTGTAGTTGGCCAACGTTACCGAATCAGGAATCAACTGAATCGGCCATTGAAACACATCTTTGTTGGTATTGAACGAAATAGACAAGGAAAACAAAAATGGCCCAATATAAATGGCAGATACCACCAGCAAGAACACCAGGAAAAATACCTTTTGTAATTTTATTTTTTTCATCGTTTCACTTAATGATTAAGGAATAGGAGCAAAATAAACCACTAAATTCTACCTTTTCATTTATTAATTATCACCTATCATTCACTATTTACATCAATAAGAATCGGGCGGGAAATACTTTTTTTGAATGGCTGTAGTGGTAAAAATAATCATGGCCAGTACAATAGCTGAGGCCGCTCCAAAGCCAAATCGAAAGTATTTAAACGAATTTTGATAAGCAAAATAAGACATCGTGGTAGAGGCATTGTCGGGGCCACCGCTACTCATCACAAATACCTGATCGAAAACCTGAAAACACCCAATCAAGCTCATTACCATCACAAAATACGTTACAGGGCGCAGCATCGGCACCGTTATTTTCCAAAACTGTTGCCACGTATTGGCACCATCTATCTTGGCGGCTTCATACAATGACTGCGGTATGTTTTGTAAACCGGCTAAAAAAGATACCATAAAATAACCCGACGTAGACCATACATTGAGCATCATAATAGCGGGCAATACCGTACTCGGATTGGTCAGATAGTCAATATTAGATTCAATCCCCAGTTTTGAAAGTAAAAAGTTGAGCAAGCCAGGCTTAGAATAAATCCAGACAAAAATAATGGACGTAACGACCGACGATGTAATGGCGGGAATGTAAATAGCGACCCGAAAAAATGTTTTGCCAGGAATTTTTTGGTTCATCAAAAAAGCCAAAAACATCGCTAAAATGGTTTGCGTTGGCACAACCCCGATGGTATAAAAAAGCGTATTTTTGACGGCCTTGATAAATACATCGTCTTTGAAAATTTCGATGTAATTGCCCAAGCCTACAAAAGGTTTGTCGGGAATCAGTAAATTCCAGTCGAAGAAACTTACCCCAAACGCAAACACGATGGGCAGGAATATAAATACCGAAATCAGTAGCAGCGGAAATGCCAAAAAGGTATATGCCCAAACGGCTTGCTCTTGATTGATGCTCTTAAATTTCATAGTCGTGTTTGGTTATTTCAGCCGATATTTCGCTACCCTCGGCTCTAACTCTTTCATGGTTAGAATCGGGTCTTTACCTTTGTAAAAAATAGCTTGCAATGCTGCGTTCGACTCATCGTACCAGCGTTGCATATAGTTAATTTTGAAATTCACGGCAAAAGGTACACTCTCCATAAATACCTTATAAACAGGGTCTTTGTAAAATCCATTGGCTTCGGCTACACTCTTGCGCGTGGGCAAGGCAAGGCCCGACTTTGTCCATTCGGCCATTCCTTTTTTTCCTGCCAAATAGGCCAACATCGTCCAGGCCTGGTCGGGATATTTGGCTTCTTTAGGGATGACAAAACCCGTGGAAAATGCCAAAGTTGCTTGTTTTTTACCCGCAGGAAGTGGCACTACGCCCCATTCGATGTCGGGATAGGCTTCTTTCAAATAAGGAATCATCCACCCGCCCGAAATCGCCATAGCAGCGTTTTTGCGGCCTATCACGTCGCCATTCCAGCCTGCACCCATGTCGCTCGGAATCGTCGCTATTTTTTTTTCGTATAGGCCGTGATAAAAAGTCAGGGCTTGTGTAAAAGCGGGGTCATTGATTTTGAGATTGCCTTGCGCGTCGTGAAACTCCCCCCCATTTTGATACACAAAGGCCATGAGCATTTCAATTGCAGGCTCAATCACAAGACCGTATTGGTCGGTTTTGCCGTCACCGTTGGTGTCTTTTGTCAATTTTCGGGCGGCATTTTCCAGTTCTGCCCAGTTTTTGGGCGCGGCTGAAATGCCCGCCTGGGCAAACATTTTTTTGTTGTAAAACAGCACATACACATTAAAATCTTTCGGAAAACCGTAGAAATGGCCCCGGTCTTTGTACGAATCTCGAAAAACAGGAAAAAAATCGTTGATATCGAAAGTCGTATCGCGCTGCACGTAATCATCTAATGGCTTGAGAATATCAAAATGATAAAACGAGGGCGCAGTAAAACTCTTGAGCCAAAAAAGGTCAGGAGCTGTATGTGTACCCAGCATCAGCTGAATCTTTTCGGGATAGTTGCCCGGAATGGGTTCATATTTAAACGCTACGTCGGGATTATCTTTTTTGAAACTCTCCAAATTTTGACGAATAATTGACTGCTCCACCGGGCTGGATTGCCAACTGGTATAACGGAGCGTTTCTGCCGACTCCGAACAACCAATGGTCAGAACCAGTAAAGTGGCTAAAAGTAAATAAGCTAGTTTTTTCACCGTTAGATTTTTTTTCAAAATTATACCATTTTTTGTTAGAATTATTACACTATTTTTGGTAAAGTTGACCCTATTTTTGCCAAAAATAACTTATCGCCTTTATTTTAGGGAAAAAATACGCTGTATAGGCATGAAGCCAAGTTATCAACAACTCAAACTCTCCGCTACTGGCACACCCTTGATGAGTTATTGGGTGATCGAACATTCGTTTGGCTTTCACTGGCATTACCACGAGGAGTATGAACTTTGCTACGTACAAAACGGCGCAGGTACACGCCTGGTAGGCGACAGTGTGCTACCGTTCAGAGATGGCGACTTGGTGCTGTTGGGCCCCAATCTGCCACACACATGGATCAGCAAAGAATACCAAAATGATGCGCCCGACAATATGAAAGTCTTTGTGATTCAGTTTAAGGCCGAATTGCTGGCCAAAGGCCTGGCGCAATACGAAGAGCTACAGCCTATTCTGCTGTTGTTGGATGCTGCTTCGAGAGGTATTGCGTTTGGCGAACAAATAAGCCAAACCCTGCACAAATCGCTCGTGGGACTTCCCAAAGCGCAGGGATTTGAGCGACTGATTCATTTTTTGGAGATTTTTAATACCCTCGCCCAAACGCCCGAAAAACAGTATTTGGCCTCCAATTTATATTCGCCACAGTTGGGCCAGGAGAATGAAAAGCGAATCCGCGCTGTATGTAGTCACATTCACGCGCATTATACACAGCCCATTACGCTCGAAGAAGTGGCTGCCATCGCTGCCATGAACCCTAGTTCTTTTTCGCGCTATTTTACCAAAATGATTGGACAAACCTTTGTGGCCTATCTCAACGAAATTCGCGTAGCCAAAGCCTGTCAGTTGTTGATAGAAAGCAATCAACTCATTGCTGACATTGTTTTTCGGTCGGGTTTCAGCAGCTTTACGCATTTCAACAAGTGCTTTTTGAAACGCACCCAACTAAGCCCGCGTGACTATCGAAAGCGTTATGGGCAACTATGAGCGATGGTGAATAAGACAAAGAGACAAAGAATCTCTATTGAGTTCGATTGAGAAATCAGCCCTACTTTAGCGACCCCAATAAGTCAACTTTGTATTCCGCGCCAATTGTATTGGATATGCAACAACATGTACTCTTCTTCATTCTTTCGTCTTTTTCTGGGCGCAACACAGTTATCTCCCGCTGGGGAGCTCTAAAAAAAAAACAGGTAACTGGGTAAACTGAGGTAATTGGGTAAATAGGCAACTGAGGTAATTACCTCAATTACCTCAGTTGCCTAATCCAGTCCTTCAGTCTCAAACGGATCGTTCAGATGCCGGGCAATGGCGCAACCAATACATCCTGATACTGTTGGTACGTTGTATTGCTGGTCAAGCTCAGGATCATTGTGCTGGCTTGCTCTCCGCGACCGGCTACCTGATGTGGTGGTGTAAATTGCCGCCTACCGCAAACACCGCCGTGGCAATGCGCCAAGTAATGGAGCTTTTATTATGCTACCGCCGTTTTTACTCTACTTTTTACAGCATCCCAACCATTTGCTAACGACTCTTTGGTATCGTCGAATGCGCCGTTGTGTTTCACGTTGTCCCAATTGTCAGCTACTGCACTCTTGGCATCCTCAAAAAGACCATTGGCTTTGTGTTTCAGGCGGCCAGCTTTATAGCGATACCGGGCTTTTGTGGACAGATCGGCGTTGTTGTAGGCCGTTACCAGGGCCACGCCCGCTATCACAGCGGCTGCAATCCCTAACCCAATTGCCCAGGCTGATGTATTTCTTTCTTTCTGTGATTCTTCTTTTGGCGTATTCATGTGGCGCATCATGCCGGCCATCGTTTCCTGCGGAGTCACATACGACATTACCTCATAAGCCTTATTGAGTGGACCACCAGGAACAACTTTTGCTTTACCAGCCATGAGCGCATCATAGCCATCTTTAGCAACCACAGCTGGATCATCTAACTGATCTTCTACATTCAGTTTGGGAGCGCCTGCTTCCCGGAAGAAATTAGTGTCGGTTGCATTAGGCAACAGGGCCGTAACCGTAACATTGGTGTCTTTCAACTCGTTGTTCAGCGACTGCGTGAAATTGAAAACATACGCTTTTGTTGCTGCATAAACCGCCATCAATGGGAACGGCGTAATGGATACCAGTGAGGCCAATTGTAGAATTTTGCCCTCGTTACGAGCAACCATGTCTTTCAAAAATAACTTGGTCATGTGCGTCAGCGTCAACACATTGAGGTGAATCAGCGATTTTTCGCGCTCCCAATCGGTGTCGGTGGCAAACTTACCATAAGTACCCACACCCGCATCGTTTACCAGCACATTGACGGTAATACCCCGGCCTGTAACCTCGTCATATACTTCCTGAGCAACGTTTTCACGAGATAAATCTTTACTGATAACGATGGTCTGAACGCCATAGTCCTGCTTAAAGTCGTCGGCGAGTTGGTTAAGTTTTTCGCCGTTGCGGGCAATCAATACCAGGTTATACCCGCCTTTGGCGAACAATTTGGCCAATGCCTGACCAATGCCACTGGAAGCTCCCGTAATCAGAGCTGTTTTTCCTGCTTCTGAATTCATAGTGTTGAGTATTTAATTAGCTACTTCTTGTTTAACCCACTAACTGCCTAGATGTTTCTGCAAAGAGCCACTGCATCCTATCAAGAATCTTTTTCAGTCTACTTGTTTTTACGGATCTATCCGTAGCTTGTTTTGCACTATTCCAGCAAAGCTGAATCTTTTTCGGCCTTTAATCTGTTACTAATTTGATATAGGTACAGACTTAATCATAAGTCAACCTACTGAATACTAACGAACTATTTGACCCATGCAACCAATTCACGCAAAAAGCCAGCGAGGTATATTCTCAACAGATCAGTCTAAAATTAGGATTTTTTCTAAAGAACGTTCGATCAAGGTTGTAGCTATAAATGCCAGTGTGTACCAACGTTCAACCCGGGTGGCGACTCCATATGGCGAAAACGAAGTAGACCGCGATTAGTCGCTGGCCTTCCATAAAACGAAAAATTCGGGGCATCATCCCTGTCAAAACAGTAAAACTCCGATGGACTCAGGCAGACCCATCGGAGTTTTTTGTTTCTTTGTATCCACCTTTCACCCCAATCCCCTTGTCCCTTCACTCCGACCATATCCGACTGCTATTTGGCCTTAAACTCCGCCAACTCCGTATCGACAGAGGCTTGTCGGTAAGCGAACTGGCTCAGGCGTCAGGAATGGCCGTTTCGTACATTTCCGAGATCGAAAAGGGGCGAAAATACCCTAAAGCGGACAAAATATCGGCTCTTGCCAATGCCATGCAAGTGGACTACGACACGCTGGTATCGCTGAAGCTGAGCAAGAAGCTCGAACCTATTTCGGATCTGCTCCGCTCCAAATTCCTGACCGAAATCCCGCTCGAACTGTTTGGCATCGACCCGTCTGACCTGCTCGAACTGCTAGCCGAAGCCCCCGCCAAAGTGAGTGCCATGATCCGAACATTTATGGACATTGCGCTCAGCTACAACATGAGCGTAGAGCGGTTGTACATGACCATGCTACGGTCGTATCAGGAACTACACGACAATTATTTTGAGGATATTGAAGCTGATGCCGATCGTTTTTTAACCGAATTTGCACCAGCCAATATGTATGTATCAGAAGGTTTATTGACCAATCTGCTAAAAACCCGTTACAGCATCAGCATTCAGCCATTCGACCCCGATACACAGCCCGAACTGGCTTCCTTGCGATCCATTTATCGACCGGCCAAAAAGGTGTTGCATCTCAATGGACGCTTAGCTCCTCAGCAACGGACCTACGTGCTGGCCCGCGAGGTGGGTTTTCAGTACCTAAATCTCAAAGTGCGGCCTTTTGCCTATGCTTTCGTTGAAGCCGACTCGTTTGAGCAGGTGCTGAATAATTACAAAGCATCTTATTTCGCTGGCGCTATCCTGATTCGGCGCGACATGCTACTGGCCCGCATAACGGCCCTATTTGCCCGCTCGACCTGGAACAACGACGATTTCCTGAACCTGATTAACGACTGCCAATCTACGCCGGAACGGTTTTTCTACCGACTCAGCAACTTACTACCCAAGTACTTCGGGATTGATCAGTTGTTTTTTTATCGCTTCAACAACACCGCCGACGAAAACGTCTTTCACCTTACCAAAGAGATGCATTTGTCGCGCTCGCAGGGGCCGCGCGGCATTGTTGATGAGCATTCCTGCCGTCGCTGGATTGCCCTGACTATTCTCCAGGAGTTGTCGTTTCTGCAACGACACAAGAATTTTGAGGGATCACTTTGTCGCGCCCAACTTTCGACCTACTCCGATACGGGGCAGCAATACCTCATTGTGTCAGTAGCGCACCCGCACCGACCTACGGCGCAGGAGAACATGAGCGTGTCGATGTGTTTCCCTGTCAACGACACCCTCCGCAGCAAAATGCAGTTCCTGTCCGACAAATCAATCCCCCACCGGATTGTTAATGAAGCCTGCGAGCGGTGTGGTATCTTCGATTGCAAGGAGCGGGTGGCAGCCCCGATTGTTCTCCAGAAACGCCGTCAGCAAGACGCGATGAAAGCGGCTATGGGTCGGTTGGCATAATTTTCATTTTTTTTTGAAGATCCGCCAGGCATCGCTCGAACGGATTGCATTTACTTTTCCCTGTCTTCACAAATACAAATTTGCCCTTGACATTACGAGAACAGTTCGGTAGGTTAGTATGCTGAAAAACAGCACCTTGTATCTTAAACCAATAAACTTTTTCGTTATGGCACAACAAGCCGTTCTGGAACCTGAATTAGGTCCTATTTTTACTGACAAAGCGCCCTTTCAACTGCCCGAAGAGTTTCGGGAAGGCTTTGCCAAATATATCCCCTACGTTGCCGTTGTGTTGCTACCCTTGTCTCTACTGGCTATTTTGTTTGGTGGAGGAGTAGCTATTCTCAGCGGTTTCTTTCTAAATATCCGCGTCAGCTTAGCCTTACTGGTGATGGTGGCCTCGCTAATTGTTGGTGCATTGGCTATTCCGGGGCTTTTCAAACGCACTCGCGAAAGCTGGACTAAAATGTACATCGCCGAACTGCTCTATATCCTTTCGGCTATTATTAGTTTCGACATTGTTAGCATCATCATTTCCTTTTTGATCGGTCTGTTCATTCTGTTTCAGGTGCGGAGTAAGTACGTAAACTAAACCTGCCTGCGCCCATTTACTGTCTGTATCGGAGACTCGTCCCGGCTGCTCAAATTTTGGGGCAGTTGGAGTGAGTCTTTCCGTTATACCAGAAATCATCTCAACGCATGAAAACAAACCGCTTTTCAAATAGATAACTCCTGCCACTCTAACAATTTGTACAACAACCATCCGGGCCAAGCGACTGTAGGCGAAACGGATCAGAACACAGCCTATATTTAACCGCTCCAGCGGGACAGGATGGCCCAGATTTACACCTATTTTCCAGTACAATCGGTATAAATCTGGGCCATCCGTTTTATCCGTATTTCTATCCCTGTAAATTGCCGTGTATGACAGAACTCCTTTACCATGGCACTCCCGAAGCCCGGCCTGTGCAACACCTTGTTCGGGCCGGTTTGTTGTCGGCTATTTTTGAAAACGGCTCTCTTCGCACTATCAAACTAGGCGATCAGGAAGTCGCTCGAATGATCTATTTCGCGCTTCGCGATGATCAGTGGAATACAATACCCACCCGAATTTCAGACGAGCAGCTTTCGATCAACGACCAGTCATTTTCCCTAACCTTCGTTTGTGGGCACTACCAGCACGACACGGAGGTGATCCACTGGAAATGCGAACTTTCTGGCGACGAAACGGGAACGATTCGGTTTTCCATCGACGGAACTGTGCTGCACCCCTTCCTGCGAAATCGGGCAGGGTTTTGCGTATTGCACCCAATCATCGAAACAGTTGGCCAAGCAGTCACTATTACCCATCCCGACAGCAGCAAGTCGAAGGGGGTTTTCCCAGAACTGATTGAACCCTACCAACCGTTTGTAGATATTGCAGCCATGCAATGGACATTGCCCGACGGTGCCGAAGCAACGCTTTCCTTCGAGGGGGACATCTTCGAAACTGAAGATCAGCGCAACTGGTCGGATGCCTCGTTCAAAACATATTGCACTCCACTGCACTTATCCCGCCCGGTTCAACTCCAACCCGGCGACCAAATCCGGCAGGTGGTTCAGTTAGCCATTTCTCCGAGCCAATCGCCGGTTTCCCCCAAACGCTCGACTGCTTCACCCACACAGCACCCTGTTCTTTTGCCCACCATTGGCCTGAGCCACGCCATTGATCAACCCAAGCTAAAAGCCGACGAGGCTGCTCAACTGCGGAAAATGGGGTTGAACTATGTTCGGATTGCCCTCGATTTTGGTCGCCCCGACTGGTCCGAATGGCTGACGGTGGGCCTGAGTGAAGCCAAACGGTTACACGTACAGGTTGTTTTGGCGGTGACGTTTACAAACCACTACCAAACCGAGTTGAGCCAGTTGCAACAGGCTGTCGAATGGTTAAACCCGTCTATTTCAGCGGTCGAGGTGTTCCATACCAACCATCCGGCCATCGACTCGACGATGCTGACAGCCGTAGCCGCTCCCTTAAAAAAACTGTTTTCAGGGGCTCGCTTGGGCGTGGGGTCAGCCGAGCAATTCACCGAACTCAACCGCAATCGCCCGGCTCCCACCGACTCATTCGATTATCTGGTATATGCGTTGAACCCGCAGGTTCACGCGGTTGACGACCAAACACTTATTGAAAATATTGCCGCTCAGGCCGACACGGTTCAGACGGCACGAAGTTTTGCAGGAGACACCCCCATTCATGTTGGCCCCATAACCCTCCGGCCACGGCACTATACGGAAGCCGACCATCGGCAACCTTCCTTACTAACCGCAGGCTGGTTGGTGGGTAGTTTGGCATCGTTGACCTTGGCGGGGGCCTCCAGCCTGACTTATTTCGAGACCAAAGGCCCGAAAGGAGTTATTGAGGGTATTGACCCGGAAACGAATCAGGGACAGGTATTTCCGGTGGGACTTGTGTTGATGGCAATGGCCGATTGGCAGGGAGCAGAATGTATAACAGAAGAGACGTATAACTCACTAACTGTAAGCACCCTATCACTTCGAAAAGAACATGCAAAGCTATTGCTCGTAGCCAACCACACCTGGGACGAACCGGTTTTTTCACTACCCGATACGTTCCCCTTGCCGGCTCAGGTATGGGTGCTGGACGAAACAACAGCCCCAGCCTGTATGCAGGCTGGCGAACTCCCCACAATGATACCGGTCGATGCCAGAACGGTCAGTCTAAAACCCTTTGCCATAGCCGGAATTTTGACTCAATCGTAATGAAAAACACGCTCGCTTTTGCCCAATTGCTCGATGCCCAAGACCCGCTCAAGGACTTTCGTGACCAGTTTCATATTCCACAACGGAATGGGAACGACCTCATTTACCTGTGTGGAAATTCGCTGGGATTACAACCCAAAACCGCCCGAGCGGCTCTGGATCATGAACTCCAAACATGGCAGCATCTGGGCGTAGAAGGCTGGTTTGAAAGCCTGCACGAAACGACTCCTTCGTGGTTAAGCTACCATAAACGCTGCCAGGAACCGTTGGCGCAAATTATAGGTGCAACGCCTATCGAGGTTTGCCCTATGAACGCCCTGACAGTGAATCTCCACTTGTTGATGGAGTCGTTTTATCAACCGCAGGGCGCTAAAACTAACATACTGACTATTGCGGGTGATTTTCCCTCAGATCAGTACGCCCTCGAAACCCATATTCGTTCGCGTGGCCTCGACCCTGACACAACACTGATTGAGATAGCTGCCCGTGAAGATGGGCTTATTTACACCGCCGATAGTCAAGCGGCAATTGCAACGAATGCCGATACGCTGGCCCTGGTGCTGATGAGCGGCCTGAATTACTATACGGGCCAGGTATATGACATGCGGGCCATTACGCAAACAGCCCACGAACACGGTTTATTAGTTGGCTTCGATTTGGCGCATGCTATTGGTAACGTACCCCTGCAACTGCACGATTGGGATGTCGATTTTGCAACGTGGTGTTCGTATAAGTACCTCAACGGCGGACCTGGGGCCGTGTCGGGGGTGTTTGTGCATGAGCGACACCATACGGGTTTGGTGCCCCGGCTGGCGGGCTGGTGGGGCTACCACGAGAGCAAACGATTTCAGATGACCAAAGGGTTTATACCCATGGAAGGAGCCGCAGGGTGGCAACTCAGTACGCCCAACATTTTAGCGTTGTCGGTACACAAAGCAGCCATCGACATTACTGCTGAAGCGGGCATGGCCGCTCTTCGGCAAAAAAGCGAACAACTGACAGGTTATCTGGACTTTGTACTGAAACCTTTTGCTGATTCGATCCGGGTGCTAACTCCCTCCGAACCTGCGCAACGGGGGTGCCAGTTATCACTATTGGTGAAACAGAACGGGAAAGTATTGTTTACGTACCTTACTGAGCAGGGCATCATTGGCGACTGGCGCGAACCAGATTGTATCCGGCTGGCCCCCACGCCCTTGTACAATACATTCTCCGATGTATGGCGAGTAGGCGAGGCTTTACGGCTATATTTCTCCGCTCAGAGTAGTAACAGCTCGGCAGCCTGACGCTCCTTTGTGTAGAGATAAGCTCCCCGGAAGATATTGGCCAGAGCCGTTTCAATTCCGGCCCACCCTTCATCCGTTTTCAGGTCGATCCCGAACAGTACTTTTTGTTGCTGGCCCGAGAAGGTAAGTAAGGTTAGCCCACTGATTACCAACGTCGAGAAAGCGGCTCCATCCTTAGTGCCGATAAGTTTAGCCAGTTCGTTGATCATCTTCTGGAGCATTTTTTCTTTCTCAACCGCGATTGAATTGCTGCTGCCCATCGTATTGAGCATATCGGCTTTCAGGAACTCCTGGGCAGCTACGTTGTCCCGGAGCAGTCGAAATTCAGTGATCAGGTAATCGGTGCAGGTTTGAAAAACCTCTTCCAGTGAAGCCTTTTTCAGGTTTTCAACATCAATAGGCGGAGTACAAACAGTGGGTTTAGTCTGTTGCAAGTAGGCGTTCACCAAGCCCAACAAAACTGATGTTCCGTCGAAGGCCCTCCAGCTTGGTTCGTTTCACAGCTGAACGCCGGAATAGTTCGCTGAAAACCTCCGCTGTGATGTCCTCCCAATCCGTTTTGGTCATTCCTGTCAGTTTGGCGGTAGGCTGAAAAGCAGGCGTCTGATGCGGACGGGCAAACCGATTCCAGGGGCACACGTCCTGGCAAATATCACAACCAAACACCCAGTTCTCAAACTGCCCTTTCACTTCCTGAGGAATGGCCTCTTTCAGTTCAATGGTAAAGTAAGAAATACATTTACTCCCATCCACAACGTAAGGTTCCGATATAGCCTCGGTAGGGCAAGCGTCGATACAACGGGTACAGGTGCCGCAATAATCGGCAATAGGGCCGTCGGGGGTTAGTTCGAGGTCAAGAATCAACTCGCCGATGAAAAAGAAACTACCCATATCACGGCTGATCACGTTCGTGTGTTTGCCTACCCAACCCGCCCCCGACCGTTTGGCCCAGGCTTTGTCCATCACCGGCGCCGAATCGACAAATACCCGGCCTCCAACCTCACCAATTTCGTCTTGAATAAACGCCATGAGGTCTTTCAGTTTGTCTTTTATTACAAAATGATAATCCTCACCGTACGCATACTTCGATAGTTTGAGATCATCCGGCCCTTCGGGTAACCGCTGCTCCGGATAATAGTTGAGTAGTACCGTTACCACCGATTTGGCCCCTTCCACCAACTTACGGGGGTCTAGCCGTTTGTCGAAATGGTTGGCCATGTAGCCCATTTGCCCGTGATAATTCCGGTTCAGCCAGGCTTCCAGTCGGGGAGCTTCATCTTCCAAAAAGTCTGCTTTCGAGATTCCACAGAAGTCGAATCCTAAGCGGGTAGCTTCAGCTTTGAGTAGATCAGTATGGCGTTGAACAGGCGACATCAATAAGGGTTTGGTTGCTTTTCTGTTGGTAAGAGAACGCTAACGTGCTACCAATGAATCCGTATTATGCTATAAAAAATCTGGTACAGACAAAATCAGCTAGTTTCCGCCATCTTGGCAGACTTTATGGCTTTGGCAACGCTTTTGCACCTACTTTTGCACCTGAATTATAACAGACTACCTGCGTTTTAGCATGGAAAATAAAGACATTTTGGACGAAGAGACTCAACACACCAACGGACAACCTGACAACACCGAAACCGCACCGGCGGACCAGTCGGACCGCGAAACGCTGACAAGCGAGGAAGCGGTGACTGTTGACGGTGAAACACCCGACGAGACGGAAGTAGAAGCCGTAGTTTCAGCTGAAGACAAAACCTACCATGAGTTGGTCGAACTGAAAGATAAATACCTCCGCCTATACGCCGATTTCGAAAACTTCCGTCGGCGCACAGCCAAAGAAAAGATGGAGTTATTGGCCAATGCCAACGAAGGCATGCTGGTAGCTCTATTGCCTGTAGTCGATGATTTTGTGCGGGCTATGCAATCTATCGAAACCACCGATGACATTGCGGCTGTAAAGGAAGGCGTAAGCCTGATTTATAACAAGTTGAATCGAGCACTCGAAAGCAAAGGCCTAAAACCGATGACGGCTAAAGGCGAGGTATTTAACGCCGATCTGCATGAGTCAATCACTCAATTCCCCGCTCCTACCGATGATCTGAAGGGTAAGGTGATTGACGAAGTTGAACGAGGCTATTACCTCAACGATAAAGTGATTCGGTTTGCAAAAGTGATTGTAGGGTCTTGACGATAACATGGCAACGAAACGAGATTATTACGAAATACTAGGCGTCGACAAAGGAGCGTCGGCAGATGATATTAAAAAGGCATATCGCAAGATGGCCATCAAATATCACCCCGACAAAAACCCCGACGATCCCACCGCTGAGGATAAGTTTAAGGAAGCCGCTGAGGCCTACGACGTTCTGAGCGACGATAACAAGAAAGCCCGTTACGATCAGTACGGTCATGCCGGCCTTGGCGGTGCCGCAGGTGGGGGCTATGGTGCCGGTGGCCCCTCAATGGACGACATTTTCAGTCAGTTCGGCGATATTTTCGGTGATGAGTCGCCTTTTGGCAGTTTCTTCAACCGGGGTCAGGGCGGTGGTGGTGGTCAAAGGCAGCGCGTTCGTCGCGGCTCGGACCTGCGTATCAAGCTGAAACTGAACCTCCAGGAGATAGCCAACGGAGCCGAGAAAAAAATTAAGGTGAAGCGGCACGTGACCTGTACAACCTGTGCGGGCAACGGCTCTAAAAATGGAACCGCTGTTCAAACCTGTACAACCTGTGGTGGCACGGGGCAAACCCGCAAAGTGGTAAACACGATGTTGGGACAGATGGTATCTACCAGCACCTGCCAAACTTGTAATGGCGAAGGCAAAATCGTGACCGACCGTTGCGAAACCTGCTTTGGTGAAGGCCGGGTACTGGAAGAGGACGTAATCCCAATCAAAATTCCCGCTGGTGTGGCCGAAGGTATTCAACTTTCGGTGGGTGGCAAAGGCAACGTACCTCCGCGTGGGGGTGTTGCGGGCGATCTGCTCATTGTGGTAGAGGAAGAAGAAGATGCCGACCTCAAACGCGATGGCAGCAACGTGGTTTATGACCTGCACGTAACCTTCCCCGACGCAGCCCTTGGTACCAGTGTAGAAGTTCCTACCATCGAAGGTCGGGCGCGTATCACACTTGAGCCGGGTACACAAAGTGGCAAAATTCTTCGTCTGAAGGGCAAAGGCATCAAAGAACTCAATGGCTACGGCCGGGGAGATCAACTGATCCACGTGAATGTCTGGACTCCCAGGACACTATCAGCAGAGGAACGAACAGTACTTGAAAAGCTAAAGTTGTCGCCCAACTTCCAGCCCAAGCCTAACAAAGGCGATAAAGGCTTCTTCGAGAAGATGAAAGATTTTTTTCATGGATAAGGCAACATAGAATAACGTCTTTTTCATTAACTCCCTTGTTATGTGAACTGAAAAACCCGCTCATCACGAGCGGGTTTTCATTTTTATAGGATCTCAATCGGCCTAATAGTTACCGGATCGAACCCGTTTTTCGGAGCATCTCTTTTCGGACTTTTTCGGCAGCTGCCAGATCAGTCAAATTCACGCCCAATCGTTTCCTCAACGTTGGCGATGTGGTCAACATCTCGCTGGCTATTTGAATGAGCAATGCCGCTGTTGCTGTACCATTGGCCTTATACCGACGGGCCGTGGTCGCTGTGGGCGTGTAAACAGTGGTGGTAAGCAGTTCGAGTGAGTTCATTATGTGCAGTATGAGTTGTTTACGTTCTGTAATAAGAACAAAAAAAAGACAACTTTATGCACAAAAAGGCCGGTTTTTGGGTCAAAAATCATCCGCTGAATACGCCTTCGATATAACCCGCTGCCGGTCGGGATGGCGTTTGATATAGGCCGCTGCAAACGGGCAGAGCGGCACTATGTGCTGGTTGTTTCGCTCAACATATTCCAGAACGCCCTTCACCAAAGCAGAGCCAATGCCCTTGCCTTCGAGGTCAGGATGTACTTCGGTATGGGTCAGGGCCATCGTTTCGTCGTCAACCTGCCGAAATTCGACAATGGATAGTTTGCCGTTGGTTTTTAGTTCAAAGCGATGATGGTGTTTATTCAGGGTGACGGTTGCGTCGGATTGGGTCATGATTGACAGATGTTTTGGTGAAGAGACGACAACTTTACTGCACAATATGTCGTCTGTATGCATAACTTTACAGAACCGAAAACGTCACTGAACTATGGCAACCATCGCTCTCACTATCAACGGTAAAAAGCACACGCTCAATACTGATCCTCAAATGCCTCTGCTGTGGGCAATTCGCGATGTGGTTGGCCTAAAAGGCACCAAGTTCGGGTGTGGCATAGCTCAATGCGGTTCTTGTACCGTTCACATCAACGGAGTACCTACCCGGTCGTGCGTGACACCTGTTTCGACAGTAGCCAACAAAAAAATAACAACTATTGAGGGTATAGGCACCGACGCTAACCTCCATGCCGTGCAGCAAGCCTGGATTGACGAGCAAGTGCCGCAATGCGGCTATTGCCAGTCGGGGCAGATTATGACCGCAGTAGCGCTGCTCAAGACAAAGCCCCGCCCTACCGATGCCGACATTGATACGGCTATGCAGGGGAATTTATGCCGTTGTGGCACTTACGCCCGCGTTCGTAAGGCTATTCACAGGGCGGCCGATATGGGTAAAGCCGCAGCAACTACGGGTAACTGAGGTAATTTTCTTCCGTATTCGTTTCCATATCGTTACTTTTAAAGATACTTTTTAGTAAGAATAAAAACATATGTTTGTTTTATAAATTTTAACATCTATTCCTGTTTCCTTTCCGTATTTATCCCGTCTAAATAACACAGCAGCCGGATAAGAGTTTTATTGGCTGCTGAAATGCGTTTTCGTTATATTGCTTAATCGTTTCGGTCTGCTAACCCGCCGACAAACGTACCCATGAAACATATTGCTCTACTAACTCTACTTTTTTGTAGTCTATTAGCTAGTGGGCGGCACCCCGTAACGCCCCGAACCGCCACTTGGTCGTCGATGTACGATCAACTTCGTTTATCGAAAGTCGGGCTGTCTCGTCTGGCGTTTGAGTACGCTTTGGTGGGTATTCAGAAAATGGAAAAACAGCCAGCCATCATCTCCATAGCCGATTTGAGCCAGCCTTCTACCAGCAAGCGGTTATATGTGATCGACCTGGCCAATCAGAAATTACTATTCAATACCTACGTTGCTCACGGACGTAATTCCGGCGACCGACTAGCCCGGCAGTTCTCCAACCAGATATCCTCGAATCAGTCGAGTTTGGGGTTTTATAAAACGATGGGAGCCTACAGAGGCAAGCACGGCCTATCGCTCAAGCTCAAGGGTCTGGAGCCGGGTATCAACAACAACGCCTTCGACCGGACGATTGTGTTTCACGGCGCTAATTATGTGAGTGAAGATACCATTCGGGCAACGGGCCGGTTAGGCTGGAGCCAGGGGTGCCCCGCCGTTCCGAACGCCATCTGCACACCAATTATCAAAGCTATACAAGGCGGGTCCTGTCTATTTATTTACTGCCCCGACCCTACGTATCTGAAGGAATCAAGTTTTTTAAGAGGGTAGTTTTAGGGCTTCGCTGTTTCATGGCTGCGCCGTTTCAGGTTTACGTTGGCTTGTGTGAAACCTGAAACGGCGCAGCCATTGAAACGGTTTACACCACAATCGGCTTAGTTCGGTATGCCTTCACTAAAAAGAAAATCCCCATAAGCACAGCCGGAATACTCAAAATCTGGCCCATGTTGAGGAGCAGGTTATCCTCAAAAGCAACCTGATTCTCCTTTGTGTATTCGTAAAGGAAACGGAGTGCAAACACCCAAATCAGGAAAATACCCATCATACTGCCGCGTGGAGTCCGCTCTTTGTTTTTGTTCCAGAACCAGAGCAGAAAAAAAAACAGCACAAAGCACGATAGCGACTCATACAATTGGGATGGGTGACGCGGCACCTTGAACGGCTCAGTAATCCCCCGGTAATCGGCGTTCATAAAGATAAATCCCCAGGGTAGGTCAGTAGGACGGCCAATGATTTCGGAGTTCATCAGGTTGCCAAACCGAATAAAAGCCCCGGCCAATGCTACCACAATCACGATGCGGTCGGTAACCCAAAGGAATGTTTGACCTGTTTTGCGGCTGGATTCCCGGCGCGAATAGAGCCACAAAGCCAGCAAAATACTGATGATGGCGCCGTGACTGGCTAAACCCGAAAATGGTGGAATAAGCACCTGGAGCGGGTTTTTCAGAAACGCTTCGGGTTCATAAAAAATAAAATGACCTAAACGGGCACCCAAAACAGTCGAAATGACCATATAAATCAGGAGGGTGTCGGTATCCGTTTCGGGTTTACCTTCTTTTTTGAAAATGTACGTGATAATCTGCATGCCGATCAGGAAACCCAGCGCGAACAGCAAACCATACCAGCGAATGGAAAGAGGACCAATTGAAAAGATTTCAGGATTTACATCCCAAATAATGTATTTGTGCATAACGGATTGTTTTCGGAACCGTTGGGGTTTTATAGACGAGCAAAGATAGTACCCTGAAACGTGAAACTTCTACTAATCGGGCTGGTTCGTTTGTACCAGGGGGCCGTTTCGCCCTTCCTTCCCAACGCCTGCCGCTATACACCTACCTGTTCGCAATACATGATTGAGGCTATTGGCAAGCATGGTGCTCTGCGTGGCGGCTGGCTGGGTCTGAAACGAATAAGCCGCTGCCACCCCTGGGGCAATCATGGCCACGACCCAGTGCCGTAGTTTAATCGACAGGCTTAGCTGTCAGTTGATAGTAAGCTGGCAGACAGATAAGTTATCACCGATTAAATGACTCTTGAC
>Ga0105048_10003203_pt1 | contig 26763 bp, 22 predicted proteins | sample MAT05_FD_78382 | JGI IMG/M metagenome (GOLD analysis project Ga0105048, IMG submission 78382) | Freshwater microbial communities from Lake Fryxell liftoff mats and glacier meltwater in Antarctica - MAT-05 | ecosystem: Environmental > Aquatic > Freshwater > Ice > Liftoff microbial mat | place...
CGCGGGTCGTCATGGTCGAGGGCTCGCAGGTACTCACCGTAGGGCTGTGACTTCGGCCACGGGCATCCGATGGCCGCGACCTGCGCCCGGAAGCGTGCGAGAGTGTCGTGCCACGGTGCGGGCATGGTGCGCAGTATTCCCACGCCGCCGTCGAGCATGATCTTCGCTGCGGCCATGCCGGTCATGAGCGAGATTTGCGCGTTCCACTCCTCTACAGCGAGCGAACTGCGGCGCACCAGGATGTAGACCTCGCCCTCGAGCATCACCTCTTCGTCTGGTCGGTTCAGCGATGCTCCGCCGCGCTTGCGCTCCAGGTCGATGCGCTTGAGCCCGACCTCCTTCAGTAGCTGCAGGGACTCGTCGGCGGCGCCGCTATCGACGAGCTGCTGCACCTGCGTGTACGAATACTGCGCGCGGCTTCGCACCCGCGCGCGCTGCAGTTTGGTCGTGGTGACGTTGCCTGCGACATCCAGGTACATGTTCCACACATACGCGCCGCGTTCCCCGTCAGGCAGCAACGACGCCGCGTGCTCGCTGATGATCGTCGGATGCAACGGAATGCGGCCATCAGGCGCGTACAGCGTCTGCCCGCGCAAGCGGGCCTCCCCATCGATCGCCCCGCCAGGCGCGACAAACGCCGGAACATCGGCGATCGCGTACCGCACCAGGTACCCGGCGCCGTGTCGCGCGATGAACACCGCTTGGTCGAGGTCGGTCGCGCCTTCGGGGTCGATCGTGACGAACGGGATGTCGGTGAGATCGAGGGGGGGAAGTTCCACCAGGTCGACCACGGCTTTCGCTTCCGCCTCGACCGCGGGCGGGAAAGCCGCGGTCAGGGCCAGGTCTTCGCGGATCCGGTCGAGGGTTGCCGCGAGCAGACCGGGAGGGGTGCGGCGGCGCACCTTCGGAACGATGAGGCGTTCGCGGAGGTCGGGGGCTGGTGCGGCTGGGGCTGCGGCTGGGGAGATCTCGACAGGCTCGATCCGCGAAGCAGGCTCGATCCGCGCAGCGTCAGAGTTTTTCAATCGGCGCAATCTTGATCAGCAAACGCTTCCTACCGGCGGTGTCGAACTGCACCTCGGCGACGCGGCGGGGGCCCTCCCCCGTCACAGCGGTGACGGCACCCTCACCGAAATCGGTGTGCCGGATGCGGTCGCCCGCGTCGAGGGTGAGGTCACCGTTATCGCGCACGGCCCCGGTCACCGCAGACGTCCACTCGGTCTTTGCGCGAGGTGGAGCGGCCGGCAGCGACTGCCCGTACCCGAACCCTGTGCCGCCCTGGCGCGCGTTGAGGGCGCGGGGGCGGGTACCACCGCGCGAATTGGCCATGCCGGGTGACTGGCGCCAATGGATCAGGTCGGCCGGTATTTCTTGCAGGTAGCGACTGGGCATGGCGACACTCACCTCACCGAAGCTGGCGCGCGATGCCGCCAGCGACAGGTAGAGCCGCAGCTTTGCGCGAGTGATACCCACGTAGAACAGCCGGCGCTCCTCAGCGATACCTCCGGGTTCGTTCGTAGACATGCGATGCGGAAGCAGGTCTTCCTCAAGCCCGGTGAGAAACACCGCCGGGTATTCGAGGCCCTTTGCCGTGTGCAGCGTCATGATCGAGACGGACCCGTCGGTGTCGTCGATCTCGTCGGCGGCCGCGAACAGTGCGACACCGGTGAGAAAGTCGATGAGCGTTCCCTGCGGCGTGATCGTTCGGAACTCTTTGGTCTGCGACACGAGCTCTTCGAGGTTCTCGGCGCGCGCTTCGTCTTGCGCATCACCGCTCGATTTGAGAATGCGGTGGTACCCGGTGCGGTTGAGCAACTCGGTGAGGATGTCGTGCGGTGCCGCGGCTCCGCCGGGTCGGGTGGTGTCGGCCATCGCGGTGGCATCGTTCAGAATCTCGCCGAGGTCGACGATCGCGGCGGTCACCTTGGGCCCGAGCCCGAGTACACCGGCGTCGAGCAGAACCTCGCGCAGCGGCATCCCCATGCGGTCGGCGTGGGCTTGCAGTGCGGCTTCCGTCGCCGGACCGATACCGCGCTTGGGCACGTTCATGATTCGGCGAAGTGCGAGGTCATCGTCGGGATTGGCAACCTGGATCAGGTAGGCCATCGCGTCTTTGATCTCGGCGCGCTCATAAAACTTGGTACCGCCGGGGATTCGGTAGGGAATCGCCGAGCGGATGAAGATCTCTTCCAGCGGTCGCGTCTGCGAGTTGGTGCGCACGAACACGGCGACGTCGTTCAGGCTCATCCCAGCCGACCGCAACACCTCAATCTCGTCGGCGACGAACTGCGCCTCGTCGTGCCCGGAGTACCCGGTGTATCCGACGATCTTTTCGCCCGAGCCCACCACCGTGAAGAGGTTCTTCGCCTTGCGATCGAAGTTGTTGGAGATGACGGCATTGGCCGCATCGAGAATGTTCTGCGTTGAGCGGTAGTTCTGTTCGAGCAGGATGACCTTCGAGCGGGGGAAGTCGCGCTCAAACTCGACGATGTTGCGGATGTCGGCGCCGCGAAACGCGTAGATCGACTGGTCGGAGTCGCCGACAACGGTCAGTGAAGCGCCCGGCAACTCTTTCGTATTCTGCGCCGAGCTCTCCGAGACCTCAGCGACAAAGACCCCTGGCGAAATCTCGACACGATCCACTCGCTTCGTCTCGACCACGGGCGGGCGCACGAGTTCACGGATCAGCGCGTACTGAGCGTGGTTGGTGTCTTGGTACTCGTCAACGAGCACGTGACGGAATCGACGCTGGTAGAGGGCCGCGACCTCGGGGAAGGCACGGAACAAGTACACCGTCTCGGCGATGATGTCGTCGAAGTCCAGCGCGTTGGCACGCTTGAGCGCCGCCGAGTACTGGCGGAAGATCTCGAGGAAACCCACCTCTTTCGGGTCACTGAGGTTGGCATTGCGACCGAAGGCTTCGGCATCCGTCAGCTCGTTTTTGAGTTTGGAGATGCGGCCGAGCGTGCCGCCAACGGTGAAGCCGAGCACATCGGCCTCGAGCTCTTTGATGACGCGCTTGATCAGGGCGCGCGAATCTTGCGTGTCGTAGATAGTGAAGCTCTGGCGCATTCCGAGCGATTCGGCCTGGCGGCGCAGGATGCGAACACAGGCCGAATGGAACGTCGAGATCCACATGCCTTCGGCCTGGTCGCCCACCAGGGCACGCACCCGCTCGCGCATCTCTGCGGCAGCCTTGTTCGTGAAGGTGATCGCCAGAATCTGGCTCGGCCAGGCCTCGCGGGAGTGCAGCAGGCCAGCGATGCGACGCGTGAGCACGCTCGTCTTGCCCGACCCGGCACCGGCAACGATCAGAAGCGACTGGCCGCGGTATTCCACCGCCTCCCGCTGCTGGGGGTTGAGTCCGGAAAGAAGAGAGTCGTCGAGGGGAGCGCCGGCTCGCGGGCCGGACGTCTCGGACGGGTCAAGTACGAAGGTCATCGTGACCCAATTCTACCGGGGAGGTGTGACGGTGGCCGCGGTCTGCCCTAGTCCCGCGACCGGTCGGTGAGCGCTTCACGCACCAGGTCGGGCTGGTCGGTGAAAACCCCGTCGATGCCGGTCGACGCGATGAGCTGAAACTCGGCACGCCAGTCGCCGAAGTCGCGAGCGACCGTGCCGCGCTGCAGGTTCTTTGCCAGAAAGCGATTCTCCGCCCGCAAGGTCCAACAGAACACCAGTAGCCCTGCGGCATGAGCGCGCTGCACCAGGTCGGTTGTGCCCGTGACATTGCCCGCGGCATCCGTCTCGAAGAGAAGCTTCTTGTCGACGCTGACCCCGTCGACGACCTGCGCAAGCCGGGCAAGCCCCGCGTTGGTGAGGTGAGCCGAATAGGGCAGCGCTTTGCGGCCGAACTTCGCGACAAGATCAGCGGGCGACCCGCGCGTCTCGGCGAGAAACACGTAGCGCCCGGCAACGCCCCGCGCGCGGATTCGCTCGAGCACCGTCTGCTCGAAGCACTCGACGATCAGATTGTCGTCGGTGGCCCAGCCGTCGATCTGCTCGGCAAACAGACGGTCGAGCGGCAGGCCGATCGACTCGAAATAGGTGGCATGTTTGATCTCGGCAACCATGATCAGCTGGCGCCCCAACCGAGCCGACGCAGCATCGATGATCTCGACCAGGTCGCTCAAGCGCACGATGCGAGCCGTTCCGTTGAAGCTCGCGCTGGCCTGCCGAATCGCCGGCAGACGTTCCATTGCGCGAAGGGTGCCTAGCTCCGCCCAGGTGAAATCCTCGGTGAACCACCCGGTGAGCTTTGCGCCGTCGATCACCTTGGTGGTGCGCCGATCCGCGAACTCCGGATGCCCCGCCACATCGGTAGTCCCCGAAATCTCGTTCTCGTGGCGCAACACCAACACGCCATCCTTCGACGCCACGATGTCTGGTTCGACCGCGTCGGCACCCAGGGCGAATGCCAACTCATAGGCAGCCCGCGTGTGCTCTGGACGGTACCCGCTTGCACCGCGGTGGCCGATCACCAGGGGGATGCTCGCGCTGTTCACAAAACCAAGGGTAGGCGACCAGTACCATTCGGTTATGGTCATCGGTTCAGCGCCCGCGTGCGCGAACTGCTCCGCCGAGCTGGACCCCGAGTGGAAATTCTGTATCCACTGCGGAACGCCGGTACCCGAACGCGAGTCGATTCCCGGTGCCATCCGCCCGGATGCTGCGCCGCGAGCGCCACTGAACCGCCTCACGATCGTCGCCCTGATTGTGGGCGTTGTCGGCGGCATCCCGGCAATCATCACCGGGCATCTGGCGCTTCGACAACTGCGCACGAGCGGCGAACGCGGAATCGAACTCGCCCGCGTCGCCACCCTGCTGGGCTACGTCTGGCTGCTCGCCTACCTGTTGCTGGCGGGGTTTATCGCGGTGAACGCGATCGATGTCTAACTGGGTCGAGCCGACCAGGTCGATCCCTCTCACCTGGGGCACGTACACCGAACGGTACATCGCCGGCCTCGTGCTGATCATCGGCGGTGCGGTGCAGATCCAGGGCGCCAACACGTGGGCCCTGTCGGTCATCGTGATCGGCGGTATCGCGCACATTCTCGGCTGGGCGATTCTTCCGGCACAGGGCTGGCGACGCATCGTCGCCGTTGTGCCGTCGGTCGGCGGAGTGTTCGTGGTGCTTGCGGGGCCCAACGTTGTTGTCGTGCTCGCGGTCGTGCTTGCGTGCTGGGTGCTGGTTCGGCAGCGACCAGCCCGCAGCTACGTTGTCGTGCTTCTGCCCGTGGCATCCGGCCTGGTCTTCTCACAGACGATGCGCGAATACAGCGGGATGCCCGCCGCCCTTCTGATCTCCGCAATCGTGCTCTTCGGCTCGGCGTGGCTTGCCCGACTGATCGCTGTGAGCGCACCGACGGGCAGCCGGATTCCCAGCGAAGTCCGGTAGTTTTGGGCCATGGCATTCAACAACCCAGCATTTCGTGGCGCCGCATTCAGCGCGCAGGGTGGCGTCGCAGCCGCCCAGAAGATCTCGTCACAGCAGCTCGATGAGATCTACAACCGTTCGTCGGCACCCGTAGACGGCGAGGTGATGACCGTCGAAGACACCATCGCGAAGACCGCCGGTGCGTTCGGCCTGCTGCTCGTGGGTGCGGCCATCGGCTGGTTCACGAGCGACGCGATCCCTTTCCTCTGGATCGGCGCCGCAGTCGTCGGGCTCGTGCTCGGCCTGGTCAACGCGTTCAAGCGCGAGCCGTCCGCTCCGCTCATCCTGACCTACAGCGCGGTGCAGGGCGTGTTCGTCGGCGGCATCTCCGCCTTCTACGAGCGCATGGAACCGGGCATCGTCGCACAAGCAGTTATTGCCTCGCTTGTTGTGGTCGGGGTGACCCTCGGCCTCTTCGCCAGTGGCAAGATTCGGGCATCCGCTAAAGCCACCAAGGTCTTTTTCATCGCGATCATCGGATACGTCCTCTTCTCGCTGGTAAACCTCGGCATCATGCTGTTCGGTGGCGCCGGTGGAAACCCGTGGGGCCTGCGCGGAAGCGTCGAGATCTTTGGCATCCCGCTGGGCGTCGTGCTCGGCCTCTTCGTCGTGATTCTCGCCGCGTACTCGCTCGTGCTCGACTTCGACTTCATCCAGCGCGGTGTCAACAACAAGGCGCCGCGCAAGTACGGATGGACCGGCGCCTTCGGCATCATGGTTACCGTGATCTGGCTCTACCTCGAGATCCTGCGGATGCTGGCGATCGCCCGCCGCTAGACCTCACCACACGAAGGCCGTCCCTGCGGGGGCGGCCTTTTGAGTGCGGCCGTTTTGCCCGTTGTCCCTCTCGCGACGCTGAGCGCAGCGCGGCACGCGGAGGTTTGGCGCACCCGCGCAGGTTTATACGGGCGCGCGCGGCGCAAACCTCAGCGAGCCCGCCCGGTGCCCGCACCCCGAGCCCGCCCGGTGCCCCCACCCGGTGCCCGGCCGCCCACCCGTGCCCGGCCGCGGCCGACCCCCGGGGCTACTCCCACTCGATGGTGCCCGGCGGCTTCGACGTGACGTCGAGCACCACACGGTTGACCCCCGGCACCTCGTTGGTGATGCGGTTGGAGATCTTGGCGAGCACATCGTATGGAAGGCGCGTCCAGTCCGCCGTCATCGCATCTTCGGATGACACGGGCCGAAGCACGATCGGATGACCGTAGGTTCGCCCGTCCCCCTGCACACCCACCGACCTCACGTCGGCCAAAAGCACGACCGGGCATTGCCAGATCTCGGAGTCGAGCCCGGCTGCCGTCAGCTCGGCACGCGCAATCGCGTCTGCCTTACGGAGCAGCTCCAGGCGCTCACGGGTAACCTCGCCGACGATCCGAATTCCGAGGCCTGGCCCCGGAAACGGCTGACGACCCACGATCACTTCGGGCAGGCCAAGCTCCCGGCCGATCGCGCGCACCTCATCTTTGAACAGGGTGCGCAGCGGCTCAACGAGGGTGAACTGCAGGTCGTCCGGTAGCCCGCCGACGTTGTGGTGACTCTTGATGTTGGCGGTGCCGGTTCCCCCGCCACTCTCCACGACATCCGGATACAGGGTGCCCTGAACGAGAAAGTCGATCGAGGCTCCATCGCCCTGCGCTTCGAGCACCAGCGCTTCGGCGGCGGCCTCGAAGCTGCGGATGAATTCGCGGCCGATGATCTTGCGCTTCTGCTCCGGGTCGGTCACGCCGGCGAGCGCGTCGAGAAACTGGTCGACGGCATCCACGGCAATCAGGCGCACGCCCGTTGAGGCCACGTAATCTTCTTCGACCTGGCGCCGCTCATCCTGCCGCAGCAGGCCGTGGTCGACGAATATGCAGACGAGCTGGTCGCCGACGGCCTTGTGCACGATCGCCGCCGCTACCGCCGAATCGACGCCGCCCGAGAGACCGCAGATGACGCGGCCGGTGCCCACCTGTTCGCGAATGCGGGCGACCTGCTCGGCGATCACGTTGCCGCTGTTCCAGTCGGCGGGGATGCCCGCCGCGGTGTGCAGGAAGTTCTCGAGCACGCGCTGGCCGAACTCCGAATGCTTGACCTCCGGATGCCACTGCACGCCGTACAGGCGTCGCTCATCTGAGGCAAACGCGGCCACGGGTGTGGAAGCCGATGACGCGAGAACGGTAAATCCTTGCGGTGCCTGGGAGACGGAGTCGCCGTGGCTCATCCAGGTCGTCTGCTCAGCGGGTTGCCCGCTGAGCAGGGTGCTGTTACCCGGCATGAGGGTGACCGCGGTCGAGCCGTACTCACGCAGTCCGGTGTTAGACACCTCGCCGCCGAGCTGCTGGGCCATCACCTGAAATCCGTAGCAAATGCCGAGCACGGGCACCCCGAGTTCGAGGATGCCGGGGTCGAGGGTGGGAGATCCGGGCTCATAGACGGAAGAGGGTCCGCCGCTGAGCACAATGCCGGCCGGATTCTTGGCGGCAACCTCGGCCGCGGTGATGGTGTGCGGAACGATCTCGCTGTACACACTGGCCTCGCGAACCCGGCGTGCGATCAGTTGCGCATACTGCGCACCGAAGTCGACGACGAGAACCGGGCGTGCTTCGGTGTCGGGGCTAACCGGTGCGGTCATACGGCAACCTTCTGTGCGGGGATCGTGGCGATGATCGCTTCGGCGTCACGCGGAACGAGACGCTCGAGGATGTAGGAGAGCAGCGGGATGATTCCGCCGAGAGCGATGAACAGGAAGCGACCAAAAGACCAGCGCAGCAGACGCCACAGCACGAAGTCGCAGGCGACATAGAGCACGTAGAACCAGCCGTGGACGATGAGGATAAGCGACGACAGGTTGATGCCCTGAATCAGGTCTTTAGGCGTAAGCGCGAGCAGCCCGTATGGCCCGGCGAACTCGATATCCACACCGAATCCATAACGCAGCACCATCATCAGGCACAGCAGTAGCAGGAACGTTCCCGTGATGATCGACGAGACTTTGTAGACACTCAGCGCCTTGCGAATCCGGGGAACGTCTTCTGCGCGGGGGGCCATACCCCCTATTCTACGGTCGGCTTTCGGGCCTCTTCTTCCTCTTCCACGGTGTCTCTCACGAGGCGATACCAGAGGAAAACCGCGAAGCCCGCGAAGATCACCCACTCCACCGCGTAGAACACGTTGAGCAGGTTGAGCGTCACCTCGCTCGACGGTGTGGGAGCGTCAATCAGGTCGAGCCCCGCCACGGGGGCCGACGAGACGATGTACCCGCTATACACACCGTCAGGCACGACGCTCCACGTGTTCACGAGCTCCGCGATGGCCAGCGCGCTGTGCTTGCCCGCCTCAAAGTCCTGCTGAATGGGAGCTTCACTCGGCAGGTAGCGACCCGAGATCTGCGGCGATGGTGGGTCTGCTTTCAGCGTGTCGATGACGGATGCCGCGGCATCCGCACTGGCAACCCAGCCGAGCGCGACCGCAACTGAGCCGCCGGACTCGACAACCGCGTGGCCGACCACCCAGTACCCACCGTCGGACAGGTTGATCCGGTCGCTCAACACCACGTAATCGGCGGCGACTAAGTCGGCCGTGACGGTGACGGTTTGCCCGATCGTCGACTCGGGCATCGGCTGTTGCGGGGTCGCGATGCTCTGGAGCGGCACCGCGGTCTCGGTCTGCTCGGGGGGAGGCGCGCCGCGTTCAAAGCTGCGCTCCAACTGCCACTGGCCAAGCGCGGCGAATGCGGCGGCGATTGCGAGGGCCAGTATGAGTGCGCCGATCCAGCGCGGACGCCGCGCGATACTCCAGAAGGCGCTCAATATTCGGGGTCTCTCGTGCGTGCGCCGAACTCGTCAGATCGCTGGGCAGCCTGGCGCTCGACGCTGCTGGCGGGCAGATCGTCGATCGGGTACTGCTCGATGATGTCATCGAGCACCTTGGGCTCGACCCGCTCGGCGGTGGCGCTGACGGCTTCGAGCAGGGCGATGCCTTCGGCGCGCATCCGATCACGGTCGAGGTTGGCAGCCTTCTTCTTCGCCGTGCGGAAGATGACGCGACCGATCTTCTCGGAGTTCACCGCCAGCACCGGGCCCATTATCGACATCGACAGGATGTAGAGGCCCGCGAGCGGGGTGAGGCGCTGATCGAGTCCGGCAGAAACCGCGAGAGTCGCGAGGATCAGCGCGAACTCCCCGCGGTTCTGCAGCATCGCGCTGGCATTCAGGCCCTCCGCGGGCGTGAGCTTGTTCTGCCGGGCGATGATCTGCCCGCCAACGGTATTGATCACGATCGTGACGACAACCGCGACCCCTGCCGGGACAAGCACCTCGCCGAACGTCGAGACGTCGAGAGCGAGCCCGAAGTTGAGAAAGAAGAAGGCGCCAAACACGTTCCGAAGGGGCAGGGCGAACTGTTCGATGCGACCGCGAAGCCGGGTCGCACCCAGCACAAGGCCGATCAGGAACGCACCGATGGCATCCGAAACACCCAGCAACTCACCGATGCCGCCGAACGCGACGGCGAGCCCGAAGAACAGGATCGTGAAAAGCTCATCGTCTTTGGTCTGCACAAGCCGGGAGACGATCTTGCCGCCCCAGCGGGCGACGACGAACATCGTGATGAGAAACGCGAACGAGATCAGCAGCTGAACGACAATGGCCCACACGTCGGTCTTGCCGCTGAGCACGACCGACACGATCGCGAGGTAGACCGCGATGAAGACATCCTCGAGCACCATGATGCCCAGAATCGTCGGTGTCTCGCGGTTAGCAAGGCGGCGCAGTTCGATCAGCAGCTTGGTGATGATGGCACTGGATGACGCGGCCGTCATACCCGCGATGATCAGGGCTTCGCGCGTGCCCCAGCCGATCCACATCCCTAGCGCGAAACCGACACCCAGATTGATCGCAATGCGGATGCCGCCCGACGCGAACAACGCGCCCGCGTTGCCGTAAAACTCGTCCTGGTCGAACTCCAGGCCGAGGCTGAACAGCAGCACGATCAGCCCGATGACGGCGACCAGTTCGACGTTGACGGACTCGAAGTTCAGCGGAAAGAACGTGGAGTGGGGGCTCGCGATGAGCCCCACGAGCATGTAGATCGGGATGGCTGGAAGCCCGATGAGCTTTCCGAGCCGACCCAATACATACGCGATGACGAACAGGACGCCGAGGACGAGGAGTTCTTCACCCACGCTTGTGCCTAGCCGTCAGCTAAAACTTTGGGCTTCATTTCGCCCGTGCGATAGAACGTAAACGCCTTCGCGACCTTTTCGGGGGTACCCGCAACCACCAGGGTGTCCCCCGGGAAGACCGTGAAGTCGTCTGCGGGGGCGGGGTTGGCCGACTCGCCCCGCACAACGGCCACGACCGTGAGCCCCACGACGCCGCGGCTCGCGAGGTTGCCGAGCTTCTGGCCGGCGATGTGGTCGTCGTAATCGACGGTGAACCAGTCGATGGAGAGTCCCGGAATCGCGTCGAGCTTCGACAGCGATTCGGTGATGCGCGTTCCGCCCAGCAGTTCGGCCAGAGTGTGGGCCTCGTCCTCGTCGAGGCGCAGGCTCACTTTGCTGGCGTCTGAACCGTCTTCGGCATCCGAAAACGTGATGAGGTCGCTATGGCCGGAGCGGTGCGTGATCACACCAACCTTGCCGCCGTCGTCGGTGACAAACGTGTGCAGAACGCCCACACCGGGAAGTTTGACCCGCCGAACGTCAACCATGTGTGACCCTCCAGAGGTCGTGAGGCAGTTATACCGAGTCTAACGGCGGGCGGTGATGGTGGGCTCGGGGGGCTCGGGGCGGGCCGCTGCGTGCCTGCGGCGCGGGCCGCGAGCCGGTTTCGGCGCGGCGAGGGCGCCGCGGCGGCCTCGCCGCGCCGAAAGCCCGTCGTGGCAGCCGGCCGAGGCATCCGGGGTCGACGGATCGACTCCTCCACAGGGGCTCTCCCCCGCGCGCACCGCGCGACTGCCGTGCCCGGCCACCATGAGCCACGCGGAATCACGAGAGTGACCGGATGACGCTGCCTCGCCTCATCCTCAGCAAAGAAGCACTCCGGCTCGGGTCCGACCGGGAGCTACGCCGACTTCATGCCCGCGGCAGCCTGGTGCGAATCCGCACCGGCGTATACGCGGAGACCGAAACGTGGGGGGCGCTCGATGCCGACGCGCGGTACCGGGAGTTCGTCAGGGCGTCCGCGTTGGTGTCGGCTCCGGGCGCACAGTTCTCACACGATTCCGCGGCAGCGCTGTGGCGACTACCGTCGATCGATCCGTGGCCCCACGGCGCGCACGAGCTGGTGCCGAGGTCGGCGGGTGGTAACTCGCGCCGCGGCATCCGCCGTCACGCGCTCGGCCTGGACCCCACCCCGACAGTGATCGACGCAGTCACGGTCACCTCGTTGGTGCGCACACTTCTCGACATCTGCAGCACGGCCTCGTTCGTTCGAGCCGTCACGATGGTGGATGACGCGCTGCGTCCCACCAGGGAAGGCGACGACAGACACGGCTGGGGCACGCCGCTTCCGACAGTCGATGAGTTACTCGACGAACTCGCGGGGCTCCTGCCCTACCCCGGCTCAACCAGGGCGCAACGCGCAATCCAGTTCGCGAACGGTGGGTCGGGTTCGCCTGGAGAGACTTTCTCGCGGGTGCAGTTTCACGCGCTCGGCTACCCCGCGCCGCAACTGCAGGTGCCGTTCTACGATGCCGACGGATTCATCGGCGATGCTGACTTCTACTTTCGCGATCTCGACCTCATCTCGGAGTTCGACGGTGCATCCAAATACGGCGCGGCACGCCGATACCAGCGCCACCTCTCCCTCGATGAGATAGTCATGGCCGAGAAGGTGCGCGAAGACCGCATGCGGCGGGTAGTGAAATCTTTCGCTCGGTTGCGGTGGCCCACCGTGAGAAACCGGCGGATGCTGGCGGAATACCTAGCGCCGTTTGGCCTAGTCGCGCGGTAAACCCCTGCCCCCGCGAGCCGGTTTCGGCGCGGCGAGGGCGCCGCGGCAGCCTCGCCGCGCCGAAAGCCCGTCGCGGCGCCCACCCGGCCGCGCGGGCCGCGCCACTTCAGGGTTCGCTGGTGATCTCGGGCGCCTCGAGTCGCACCCGGTCGGCGGATGCGTCGTCGGGCTGCTCCTGGCTCTCGCGCTCGGCAATCACGCGCTGAAGGTAGGTGTCGATCTCTCGCTGGGTGTGTGCGGCATCCCACCCCAACTCGCCCGCCATGAGAGCGGCCACGACGGGTGCCGCGCTTACTCCACGGTCCCAGGCCTCGATCGAGATGCGGGTGCGGCGCGCGAGCACGTCGTCGAGGTGCAGTGCGCCCTCGTGGGATGCGGCATACACCACCTCCGCGCCAATGTAGTCATCGGCGCCGGGCAACGGCTCCTGCAGTTCGGGACGCTCGCGAATCAGACTGAGCAACTCATCTGTCATCACGCCGTAGCGGTTGAGCAGGTGCTCGATGCGCACCTTGTGCACCCCGAACGCGCGGGCGATCTTGCCGCGTTTGTTCCATGCGGCCTGATAACCCTCCGCCCCAAGCAGGGCGATGTCTTCGGTTATCGACTTCGAGATCGTGCCATCGAGGGCGGCAACAGCTTCGTTAATCGCGTCCTGAGCCATGATGCGGTAGGTGGTCCACTTTCCGCCAGCCACGACAACAAGGCCGGGGACGGTGTGCGCCACGATGTGCTCGCGGCTCAGCTTCGAGGTCTGGTCGGACTCCCCCGCGAGCAGCGGGCGGAGGCCCGCGAAGACACCCTCCACGTCGTCACGAGTCAGCGGCACGGCGAGCACCTTGTTCACGTGCTCAAGCAGGTAGTCGATGTCGGCGGCCGTCGCGGCCGGATGCGCCTTGTCGAGGTGCCAGTCGGTGTCTGTGGTTCCGATAAGCCAGTGCCGATCCCACGGAATCACGAACAGCACACTCTTCTCGGTGCGCAACAGCAGGCCGAGTTTGGAGTGGATGCGGTCGCGCGGAACCACGAGGTGCACGCCCTTCGACGCGCGCACCTTGAACTGGCCGCGCTCGCCGACCATGGCCTGTGTGTCATCGGTCCACACGCCGGTCGCATTGACGACCTGCCGCGCACGGATCTCGAACTTCTCGCCCGTCTCCCGGTCGTGGGCGTTGACCCCGACCACCCGGTTGCCGACCTTGATGAAGCCCTCAACGCGCACCCGGCTGGCGACGTGAGCGCCGTAGAAGCTGGCCGTGCGGGCGAGGTTAGCGACATAGCGAGCGTCATCCACCTGCGCGTCGTAATAGGTGAGACCGCCGATAAACGCGTCGGAGCGCAGGCTCGGCATCGCGCGCAACATCTGGCGCTTCGTCAGGTGACGGTGATGTGGCACGCCGGGCGACCTGCCACCGGTGTAGCTGAAGATGTCGTACAGCAGCATGCCCGCACCGATGTAGAGGCGCTCGAACACCGGCTTCGTCAGCGGGTAGAGAAAACGCACGGGCTTCACGAGGTGCGGCGCGATTCGCTGCAACAGCAGGCCGCGCTCGATGAGTGCCTCGCGCACGAGCCTGAAGTCCAGCTGTTCCAGGTAGCGGATGCCACCGTGCACGAGTTTCGACGAGCGGCTCGAGGTGCCCGAGGCCCAGTCGCGCGCCTCAACCATTCCGACGCGCAGGCCGCGGGTCGCGGCATCCAGAGCGGACCCGGTGCCGACGATGCCGCCGCCGACCACCAGGATGTCGAGTTCTTTCGACTTGAGCGCTTCGATCGCGTGAGCGCGCTCAACGGGGCCGAGCTTCGCCGAACGTGTAACAGTTTGAGCCATGATCGCCTACCCAGCTTGGTACGGCGCGACGACCACTTCGACGCGCTGGAATTCTTTGAGATCGGAGTAACCGGTGGTCGCCATCGACCTGCGGAGCGCGCCAATGAGGTTGACGCGTCCGTCTGCTACAGACGATGGCCCGTAGAGGATTTCGGAAAGCGGGGCCAGGCTGCCGACCTGAACCCGGTTGCCGCGGGGCAACTCGGAGTGGTGCGACTCAGCACCCCAATGCCAGCCGCCACCGGGCGCATCCGAAGCCCGCGCCAGGGCGCTGCCGAGCATCACCGCGTCGGCGCCGACCGAGATCGCTTTGACGATGTCGCCGCTCGTGCCGAGGCCGCCATCGGCGATCACATGAACGTAGCGGCCACCCGACTCGTCCATGTAGTCGCGGCGGGCGCCGGCAACATCGGCAACAGCGGTCGCCATCGGTGCGTGGATGCCGAGGCTCGCGCGTGTCGTCGAAGCTGCTCCACCGCCGAAGCCAACGAGCACGCCTGCCGCGCCCGTACGCATCAGGTGAAGTGCAGCGGTGTAGGTCGCGGCGCCGCCGACGATCACCGGAACGTCGAGCTCGTAGATGAACTTCTTGAGGTTAAGCGGCTCGACGGACTTCGACACGTGTTCGGCACTCACTGTTGTGCCTCGAATGACAAACATGTCAACGCCCGCATCGACGACGGTCTGGTAGAGCTCCTGGGTGCGCTGCGGGCTGAGGGCTCCGGCGACCGGAACGCCGGCAGCGCGGATCTCGGCGAGGCGGGCCGTCACGAGCTCAGGCTTGATGGGCTCGGAGTAGATCTGCTGCATGCGCTTCGTCGCGTTTTCGGGCGCGAGACCGCGGATCTCGGCGAGCACGGACTCGGGGTCTTCGTAGCGCGTCCAGACGCCCTCGAGGTCGAGCACACCGAGGCCGCCGAGCTTACCGATCGCAATTGCGGTTGTCGGCGACACCACGGAATCCATGGGAGCCGCGAGCACAGGCATGTCGAAGGTGTAGGCGTCGATGGTCCAACTGACACTCACGTCTTGCGGGTCCCGGGTACGGCGCGACGGAACGATCGCAATGTCGTCAAATGCATACACACGACGGGCGCGCTTGGCGCGGCCGATCTCGATGTCACTCACGCGTCGAGCTTACCCGCGGGGGCTGGTGCCAGTGGTCGAGCCCGCCAACACGCCGCACCCCGGATCCCGGCTTCGCTCGATCACCGAAGGCCGAGGGAACGGATGCCGCACACTAGAGCCATGACCGACATACACGCCGACCACCTCGACCAGTTGCGCCAGCGCACGAGCGAGAAGTGGACTGCTTTCGCACCAGAAGTGCTTCCGCTGTTTGTCGCAGAGATGGACTACCCGCTCGCACCGGTTGTCGCGGATGCCATGGTCGAGCGCATCCGCGCATCTGACACCGGGTATGTGGGTGGCCCCGGCTCACTGGCCCCCGTCTTCGCGTCGTACGCGTCACGCACGTGGGGCTGGGACGTCGATCCCAGCTGTGTCGCCACGACCACCGATGTGAGCGTGGCAATCGTTGAAATGCTGCGGGTGACCATTGCGCCGGGCGACCGGGTGATCATCACTCCTCCGGTGTACTCGCCCTTCTTCGACCTGGTGCCAGAAGCCGGCGGCGTCGTCACCGAGGTGCCTTTGCTCGACGACGGCGTCGGCTGGGCGCTCGACCTGCCCGGCATCGATGCCGCATTCGGCGCCGGGGCCACCGCGTTGTTGCTCTGCAACCCGCACAACCCGCTCGGGCTGGTGCACTCCCGCGAGACCCTCACTGTGCTCGCCGACATCGCCGCGCGTCACGGCGCCACGATCGTCAGCGACGAGATCCACGGCCCGCTGACCCACACGAGCGCAACGTTCACGCCGATGCTGTCGGTGTCGGATGCCGCCCGCGAGGTGGCGGTCTGCGTCACCTCCGCGAGCAAGGCCTTCAATCTCGCCGGCGTGAAGTGCGCCGTGATGGTGGCGCCGCGTGCCGTGCTCGACCGGCTCCCCGACGAGGTCGGCTTCCGCACCAGCCTGCTCGGACTGCACGCGAGTATCGCCGGATTCGCGGCGGGTGGTGACTGGTTGGCGGCAGCGGTGACCGCGATTGAGACCAGTGAGCGGCTGCTCGCGTCCCTCGTGACCGAGCATCTGCCCGGCGTCTCGTATCGCCCGCCGGCCGCGAGCTACGTGGCCTGGTTAGATCTTCGGGGGCTGGGCTGGGGAGACGACCCCAGCATCCACGCACTCGAGATCGCCCGCGTCGCACTCAACCCGGGCCCGAGCTTTGGAAGGCAGGGTCGAGGATTCGCCCGGCTGAACTTCGCCTGCTCGCCCGAGGTTCTCACCGAGGCGATCCTGCGGCTGGCAGCCGCCCGCTGACGAACTAGCGGCGGTAGTTGGGCGCCTCGACGACCATCTGAATGTCGTGCGGGTGCGACTCTTTGAGCCCGGCCGCGGTGATGCGAACGAAACGGCCCTTGACGCGCAGCTCGTCGATCGTGCGCGCACCGGTGTAAAACATGGACTGGCGCAGGCCACCGAGCAGTTGATACACCACGGATGACACCGGCCCCCGGTAGGGAACCTGGCCCTCAATGCCCTCGGCGATGAGCTGCTCGTCCGAAGGCACATCGGCCTGGAAGTAGCGGTCACGCGAGTACGAGGTCTTCTTACCGCGGGTCTGGAGCGCGCCGAGCGAACCCATTCCGCGGTAGCTCTTGAACTGCTTGCCATTGACAAAGATCAGGTCGCCAGGGCTCTCATCGGTGCCCGCAAGAAGCGACCCGAGCATGACGGTCTCGGCGCCAGCCACGAGGGCCTTGGCGATATCGCCCGAGTACTGCAGACCGCCGTCGGCGATCACCGGGATGCCCGACTCGCGCGCGGCGAGCGACGCCTCGTACACGGCCGTGACCTGCGGAACACCCACACCGGCGACGACTCGCGTGGTGCAGATCGAGCCGGGACCCACGCCAACCTTCACGGCGTCCGCGCCTGCGTCGATGAGTGCCTGAGCGCCGGACCTCGTCGCGACGTTGCCACCGATCACGTCAATCGCGGCGAACGCGCCGTCGCTCTTGATGCGCTTGATGATGTCGAGCACGCCAGCCGAATCCCCGTTGGCGGTGTCGACGACGATCACGTCGACACCGGCGTCGCGCAGGGCACCAGCGCGGTCCCAGGCGTCGCCGAAGAAACCGATAGCGGCGCCCACGCGCAAGCGACCCGCGTCATCCTTGGTCGCGTTGGGGTACTGCTCGGTCTTGTCGAAGTCTTTCACGGTGATGAGTCCGCGCAGTCGGCCCGCGGCATCCACCAGGGGAAGCTTCTCGATCTTGTGCTGCGCGAAGATCGCGATCGCGCTGTCGGGGTCAATGCCCTCCGGCGCGGTGATCAGCGGAGCCTTGGTCATCACGTCGCGCACCAGGGTCGTCGACTTCTCGAACGGCGAGACGAAGCGCATGTCGCGGTTGGTGATGATTCCGACGAGCGTGCCGTCACCCTCAATCACGGGAAGGCCCGAGACACGGAACTGCCCGCACAGTGCGTCGACCTCGGCGACCGTGGCATCCGGTGTCGTCGTCACCGGGTTGGTGATCATGCCCGACTCGCTGCGCTTGACCTTGTCGACGTGCGACGCCTGGTCTTCGATCGACAGATTGCGGTGAAGCACTCCCAGGCCGCCATTGCGTGCCATGGCGATCGCCATCCGGCCCTCGGTGACCGTATCCATGGCCGATGACAGCAACGGCGATGCGACGCGGATGCGACGCGTGAGTCGCGAACTCGTGTCGGCTTCGCTAGGAATTACGTCGGTGTGACCGGGCAACAGCATCACGTCGTCGTAGGTGAGTCCGATGAAACCGAACGGGTCTGGCTGGTCCATGAGTTTCCTATGTCTGGAGAAGGAAAGGAGGCCGGATGCTGCGCTGAATACCGGTATGCAATATTAACCGGTTCGCACCGGGGGTATTCCACGCGCATAATGGCCTGACCAGATTGTGTTCTTTCCGAAACACACGGGAGCACAATCTGCAAGTATCGTCAACGTCGACGGTGCGCCAGAGCCCGCGGGATGCATGATTCCGGCTGGTCCGTCTTGGAGGTTCCGTGGAAGTCACTGGTTTTGATCGCAAGCGATGGTCGCGCGTGCTCGTCGCGTTTTTCGCCACACTGATGGTCGCGCTCACCCTGTCGGGAGGTCTGTCGGCCAGCGCCGACAGCATCAACGACGACTCCGAATGGCAGATCAAGGGCAACGTCCAGAACGACGGGGACCCGCTCGACACTGTGCTTATCACTGTGTCGGGCAACGGATTCTCCGGCGAGGTGAAGACCGACGCCGAGGGCAAGTGGGCTGTTGGTGTGCCCGAGGGCGGCAAGTACACCATCACCCTCGACGAGGCGACCCTCCCCGACGGCGTTCTCGTCACCGACAAGGAGGGAAACGTCATTCCCCCGACTCGCGAAGTCGAGTTCGGGGCTACTAAGACCGCACTCTCCAACTTCTACCTCGGAGTAGGCGTGCGCGAGACGACGAGCTTCTCTGACCAGTTCATCCAGCGGTTGTTTACGGGCCTGAGCTTCGGACTACTGCTGGCGCTGGCGGCCATCGGGCTCTCGCTGATCTTCGGCACCACCGGTCTCAACAACTTCGCACACGCGGAAATGGTCACATTCGGCGCCCTCGCGACACTCTCCCTGGCGGTCAACCTGCAGTGGCCTCTCTGGATCGCCCTGATCGGTGCGCTGGTGTTGAGCGCGGCCTTCGGATGGACACTCGACGCGGCACTGTGGAAACCGCTGCGCAAGAAGGGCATCGGGCTCATCCCGATGATGATCGTGAGCATCGGTCTCTCCCTGGCGCTGCGCTACATCTACCAGTACATCTACGGCGGATCGACTGCACAGCTTCCCGGGGCCGACGGTGCCGACCTCAAGTTCGGCCCCATCTCGCTCTCGCCACTGGACATTCTCAGCATGGGAATCAGCGTCGTCGTGTTGCTGGGTGTCGCCTACTTCCTGCTGCGCACCCGTCTCGGCAAAGCAACTCGCGCCGTGAGTGACAACACCAGCCTCGCGGCCGCAAGTGGCATCGACGTCGACCGCGTCATCCGTATCGTCTGGGTTATCGGTGGCGGCCTTGCCGGTCTGAGCGGCATCCTGTACGCGTTCTACCGCCCGGGCGTCTCGTGGGACATGGGCTTCCAGATTCTGTTGCTGATCTTCGCGGCCGTCACACTCGGTGGCCTCGGTACCGCGTTCGGTGCCCTCGTCGGTTCGCTGGTGGTTGGTGTCTTCGTCGAGATCTCGACGCTCTGGATTCCGTCAGATATGAAGTACGTCGGCGCGCTGACGATCCTCATCCTTGTGCTGCTGTTCAGGCCCCAGGGCATCCTGGGCCGCAAAGAGAGAATTGGCTAGGGGCTGATCATGGTTGATTTTTGGCAGATTTTCCAGAACGGGCTCGTGGAGATCATCTCCCCGACCACCGCCGCCTACGCGCTCGCGGCCCTCGGGCTCGCAATTCACTTCGGCTACACCGGACTGATCAACTTTGGTCAGGCCGGCTTCATGGCGATCGGCGCTTACGGCTACGCGATCTCGACCCTGAGCTTCGGATTTCCGGTGTGGGGCGCCGTGCTCACCGGCATCGGTGCGTCCATAGTCTTCGCACTCATACTCGGGATACCAACCCTTCGACTACGCGCCGACTATTTGGCGATCGTGACGATTGCGGCATCCGAAATTCTGAGACTCGTGTTCACGACAAACCAATTCGACGCCGTTACGGGCTCGGCCGATGGCCTCAGCGGATACAAGGGCGGCTTCGCGGCCCTGAACCCGATCCCGCCGGGCAACTACGGCTTCGGTCCGTTTGAGAACAACGCCTACGACTGGTGGATTCGCATCGTCGGCTGGAGCATCGTGGTCATCGCCGCGCTCTTCGCGTGGCAGCTCATGCGCAGCCCGTGGGGTCGCGTCATTAAGGGCATCCGTGAAGATGAGGATGCCGTGCGCGCCCTCGGCAAGAACGTCTACTTCTACAAGATGCAGTCGCTCATTCTCGGTGGTGTGTTCGGAACGCTCGGCGGCATGATCTTTATCATGCCGAGAGCGGTCGTTCCGGCGAACTACGCGACCACCCTGACCTTCTTCATCTACACGATCCTGCTGCTGGGTGGTGCGGCAACCATCCTCGGCCCGATCGTCGGATCCATGGTGTTCTGGGTGCTGCTCTCTGTCGTCTCCGGATTCGTCGCCCGTGCACAGGCCGCCGGATGGTTCCCCGGAATGTCAAGCGTGCAGGCCGGCCAGGTGCGCTTCATCGTGGTCGGAGTGGTTCTGATGTTGTTGGTCATTTACAGGCCACAGGGCATCTTCGGAAACAAGAAGGAGTTGGCTTTTGTCAAGTAACAGCAAACCCAACACGACTCCGGTCAAAAGCGTCAACCTTCACGTTGGCGAGATCGAGCCGGGCGTTGCCAAAGTCGACCCGATCATCGTTGCCGACAACGTGACGCGCACGTTCGGCGGTCTCACGGCCGTCGACGTCGCACACGTCGAGATTCCGCGGAATGCCATCACGGCGCTCATCGGTCCGAACGGTGCCGGCAAGACGACGTTCTTCAACCTGCTGACGGGGTTCGACAAGCCCGACACGGGTAAGTGGACGTTCCTCGGGAAGTCGCTGGCGGGCATCCCGTCATTCAAGGTCGCCCGTCTGGGACAGGTGCGCACCTTCCAGCTGACGAAATCGCTCAACCTGTTGAGCGTGCTCGACAACATGAAGCTCGGCGCCAAGGGACAGAGGGGCGAAAACATGTTTCTCGCCCTGCTGCCCTGGCTGTGGAAGAAGCAGGAGGAGGAGATCGAGGCCAAGGCCATCGAACTGCTCAGCCGCTTCAAGCTCGAGACCAAGCAGGAGGACTACGCGGCCAGCCTGTCGGGCGGTCAGCGCAAGCTACTCGAAATGGCGCGCGCCCTGATGAGCGACCCCACCCTGGTGATGCTCGACGAACCCATGGCAGGCGTCAACCCGGCGCTCACGCAGTCGCTGCTCGACCACATCCTCGACCTGAAGACCCAGGGCATGACCGTGTTGTTCGTCGAGCACGACATGCAAATGGTTCGCCACATCGCGGACTGGGTGATCGTGATGGCCGAAGGCAAGATCGTCGCTGAGGGTCCGCCAGACGCCGTGATGTCCAATCCCGCGGTGATCGATGCCTACCTCGGCAGCCACCACGACCAAGACCTCGGCGTTCCCGAGGACGATGAGACCGTTGAAGCGATGAAGGAGCTGCTCAATGCCGACGACGAGTCCTGAGACAAAGCCCGCCGACGCCCCGGCCTCGGTGCCGGTCGTCGAGGTAAAGAACGTCACGGCGGGCTACCTGCCGGGAGTCAACATCCTCAACGCCTGCTCGCTGACGGCACACCAGGGCGAACTCATCGGCATCATCGGCCCGAACGGCGCCGGCAAGTCGACGCTACTCAAGGCGATCTTCGGACTCGTGAAGGTGCGCGAGGGCGAAGTCCTGCTCAACGGTGCGGACATCACGGCACTGAAGCCCAACAAGCTGGTCTCGCGAGGGGTCGGATTCGTTCCGCAGACCAACAACGTATTCCCGACTCTCACAATCCGCGAGAACCTCGAGATGGGACTCTTCCAGAAGCCGAAGGGCCTCACAGAGCGGTTGGCCTTTGTGATCGACATCTTCCCGGAACTCGAGAAGCGCCTCGCCCAGCGGGCTGGCTCGCTGTCCGGCGGCGAGCGCCAGATGGTCGCGATGAGCCGTGCGCTCATGATGGGGCCGCACGTGCTGCTGCTGGACGAGCCTTCCGCTGGGCTCTCCCCGGTGCGTCAAGACGAGGCCTTCCTTCGCGTCAAAGAGATCAACAAGGCCGGCGTCACCACGATCATGGTCGAGCAGAATGCCCGCCGCTGCCTGCAGATCTGTGACCGCGGATACGTGCTCGACCAGGGCAAAGACGCGTACACCGGCACCGGTCGGGAACTGCTCAACGATCCCAAGGTGATCTCGCTCTACCTCGGCACACTTGGCGAGGACTAGAAGAGACGCCACAAGCCACCAGAAGCGCTCAGCAGGCCCGGGATGCCGCATCCCGGGCCTTCTTTTCGTTAACGCCGCCGAGGCCGCTACACGGGCCGTGGGCGCCGTGGCGCGTCGCGGGCCGTGGGCGCGCTCCGAATCGGGCACGGGCGGCGCGAGTCGTTTTCGGCGCCACGAGGGCGCCGCGGCGGGCTCGTGGCGCCGAAACCGCCTCGTAGTAGCCCGCGGGCCGCACAAAAGGGCCCCGGCGCAATGCCGGGGCCCTTTTGCTAATTCAGCTAGAAACTAGTTGATGCGCTCGTACGTGTTGTCGTCTTTGTACTCGTAGATACCGATGGTCGCTTCGGTCGGGTCGCCGTTCTCATCGAACGTGATCGGACCGGAGTTACCGTCGTAGTCAACAACGCCACCGTCGAGGATGATCTGAGCGGCCGACGCGAAGTCGGTCGCCTTCTTGCCATCGCCGGAGCCGCCCGAGACTTCCTGCAGCTTCGCTGCGATGTCGACACCCTTCGTCGAGTTCGCAGCGAGAGCGGCGAGCGCGATAAGGATGACGGCGTCGTACGACTCGGCCGCGTAGGAGTAGTCGGTCAGGCTGGGGTCGATCTCGAGGAGGCGGTCGGTGAAGTCACCGAGCGTGCCAGTGTCGAGACCAGGCAGCGTGCCCTTGGAACCCGTGAGGGCTCCAGCGGCGAAGTCAGCGCTGTAGTCGGCGAGGTTTCCGTCGACGAGGTAGAGCGGACCAGCGTAGCCAGCGCCACGCAGCGCGGGAACGATGACCTTGGCCTCGTCGAAGGTGACGAGAGCAATGGCATCCGGGTTCGTCGCCATGATCTCGGAGATCTGGGTCGTGAACGTCGTGTCACCCGTGTTGAACGTGGGAGCAGCGGTTACCTCGCCACCAGCAGCCTCGAAGACCTCGGTGATCTTGGACGTGAGCCCAGTTCCGTAGGAGTCGTTGAGCTGGAAGATGCCGAGCGTCTGAACGCCGTCTTCGGCGATCTGGTTACCCAGAACTTCGCCCTGCAAGACGTCCGACGGAGCGGTGCGCCAGTAGAGGCCGTCGTCCGCGTAGTCGGTGAAGTCGATCGAGGTGTTGGCCGGCGAGAACTGAACGACGCCAGCGGCGACGATCTGGTCGATGACGGTCTTCGAGACACCCGAGGATGCCGCGCCAATGATGGCGGAGACATCGAGCGACAGAAGGTCGGTGACGGAAACCGTCGCCGTGTCTGTCGTGGTGTCTCCGGAGTCACGGTACTCAACCTCAACAGTGATGCCGAGGTCAGCGTCGTTGACGTCTTTAACGCCGAGTGCGACACCGGCTTCTTCGGGCGGGCCGAGGAACGCGAGCGTGCCACTCTGGGGAAGGATGGTGCCGATCTTGAGGGTCAGGGGCTCGCGGGGTCCAGTGGTGCTGCCGCCTTCTTCTGCAGCCGGCGCGCAGCCGCTGAGAACCAGTGCGCTCACACCGACGATGGCGACGCCACCGAGGATGGACTTGAGAGACCGCGAGCGCGAGGCCGTTGCCTTCACGAATACGCTCATGTTGCTCCTTGCATTTGAATGTGATTAAACGAGCACGGCAAAGCAATGCTGTCCTGACAAGGTATTCGGCCACGGCGTCCTGCACAATACGTCAGTGTCACAGCCCTGTAACACGGGCACATTGTTACTATCCGTGACCTAACAAATCGTGCCCCTCGCTTGGGGGGTCAGCCCGAGAGGCGACCGGACTCGGAAAGGGCGTTCTCGGCCTGCGTTTTACTCACGGTGGGGGTCGCGGGGCGTATCGCTACGGCGCGCCTTGGGGTGTTACCGCGGCGGCTGCGGCACGCTGGCGCGTTCCGTTGACGAACATGTCGACCGTGAGCACGATGAGCGCGACCCAGACGATTCCGAAGCCGATCCAGCGCTCGAACGGCATGTCTTCGCGCAGCAGGAACACACCCACCACGAACTGCAGTATCGGAGCGAGGTACTGCGTGAGCCCCAGATACACGAGCGGCAGGCGACGCGCTGCGGCGGCGAACATGATGAGTGGCACGGCCGTCGCCACCCCCACGACGAGAAAGGCAACCGTGTTGACGGGGCCCTCGGTGCCCGGCGTCAGGCCACCGGTCAGCGCGATGACCAGCAGCGCGATTGAGGCGAAGGGACTCAGCAGCGCGGTCTCCATTGTGAGACCGCCGAGGGCATCCACTCGACCACCCACGCGCTTCTTAGCGAGGCCGTAGGCACCGAAGCTGAAGGCCAGGGCCAGGGCTATCCACGGGAATGAGCCGTAGCCAATCGCGAGCACCAGCACGGCTATGGCGCTGATGCCGATAGCCACCCACTGCAGCGGACGCAGGCGCTCTCGAAGCAGGATCACCCCCAGCAACACCGTGACGATCGGGTTGGTGAAATACCCGAGCGACGCCTCAACGACATGGTCGCTGAGTGCCGCGAAGATGAAAACAAGCCAGTTGACCAGGATGAACACGGCCGCGATCGCGAGCGTCACGACGGCGTTTCGGTCGCGGGCAATCGCGGCGAATCGACCCCAGCCGCGAGTCACCGCCAGCAGGATCACACAGAACACCAGCGACAGCACGATGCGCCAGGCAACGATCTCGACGGCACCGGCCGGCTTCAACAGCAGGAACAGGAGGGGAAGCACACCCCACAGAAGATATGCCGCAATGGCGAACGCGAGGCCTGCCCCGAATCCGCGGGGAGCTTCGGTAGTTGGCACGAATTCGAGCCTAGACGCGTTGAGGAACGCATAAGGCCCCGTGGCAGAGCCGACGGGGCCATATGGCAGAAACTGGTGGGTGCGAAAGTTAGCGCACGACCACCGCGAGCACGTCGCGCGCCGACAGCACGAGCAGGTCTTCGCCGCCGTACTTCACCTCGGTGCCGCCGTACTTCGAGTAGATGACCTTGTCGCCAACGGCGATGTCGAGCGGGACGCGGTTACCGTTGTCGTCGATGCGGCCGGGGCCCACTGCCACGACCTCGCCCTCCTGGGGCTTCTCCTTGGCGGTGTCAGGAATGACAAGACCAGACGCGGTGGTCTGCTCTGCCTCGACCTGCTTGATAACGATGCGATCCTCGAGCGGCTTGATGGACACCGACACGGTTGACCTCTTTCTCAAAACTATGGGTTGGCACACTCCCTGTGAGAGTGCCAGATCTACTATAGAGCCTGATTGGCACTCGATCAATGTGAGTGCCAGCGGAGCTCGATCTCGACGAAGCTCGATCACCGGCGGAGCTGGATCTCGACGAAGCTCGATCACCGACGAAGCTCGATCACCGATACTGGGTTTATGGATCAGGCCGAACTGCGCGAGTTGCTTTCTGTCGAGGGCCTGCGATTGCTCGACTCCCTTCCGCGGTATGAGTCGACGGCGGATGTGGTGCGCACGGTTAGCGAGCTGCGTAAGGCGGGGCATCCGGCCGGTCTGGTTGCCGCGGTGCTCAGTCAGTCGAAGCTGCGGTCGAAGGCGGTCGCGAAATTCGGGCCCTTCGCCGAGCGCATGCTCTTCACCGAGGCCGGCCTCGAGCAGGCAACACGACTGTCGGTGGCCGCGCACCATGCGGCGCGATTCCAGCGCGCCGGGGTGCAGTGGGTCGCCGACCTCGGCTGCGGCATCGGGGCGGATGCCCTGGCCTTCGCCGCGCTAGAACTCGAGGTCACCGCGGTCGAACGTGACGAAGTCACCGCCGCCATCGCGGCATACAATCTCGCCCCGTGGTCGAACGCGCGCGTCGAGCACACCGATGCCGAGTCGGCCGACCTCGCCGGTGTGGATGGGATCTATCTCGACCCCGCCCGCCGCACCGACTCTAAGCGACTGCGCAATCCCGCGGACTGGTCGCCGACTCTCGACTTCGCGTTTGCCCTCGCCGCGCGTTACCCGACAGGGATCAAGCTGGGGCCGGGTGTTGATCGCGAAATAATTCCGAGCGAAGCCGAGGCGCAGTGGGTGAGCGTCGACCGCGACGTGGTGGAGCTTGGCCTCTGGTTCGGCTCCCTGGCCAGGCCGGGCGTGCGGCGCGCAGCGTTGGTGATCGGCGAGCACGGCTCCGCCGAACTCACCGGCGCGAGCGACAGTGTCGACGAGGCGGTCGGCAGCCTTGGCGACTACCTGTACGAGCCCGACGGTGCTGTCATCCGGGCCCGGCTCATCGGCGACCTCGCTCGCCAACTCAACGCGCGGATGCTTGACGACTCAATCGCCTACCTCACGGCCGATACCGCGATGGATACGCCATTCGCCGCCCGCTTTCGCATCACCGACGAATTCGCCCTCGACAAGCGCACCCTCAAACGGGAGCTCGCCGCCCGCGACATTGGCACCCTCGAGATCAAGAAGCGCGGTGTTGACATCGATCCCGCGGAATTCCGCACGGCGATGAACCCACACGGCACCAAGTCCGCGACTCTCATTCTCACGAGGATCGCGGGCGCACGGCGCGCTCTGCTTGCCC
>Ga0105048_10003204_pt1 | contig 26761 bp, 23 predicted proteins | sample MAT05_FD_78382 | JGI IMG/M metagenome (GOLD analysis project Ga0105048, IMG submission 78382) | Freshwater microbial communities from Lake Fryxell liftoff mats and glacier meltwater in Antarctica - MAT-05 | ecosystem: Environmental > Aquatic > Freshwater > Ice > Liftoff microbial mat | place...
CGTCCGCGCCATGCCAGCACACCGGCCAGCGCCCCCGCCAGCGCGATCGGCAGCAACACCCACAGCAGCTTGTCCATGGGCCGACAGCGTATCGGCAAGCGCATGGCCACAGCCCGGGCGGGCCACGTGGGAGGGTCTGGCCCAACGGCCCTGACATCAGCGAGCTCGGCACCCACGCTTCATGAGGTCGGCCCCGGCCTGACCACGCTGCAGGGCTGCCGAGACGCAGGATCTGGTTTCCCCCGCTCAGCCCTGATGCCGCCTCGAAGACGGGCTGCCGTTGGGTACGCCGCTTGCTCCGCATCGAGTTCATGATTTCGAAAGTGCTGTTTTGAGCCGCTTCGCCGATGCCGTCGTATCGACCGTACAGACGGAGTTTTCCGCCCTGCTCGACCCTGAACAGCTCACGCGTCTGGTGTTGCGCATGGGCGTGGCGCTTGTGCTCGGGGCCGCCATCGGCTGGGATCGCGAGCGGCGCGATGCTTACGCCGGCCTGCGCACCCACATGCTGGTGGCTCTGGGCGCCGCACTCTTCGTGCTGGTACCCGCGGAAGCGGGCATGTCTGATGAAGGCCTCAGCCGGGTCGTGGCCGGCATCATCTCCGGCATCGGTTTCCTGGGCGCCGGCGCGGTGCTGAAGAGCAGCGGAGAAGGGCGCATCCAGGGTCTGACCACGGCTGCCAGCGTGTGGGCCACCGCAGCCATCGGCATCGCGGCAGGCATGGGGCGGTATGCCACGGCGCTGCTCGCGACCGTTTTCGTGCTGGTGGTGCTGGCCGCTCTGCGTCGGCTCAGCAGACAGATCAAGAATCGATCAACCGACTAGGGCTCGGCCGCAGTTTTCATCGAGCCGAAGGTGCGGGCATAGACGCAGGTGAACTCTGCGCCCATCAGCAAGATCTGCGCTGAAAAGTACACCCACACCAGCACGACGACGAGTGAGCCGGCCGCGCCGAACCCCGAGGCGACGCCGCTGCGGCCGATGTAGGCGCCGATGACGAACTTGCCGAAGGTGAACAGCAAGGCAGCAAGCAAGGCGCCGAGCCAGACGTCGGACACCAGCACGCGCTGGCGCGGCATGACCTTGTAGATCAGCCCGAACATGCACGCCACGAGCAGGAATCCGCCCACCGCGTTGCCGACCTCCACCACCGACTGCCAGCCGCCGAAGAAAGGGTCCAGCCGCCTGCCCAACGCGGCCAGCACGGCACTGGTGACGAGCGAGACGATGAGCAGGAAGCCGACCGCGAGGATCATGCCGAACGCCAGGAGGCGGGTGCGAACGAGCGTCAGCCAGCCGCTCTTGCGCTGCCGGTCCGGCAGCCGCCAGATGCGGTCGAGCGAGTCTTGCAGTTCGGCGAAGACGGTGGTGGCGCCCACGAGCAGCAGCACCAGGCCCACGGCGGTGGCTGTCAAACCCTCGGTGGGTTCGCGAACGCTGGCCAGCAGCTCTTGCACCGCGCCGGCGCCGCGTTCGCCCATCAGGTCTTGCAACTGCGCCTGAATCTCGCCGCGAGCCGCTTCTTCACCGAACACCAGCCCCGACACCGACACCACGATCAGCAGCAGCGGCGCCAGCGAGAACATCGTGTAGTAGGCCAGCGCCGCGCCCATGCTCGGCACGTAGTCGTCGTTCCAGGACTTGGCCACCTGCTTGACGAGACCCCACCATTCGGCCGGTCGCGCGACTCGGCTGGGTTCGGGCCTGGGCTGGGGCAGGTCGGCAGACATCACACGGGGTCGGCGCCGCCCGCCGTTGTCAGGCAAACCTGGGTTCCTGCGCTACCGCCGAGCATGTCTTCGATCTGTTCCAGCGAGCCGATCACGGCGCGACGGCCCGTGGCCAGCACAAAGGCGCATGCAGCCTCGACCTTCGGGCCCATCGAACCCGCTGCGAAGTCGTGGCCGGCGAGATCTTGCGGCGTCACCTTGCCGAGGGCGCGCTGCGTGGGCAGGCCCCAATCGAGACAGACAGCCGTCACGTCGGTAGCGATGACCAGCACATCGGCCTGCAACTCGCGCGCAAGCAGGCTGCTGCACAGGTCCTTGTCGATGACGGCGGCCACGCCTTGCAGCGGTGCACGTTCGCTGCCGTCGTCAGCACTTCCAGAATCTTTCGCATGCGGTGCCCGCGCCACTGGAATGCCGCCACCCCCCGCCGCAATGACGAGCGCACCGTGTTCGAGCAACCAGTGAATAGGCTGCAGGCCCAGCACGCGCAACGGCTGGGGCGATGCGACGACGCGGCGGAACCCGGCGCCGTCTGCGGCCATGGTCCATCCCTTGGCGGCAGCGACACGTTCGGATTCGACTTTCGAATAGACCGGGCCGATCGGCTTCGTGGGGTGCTGGAAGGCGGGGTCGTGGGCATCGACCTCCACGCGCGTGATCAGCGTCGTCACCGCGCGCGTGGCTGGCAGCAGGTTGGCCAGTTCCTGCTCCAACAGATAGCCGATCATGCCGTCGGTCTGCGCACCCAGCACGTCCAGCGGGTAGGCTTCCACCTTCGCGTAGGCGGCGGCCTGCAGCGCCAGCAGGCCCACTTGCGGGCCGTTGCCGTGCGTCACCACCAGGTCGTGCTGCGCAGCCACGCGCGCCAGCTGCGCGGCCGCGCGGCGGATGTTTTCCAGCTGGTTCTCGGCCGTGGGGGGTTGGTCGCGCCGCAGCAGCGCGTTGCCACCCAATGCCACCACCAGCCTCATGGGCGCGTCACCCGAGCGTGGCCACCAGCACGGCCTTGATGGTGTGCAGCCGGTTCTCGGCCTGCGTGAAGACGACCGAGGCGTCGGACTCGAACACCTCGTCGGTGACCTCGATCTCGCTCAACCCGTACTTCTCGTGCACCTGGCGGCCGACCTCGGTGTCCAGGCTGTGGAAAGCCGGCAGGCAGTGCATGAACTTCGTGCGCGGCTTGCCGGTGGCCTGCATCAGCGCGGTCGTCACCTGGTAGGGCAGCAGGTGGTCGATGCGCTGCTTCCACACCGCGTCGTCCTCGCCCATCGACACCCAGACGTCGGTGTACAGGAAGTCGGCGCCGACCACGGCCTTCAGCGGGTCGGTCTCCAGCGTGATGCGTGCGCCGGTGGTGCGCGCCACCTCGCGCATTTCTGCCACCAGCTCTGCCGGCGGCTGCAGCGCGGCGGGCGAGCAGATGCGCACGTCCATGCCCATCTGCGTGCCGCCGACCAGCAGCGAGCGGCCCATGTTGAAGCTGGCGTCGCCCAGGTAGCAAAAGCTCAGGTCGTGCAGCGGCTTCTCGCCGAACTCCTGCATCGTCAGCAGGTCGGCCAATATCTGCGTCGGGTGCGCTTCGTCTGTCAGGCCGTTCCAGACCGGCACCTTCGCGAAACGCGCCAGCTCTTCGACCACGCTCTGGTGGAAGCCGCGGTACTCGATGCCGTCGTAGTAGCGCCCCAGCACGCGGGCCGTGTCCTTCAACGATTCCTTGTGCCCCAGTTGCGAACTGCCGGCGTCCAGGTAGGTGACGTGGCCGCCCTGGTCGTGCACCGCCACCTCGAAAGCGCAGCGTGTGCGTGTCGAAGGCTTCTCGAAGATCAAGGCGATGTTCTTGCCCTTCAGACGCGGCAGTTCGTTGCCCACCGCCTTCGAACGCTTGAGCTCGGCCGCCAGGTCGAGCAGGAAACGAATGCCGTCGGGCGCGAAATCCTTCAGCGACAGCAGGCTGCGGTTGCGCAGGTTGAAACTCATGGGGTATCTCGCTTCGGTTGGGCAGGTCAGAGCGCGTCGCGCTCGATCGGACACGACATGCAATGGCTGCCGCCTCGGCCGCGGCCGAGTTCAGAGCCGGAAATGGTGATCACCTCCACGCCCGCCTTGCGCAGCAGCGTGTTGGTGTGGGTGTTGCGCGCGTAGCCCATCACCACGCCTGGGGCCAGTGCCAGCAGGTTGTTGCCGTCGTCCCATTGCTCGCGTTCGGCCTGCCAGGCGTCGCCGCCGGTGGCCACCGCGCGCAATTGCGGCAGGCCCATCGCGGCGGCCACGACGTCCAGGAAGGGCTCGGTCTCGGTGCGCACGTCCAGGCTGCCCTCACGCTCGCCCGGCCGCAGGCTGTGCACGCGGATGGCGTTGACCATCTCCGGGAAGCTCGTCACCAGGTCCACATCGACAAAGGTGAACACGGTGTCCAGGTGCATGGCGCCGCGCGACTTGGGAATCTGCGCGGCCAGCACGCGGGTGGCGGCGCCGCGCGCAAACAGCGCACGCGCCAGTTCGCTGACGGCCTGCGGCGATGTGCGCTCGCCCATGCCCACCAGCACCACGCCCTGGCCGAGCGGCATCACGTCGCCGCCTTCCAGCGTGGCGCCGCCGTGGTCCTGGTCCGGGTCGCCCCACCAAGTGGTCACCTTCCCGGCGAACAGCGGGTGAAAGCGGTAGACGGCGGCGGTCAGCAAGGTCTCCTGCCGGCGTGCCGGCCAGTACATCGGGCACAGCACCACGCCACCGCCCACCCAGCAACTGCTGTCGCGGCTGAACAGGGTGTTGGGCAGCGGTGGCAACAGGAAGTCGGTGGCTGCGGTGCAGCGGGCCACCAGCCCCTCGGGTTCGAAAGGCAACTCGGCGCGCGCCAGACCGCCGATCAGGTGTTCGGCCAGGTGTTGCGGGGGCAGGGCCTCCAGCCACGGACGCAGTTGCGAGGCCAACTCGGCGTCCACCGTGCCGGGGCCGAGCTTGCGGTCCAGCAGCCAGGTGCGGGCCACCGGGTCGGCCACCGTGGCGGCCAGCAGATCGTGCAGTTCCAGCACCTCGACATCGCGGTTCAGCATCGCGTTGACGAAGGCATCGTGGTCATTGCGCGCTTGCGACACCCACAGCACATCGTCGAACAGCAACTCATGGCAGTTGGCAGGCGTGAGGCGCCGTTGCGCCAGGCCGGGCCGGCACACCAGCACGCGGCGCAGGCGGCCGACTTCTGAGTTCACGCCAGGGTTCATGGAAACAATCTCCGGTTCACAGACAAGTGCAATCGCAGGGACACGCGCAGGGGTCCAGGCAAAGTCAGCGCCTGGGCCGGCGGCCGAGCAGATGCATTCACAGACCCAGCTTGCCCTGGGCCAGCAAAGTGGCTGCCACACCTGCCAGCAGCACCAGCGCGGCCAGGATGGCCCATTCCCAGACGGTGAACACCCGCTCCTGGCGCTCGCGCTTCGCCCACCCGTACAGCAGCACGCCGGGCACGTAGAGCAGCGCGCTCAACAGCAGGTACTTGAAGCCCGCGGCGTACAGCAGCCACACGCAATACACCGTGGCCAGCGCGGCCACGGGCATGTCGGTGCGGTGGCGCGCGTCCTTGGCACCTTCGCCCCGCCACGCCAGCGACAGGCCATAGGCAGCGCTGAAGAGATAGGGCACCAGGATCATCGCCGTCGCGAGCGAGAAGAGCGCCAGGTAGGACGCATTGGAAAAGAGCGTCACCACCAGGAACAGCTGCACCATGCCGTTGGTCAGCCACAGCGCGTTGGCGGGCACGCCCTTGTCGTTGGTTCGTCCCAGCCACTTCGGCATCACGCCGCCGCCGGCCGGCGTGAACAGCGATTCGGCGGCCAGCAGCATCCAGGCCAGAAAGCCGCCGCCGACCGAGACGATCAGGCCGACGTAGATCAACACCGCGCCCCAGGTGCCCACCGCGTTTTCCAGCACGCCGGCCATCGAAGGGTTCTTCAGCCCGGCCAGCGTGGGCTGGTTGAAGACGCCCAGCGACAGCAGCGACACCGACATCAGCAGCAACAGGCAGATCAGGAAGCCGATGACGGTGGCGCGGCCCACGTCCTCGCGCTTGCGGGCCCGCGCTGAATAGACGCTGGCGCCCTCGATGCCGATGAACACCCATACCGTCACGAGCATCGTGCTCTTGACCTGGTCGAGCACCGAGCCCAGCTTAGCGTCGCCCCAGAAGTCGAGGCGGAAGGTGTCGACCTGGAAGGCCATGGCCACCAGCACGATGAAGAGCAGCAGCGGCACGATCTTGGCCAGCGTGACCACCGCGTTCAGCACCGCAGCGCCCTGAATCCCCCGCAGGACCATGAAGTGGACAGCCCACAGCACCACCGATGCGCCCACGATGGCGGCAGGCGAATTGCCGGTGCCGAACATCGGGAAGAAGTAGCCCAAAGCGCCGAATGCCGCCACCAGATAGCTGACGTTGCCGATCCAGGCGCTGACCCAGTATCCCCAGGCCGAATTGAAGCCGACGTATTCACCCGACAGTGCGCGCGCATAGGCATAGACGCCGTTGTCGAGCTCGGGCTTGCGCAGCGACAACATCTGGTAGACGCGCACCAACAGAAACATGCCGATGCCGGTGACTGTCCAGCCGATGAGGATGGCACCTGCACCAGCGCCCGCAGCCATGTTCTGCGGCAGACCGAAGATGCCGCTGCCGATGATCGACCCGACCACCAGTGCCACCAGCAGGCCGAGCCCCAGCTTGCTGGGCGCCGGCGCTGCGGTGGTCTTGGCGCCTGCAGATGGTGCTTCCGGGCCGCCCGCCGCAGCTGAACCCGGGTTCTGCCACGGACTGGAAGTGCTCACGAAACCTGGCCCCACTCAGGAACGGAGCGCATCGTTCAGCCCTGCGGCGGTTCCGTCCCTGGCAAGGGCAGACCGGACGCCCTGTCACGATGGTCGTGCAGCCGGCCGAGCGTGCTGTCCAGCAGGCGAGCCAGCTTGTGCGCAGCGCCATTCACCGCTTGATCGCGCGTCGGGGCTTGCTCTGTCACGGCCACTGGTTGCCGGCCTTGGAGCCGGGCCTCCAGCATGCAGCGGTGGTCTTTCGGGCCGCTCTTGCCGGCGTTCTCGTCGCTCAGGTGAACTTCCACGCGGGTGATGTGTTCGCTGAAGCGGTCCAGCGCGTCCTCGATGGTGGCGCGAACCTGAGCGGCCAGCGCCTCGGTGCCATCGATGTTGACGTCGGTGTTGAGTTGAATCTTCATGGGTTGCTTCCTTGGACTTCGAGACGATGGAAACGGCGGCGGCGTCAGTGGCGGAAACTTGCCGCCAAGCCGGTGCGGCTGGGCATGCGTTCGGCCGGCAGCACATGCACCACGCCCCCCATGCGTTCCACCAGCGTTCCCAGGTCGTCCAGCACGTCGTCCACACGCGGGTTGTCGAGTTCTGCAGGGTCGATGCGCCCGGTCTCCGCGTCGATGCGTCCTGCCATCTGGCGCTCGGCCTCGAGCAGCAGCGTGGCCACGCGGCCGGCCACCGCGGCATGCGCCACCTGCGCCAGGTCTTCGCTGCCCAGTCCGTGGGCAGCGGCGGCGGCGTATTCATCGCCCCAGGCGGCCTGCTGCGCCTTCTGCTGCGGCGCCGCCACGTCCCAGGCGCGCTGGCGCAAATCGTCGTGCGTCAGGCCCTGGGGGTCCACCATCAAGCCGCTGGCCATCAGGAAGGGGTTGTGGCTGACCTGGCGGAACAGGTGGTGGTGTTCGGGCAGGGCCGCCAGCATCAGCGGCAGGCCTGAAGGGCGAGAATGATGGTCCAGCACGGCGCGGTCCACCGCACGGAAGTAGCGTTCGGCGTCGCTGTCGATCTCGTCCTTCTTGCCGCCCTGACCGTGGTGCATGGCCACGTGCCCGCTGCCGATGCCGCCGTACGAAGCCACGGTGGTGTGCGGCTCGGTGGTCTCGTGGCCCAGTGCCGCAGCCATCGTCTTTGGCACGCCGCCTTGCAGCGCCACGGCGTCGAGCGTGTGGCGGTCGCCCTCGAACAGCTGCACCTTGTTCAGGCTCAGCGCCAGCACCTGGTAGCGCCCGGTGGTTTGCAGCCACTGCCGCAGCGGCTTGGTGTGGAAGCTGTCGGCCACCACCGCCAATTCGGCCACCGGACGCTGCAAGAGGAACACACGAAAGAAGCTCGGGCCGCCCAGCACGGCCAGGCCGTCCTGCGTGTGGTTCCAGAAGTCATGGTCTTGTGCCAGTGCCTCGAAAGGTTCGAGCAGCGCCTTGACGCCTGCGGCCGCATGCTGCTGCCGCAGCGAAGTCTCCAGCGCCTTCAGCAGATGCCGGAAGCGGATCGGGTCTTGCTGGTTGTCGGGGTGGCGCCGATGTGTCGGCTGGTACAGCGACAGGCACGGGCCGCCGTCGAACGACAGCATTTCGGCAAGACTTGCCTGGGTGAGTGTGTCGGGCGTTCGAGTGTTTTGCATGTCGCATCCTTCGTTGGTTTCTGCGGCCCGGGTGGTTCGGCGGCATGCTGCGTCCGGCGGGCCTTGGCGTTCTTGCAGACTGCGCGGCAGGCGTGCCAGCGTCTGTATGGCAGCGCACACAGCCATGCCTTGGGTCAGCCGCGCGGCTCGTGCAGTGCGTGGGTTGCCACCGTGAAGGCCGCTTCGACCGCGCGCAAGTCATTCGCTTCGGGCACAGCATCACGTGCGCCTCTGACAATCATTTCGGCGTGGCGCTGCAGGCAAGCCGCGTCCGGCGCGCGCTTCACGTGGCCAGCGATCTGCGCGATGGCTTCGAGCAGGCGGATGTTCACGGCCGGGTTCGACCGCGCGCACTGCCTGATCTGGTTGAACGCCGTGTCCACGATGCCTGCGAAAGAGGACCCAAGCGCCACCAGCCGCAGCCGTCCGTCGGGGTCGAAACGCTGCGCCGATGGCACGTCGCGCCGGGCCAGCCGGCACAGGCCCGAACCCAGCCGGTCGACGCAGGCGATGGCCGTGTAGGGGTCGTTGATGCCCGGTGACAGTGCCCGGACGCCAATTTCGACCAACTGCTGAAACGAGAACTCGACGTCCTGGCCGGCGGTGCGCTGGTCGCCCAGCACGAAGGCGGCGTTCATCCTGTCGACGAGGTCTTCGGTGACACGGTCTCCGGGCCACACCATCACCATCGCCCGCCCTTTGACGAGGTAGTGGCCAGGCCGGCGCTCCAGCCGCAGCAGCAGATCTTCCTCTTTGGCCAACGACATCAGTGCATCGGCATCGATCAGCTGGAGATAGCCGTCTTCAGGGGAGCCGACAGGGCGCGCTTCGCGCTCGAACGCCGGGGGCAGTTCGGCGTTGCGCGGCGAAGTGGAGACCTCGCTTTCGGCCTTGCCGAGCGGGCCGGGAAACAGCTTGTCGATGCCGCTCTCGATCTCTCTGCCGACCCTCGCCACGACTTCATCAGCCTGAATCGAGACCGAGACGTGGTGGATGAAGTAGATCAGCACCCCGATGCTGACCATGGCCAGCAGCAGGCCGATGCTGACGGACAGATGGGGCACGAAGGCTATCTCGTCGGCGCGCCGGATGGTGCGCAGCACGAGCAGGCAATACAGGAACGTGGCCACGAAAGTGCCCAGCACCACCTGGTTGGCGGTGTCGCGCATGAAGTTGCGCAGCAGCCGCGGGCCGAGTTGAGACGATGCGAGCGACAGCGCCACCAGCGTCATCGAGAACACGGTCCCGGCAATGGCGATCATCGAACCAGCCACGGTGCCCAGCAGCTTGCTGGCGCCTTCGGCACCGCCGGAATAGATCCAGGTCCAGCGCTGCAACCAGCCTTCGGTGCTGGTCCTGTCGAGCGCGACAGCGCCGACGGCCATGACCACGGCCATGCACGCCATGACTGCGGGCACGAACCAGAAACTGGACCGAAGGCGGTCCCAATTTTTCATCAGCAGGGCTCTCAAGTTGATCCCGGGTCGATCTGCAGACCTTGAACGAGGCAGCCAAGGTGGCGTGGGGGCGATGGAAGGAGCCTACGGCTCGCGCGGCACGCGCGCGGTTCGCTACCGCACCATCTCGCCCAAGGCAGCGCCCCAGGCAGCGCCCAAGGCAGCGCACGGCTGGGCAGGGCAGTGAATGCGGGTCGCATCGAGCCTGCCTTGTGCGCCAGCGCACAGACTCTTCACGGCCAGACGCGCACCTTGGCAGGCCCTAGACCATTGAAGGCTGGATTTTCATGCTTCGCCAATCCAAGGACCTGCTGGGCCTCGCCATCGCCGCCACCGACGGTGCCATCGGGGACGTGAAGGATCTCTACTTCGATGACGAGGCTTGGGTCGTTCGCTACCTCGTGGTCGATGCCGGGTCGTGGCTGTCCAGCCGCAAGGTGCTGATCTCGCCGATTGCCGCTGGCAAGCCCGACTGGTCGAATGGGCTGCTGCCGGTTTCGTTGACGCGGGAGCAAGTTCGGCGCAGCCCCGACATCGACACCGACATGCCCGTCACACGGCAGCACGAGACCGACCAACTCGACCACTACAGCTACCCGTATTACTGGGGCGGTCTCGGCCTCTGGGGCACGGGCGGGTATCCGAACATGTTGCTGCCTGGCTACGCCGGTTTCGGCTCTGCGGAAGCGGCCCGCGCAGAAGCAGACAACGCGCAGGCGCGAAACGAAGAGCGTCTGCGTGAGCAGGAGGAAGAACGCGAAAGCAACAGCGGGAGCCAGCACGAGACTGCCGCCGACCCGCACCTGCGCAGCTGCAACGAAGTGGTCGGCTACCACATCGAAGCCGCCGATGGCGAGATCGGGCACGTGCAGGGCTTGCTCGTCGACGAAGAGAGCTGGGCTGTCAGGTATCTGGTGGTCAGCACCAGCAACTGGTGGCTCGGGCACGACGTGCTGCTGGCGCCGCAGTGGATCAAGCGCATGAGCTGGGCTGAGCGTTCCGTGGCGGTGGAACTGACGCGGGACGCCCTGAAGCAGGCGCCCTGGTACGACCCTGCGTTGCCTTTCTCGCGCGAGATGGAGATTGCCGTGTACGAGCACTACGGTCGTGCAGGGTACTGGCCTGGCGCGACGCCGGCGCCGTAGCCTGCCGCAGTGCCCGCCGAAGTGCCCGCTGAAGAATCTGCCAAACAATCTGCCGAAGCACGGCCCACCGCGCCATCGAACGACCCGTCTCTGATCGACATCGCCGGCTTGGCGTTGGCGTTCGGCACCGACCTCGACCGTGGCCTGGGCGCCGAGGCGGCCGCCACCCGGCTGCGTGCGGACGGCCCCAACGAACTGCGAGCGGTGCCACCGGTGCCGACCTGGCGCCGCGCGCTGGCGCAGTTTCAGGACCCTTTGGTGTACTTGCTCGGTGCTGCCGCTGCGGTCGCCTTGGCCGCCTGGTGGTTCGAAGGGCGCGGCCAGGCCGGTGCAGCCGGCCTTCCGCTGGATGCCATCGTCATCACCGCCGTGGTGGTGCTGAATGCCGTACTGGGCTGGCTGCAGGAAACCAAGGCGGCGCAGGCGGTGGCGGCGCTTGCGAAGATGACCACGGCCACGTCGGCCGTGCTGCGAGACGGCGCCGTGGCGCGCGTGCCCAGCGCCGAGCTCGTCAAGGGCGACGTGCTGGTGCTTTCCGAGGGCGACGCCGTGGGTGCCGATGCGCGCCTGGTGCAGGCCGCCGCGCTGAAGCTGCTGGAAGCGCCGCTGACAGGTGAAAGCGAGGCCGTGCTGAAAGACGTGGCGCCGCTGCCCGAGCCCGCGGCACTGGGCGACCGATTGAACATGGTCTTCAAGGGCACCGCGGTCGCGCAGGGCAGCGGTCGTGCCGTCGTCACCGCCACCGGCATGCAGACGGAGATGGGCGGCATCGCCACGCTGCTCGACACCACGCCCGACGCGCCGACGCCGCTGCAAGTGGAGATGGCGCGCCTGGGCAAGGTGCTGGGCATCGCGGCCTTGGCCATCGCCACCGGGGTGGTGGCCACGATCTTGTTGATCTCTGACGTGCGCGGCATGGCCGATGTCGTTGCGGTGCTGTTGCTCGGCGTTTCGCTGGCCGTGGCGGCGGTGCCCGAGGGCCTGCCGGCGATTCTTTCGGTGGTGCTGGCGATGGGCGTGCGCCGCATGGCGCGCCACAACGCCATCGTGAAGAAGCTGGCCTCGGTGGAAACGCTCGGGTCGGCATCCGTCATCGCCTCTGACAAGACCGGCACGCTGACGCGCGGCGAAATGACGGTGCAGCGTGTCATGACGGCATCGGGGCGCACCGACATCACCGGCGTGGGCTATGCGCCCGAGGGGCGCGCCGAGCAAGCGGGCGTCCAGCGGTCTGCAGGTCCATTGCCCGACGACTTGCGCAAAGAGATGCAGGCCGTGCTGAACGGCGGCAGCCTGGCCGGCAACGCCCAGCTGCAGCAGGACGACGCGGGCACCTGGAGCATTCAGGGCGACCCGACCGAAGCGGCGTTTCTGGTGGCGCAGCGAAAGGTGGCGGGCAGCAAGGAAGCCGAGCCCGCCGGGGAGCCGCGCCATGAGCGCATAGGCGAAATTCCCTTCACCTCGCAGCGCAAGATGATGTCGGTGCTGGCGGTGGACCATGACGACGGCGACGCGCACGTGCTCTTCACCAAGGGCGCCCCCGATGTGCTGCTGGCGCATTGCACGCACGCCCGCCGGGGCGAAGCCACGGTGGCGCTCGACCCTGCCCTGCATGCGCAGGTGCTGGCCGACGTGGCGGCGATGGCCGGCGACGCGCTGCGCACGCTGGGCGTGGCGCGCCGCACGCTGGCACCCGACGCGCAAGTGCCGGCCCAAGCCGACGGCGACGGCGCAGCAGGCGCGGCCGCGCTGGAACAGGGTCTGGAATACCTCGGCACCGTGGGCATCATCGACCCGCCGCGCGAAGAGGCAGCCGTGGCCATCGCCCAGGCTCGCAAGGCCGGCATCCGCGTGATCATGATCACCGGCGACCACCCGCGCACGGCGGCGCGCATCGCGGCCGATCTCGGCATCGTCGACGCCGGCGCACCGGTGCTCACGGGCATCGACCTCGACAAGCTGAGTGAGGCTGCCTTCGCCGCAGCCGTGCTGCAGACCTCGGTCTTCGCGCGCGTGGCACCCAAGCACAAGCTGCGCATCGTGCGCGCGTTGCAGGGCGGCGGCAACGTGGTGGCGATGACGGGCGACGGCGTCAACGACGCCCCGGCGCTGAAGGCCGCCGACATCGGCGTGGCGATGGGCGTGGCGGGCACCGAGGTGGCCAAGGAGGCGGCCCGGATGATCCTGGCCGACGACCACTTCGCCACCATCGTGCTGGCGGTGCGCGAAGGGCGCGGCGTGCTCGACAACATCGAAAAGTTCCTGCGCTACCTGCTTTCGTCGAACCTGGCCGAGGTGCTGACCGTGTTCGTCGGTGTGGTGGGGGCCAGTGTCATCGGTCTGGCGGCCACGGCCACCGGCTCGGGCGGCGCGGTGGTGCTGCCGCTGCTGGCCACACAGATCTTGTGGATCAACCTCATCACCGACACCGGCCCCGCACTGGCCATGGGCGTGGACCCGATTGCCGACGACGTGATGGCGCGCAAGCCGCGCCCGCGCAGCCAGCGCATCATCGGCGCCCGCATGGCATTCAGCGTGGTCGGAGGCGGCGTCGTGATGGCGGCGCTGACCCTTCTGACGCTGGACCTGTTCCTGCCCGGCGGGCTGGTCGAGCCGGTGGACAGCTGGCTGGGCCCGGGCCCGCACAGCCTGGAACTGGCGCGCACTGCGGCCTTTACGGTGCTGGTGCTGACGCAGCTGTTCAATTGCTTCAACGCACGTTCGGAATCGTCATCTGCGTTCCGCGCCGCGTTCTCGAACCGCTGGCTGTGGGCCGCGGTGGCCTTGTCCACAGCGCTGCAAGTGGCGGTTGTGCACCTGCCTTTCCTCAACCTGGCCTTCGGCACCGTGCCGCTTTCGGCGGGCCAATGGTGCGTGTGCGTGTTGATGGCCAGCGGGGTGCTCTGGTTCAGCGAAGCAAGAAAGCTGTTGCGACGACACTGGGCCAAGCGTGCGGGCTCGCCGCCCGACCTGGCGAGCACCGGGGCACACTCGTAGACCCAACCGCAAAGGAAACTTCATGCGCACGCGAATCCTGTTGCTGCTTTTGACCGGCAGCCTGATCACTGCATTTGCAACTCTCAACTGGGCAGCCTTCACGGCGCCGTCCATGCTGTCTGTCGGCGTCACCACCATCGAAGCGCCGCTGGGTGTGACCTTGCTGGGCTTGCTCGTGCTGATGACGCTGGTGTTCGCCGTTTACGCCGCCTTCTGGCAAGGGGCTGTCTTGCTGGATTCGCGACGGCATACCAAGGAATTGCAATTGCAGCGGCAGCTCGCCGACCAGGCCGAGGCCTCGCGCTTCACCGAGTTGCGCGCCGCGCTCGATTCGGAACTGGCCCGTTTGGCCGAGCGCATCACTGCATCGCATGAAGCGCTGCGTCTGGAGATGCGAGAGAACACGAATTCGCTGGCCGCGATGTTCGGAGAACTCGACGACCGCTTGCTGGCACCCCGCGACGAGGTCCCCCGCCCCACGACGGCGCTGGTCCGCCCTTAGCGACGCAAAAAAGCGGCGAGGCATGAAGCCCTGACTCCGTGGGGTCGTTCGCGCCCGGCTAACGTCCATTACTTTTTTGCTCGGAAAAGGTCGCCTGATGGACGCCGTATCCCCATATCACCTGAAGCCCTGGCTGGCCCAGTACGGCAGCGCCGTGCCGGCAACGCTGCCGGCACCCGCCGCCGCGAGCCTGGCGGCCATGGCCGACGCGGCCGCCACCCGCCACGCCAAGCGCACTGCCTTCACCTGCGTCTTGCCCAACGGCATGTACGGCAACCTGAGCTATGCGCAGGTGCAGGCGATGAGCGACCAGTTCGCGCACTACCTGCGCCGCGTGGCGGGCCTGCAGGCCGGCGACCGGGTGGCGCTTCAGATGCCCAACTGCCTGGGCTACCCGGTGGCGCTGCTGGGTGTGCTGAAGGCCGGTTGCGTGGCCGTCAACACCAACCCGCTGTACACGGCGCGTGAGATGAACCACCAGTTCGCCGACAGCGGTGCCAAGGTGGTCGTGATCGTCGACCTGTTCGCCGACAAGCTGCAGGAAGCCCTGGCCGGAACCGCCGTCAAGCAGGTGGTGCTGACGAAGGTGACCGACTTCTTCCCCGCGCTGGTGGGCGGCATCGCCCACGCCGTGATGAAGCACTGGAACCGCGCCGTGCCTGGCCACAGCCTGCAAGGCGTGCACACGCTGCCCGCAGCGCTGCAGCAAGGCGCTGCGGCGGCCGGTGCCGGCAGCAGCGTCGCAGCCTACACCGAAGCCCTGACGCACGACAGCCTGGCGCTGCTGCAGTACACCGGCGGCACCACGGGTGTCGCGAAGGGCGCTGAGCTGACGCACGGCAACCTGCTGTGGAACATGGCGCAGATGCGCGCCATGGCAGGCAGCCTTATCAACGATGGTGAAGAGGTCGTGCTGACGGCGCTGCCGCTCTATCACATCTTCGCTTTCACGGTGAACTTCCTCTGCATGTTCGACGCCGGCGCGCGCAACGTGCTGGTGCCCAGCCCGCGCCCGGTGCAGAACCTGCAGCGCGCGATCGAGAACTACGGCATCACGTGGATCACCGGCGTCAACACGCTCTACAACGCCTTGCTCAACGAAGAGTGGTTCACCGCCTACCCGCCGCGCCACTTGAAGGCGGCCGGCGGTGGCGGCGCGGCCATGCACCACGCGGTGGTCGAGCGTTTCGAGAAAGTGACGGGCGCGCCGCTGGCCGAAGGCTACGGCCTGACCGAATGCGCGCCGGTGGTGTGCTTCCAGCCACTGCACGGCCCGCGCGTGAAGGACAGCATCGGCATCCCGGTGCCGTCGACCGAGGTCTGCCTGCTCGACGACGCCGGCAACCCCGTGGCGCTGGGCCAGCCAGGCGAACTGTGCGTGCGCGGCCCGCAGGTCATGCGTGGCTACTGGCAACGGCCCGAGGCCACGGCGGAAGTCGTTCGCAACGGCTGGCTGCACACCGGCGACGTGGCGGTGATGACGGCCGACGGCACCTTCCGCATCGTCGACCGCAAGAAAGACCTGGTGCTGGTCAGCGGCTTCAACGTCTACCCCAACGAGATCGAAGACGCGCTGTCGCGTCACGACGCGGTGATGGAAGCGGCCGTCATCGGGCTGCCCGACAACAAGACCGGCGAGGCGGTGCACGCGTATGTGGTGCTGCGCGAAGAGATGGTGGGCAAGGTGTCAGAGGCCGACCTGCTGGCCCACTGCAAGACGCTGTTGACGGGCTACAAGGTGCCCACGCGCATCACCTTCCGCGACGAGTTGCCGAAGACGCCTGTCGGCAAGATCTTGCGCAAGGACCTGCGCAACGAAGCGTTGAAGAAGCATTGAAAAAGCACTGAGTGCCCAAGCCAGCGAAAGCTGCAAGAGCAGCAAAAGGACAACGACATGTTGAGCGAAACAGAAACCCGACTGCTGGGCGTGATGATGATGATCATCATGCTGGGCATGGGCGCAAGCCTGACCTTCAAAGATTTCGCCCTCGCGCTGCGCAAGCCGGTGGGTGTGCTGGTGGGGCTGAGTTGCCAGTACGGCTTGATGCCGCTGCTGGCTTTTCTGCTGGCCAAGGCGCTGGCACTGCCGCCGGCCTACGCGGTAGGGCTGATCTTGATGGGCTGCATGCCTGGCGGCACCACCAGCAACATCTTTGCCTACTTCAGCAAGAGCCAGCTGAGCCTGTCGATCCTGATGACGATGAGCTCCACGCTGGTGGCGATATTGATGGTGCCGCTGACGCTGTCCTTCTACAGCAGCGGCATCGAAGGCCAGTGGCAGGTGCCGCGGGCCAACGTCATCCAGGTGCTGTTCGTGCTGCTCGTGCCCACGGTCATCGGCATTGCGCTGCGCAAGTGGAACGCCAACGTCGGCGCGGTGATCGAGATGATCGGCGGCCTTCTCGGTGTGCTGGTGATCCTGTTCCTGGTGGTGAGCTGGGTGCCGCGCAATTCGCAGCTGCTGATGACCACGGGCTTCCCGGTCTATGCCGGCAGCATCGGGCTGGGCCTGGCCGGCTTCGTGCTGGGCTACGGGCTGTCCCGCCTGCTGCGGCAGGACGCCCTGCGCTCGCGCACCATCGCACTGGAAACCGGCATCCAGAACGGACCGCTGGCCGTGCTGATCGTGCTGCTGACCTTCACCGGCACGCAGCAGCAGGAAGTGCTGCTGATCCCGGTGCTGTACTCGCTGTTCATCGTGCTCACGTCGAGCGCGGTGACGGTCTGGTTCCGTCGCGTCACGCGGCGCGAGGAACTGGCGCGCGACGCGGCGAAGATCGGTGCGCTGAAGACCGCCTGACGACGAAGGCCGAGCGCGGTCAGGCCTGGCTGCAGCCGCACACGCCGCTCGGAAATGTTGGGTGAACCCTGGGGCCGCGAGACTCTGGCTAGAGCCAGCCGTTGGCGCGTGCGATGCGCGTGGCCTCGACGCGGTTGTCGGCGCCGAGTTTCTGCGCCGCCTCGTGCAGATAGTTGCGCACGGTGCCGGGCGCCAGGCCCAGCATGTCGGCGATGTCCTTGTTGCTGCGGCCTTCCTCGGCCAGTCGCAGCACCGCGCGTTCGCGGTCGCTCAGCGGGTCGGTGCCGCCCCAGGCCGCTTCGGCGAGTTCGGGTGCGACGACGCGCTGGCCCGCCGCCACGCGGCGCACCGCGGCGGCCAGTTCCTCGCTGGGCTGGTCTTTCAGCAGGTAGCCGCGCACGCCGGCGTCCAGCGCGCGTCGCAGGTAGCCGGGGCGGCCGAATGTGGTGACGATGAGCACATGCACCGGCAGCCGCTCCGCCTGAATGCGTGCCGCCAGTTCCAGGCCCGTGAGGCCCGGCATCTCGATATCCGACAGCAGCACATCGGGCCGTTCGCGCTGCACCAGGGCCCAGGCCGCCAGACCGTCGGGCGCGCGGCCCACGACTTCGATGTCGGGCTCCAGCGCGAGCAGCGCCGCCAGCGCGCCCAGAACCATGCCCTGGTCCTCGGCCACGACGACGCGGATCATGCGCTGGCCTCGGGTGCATCGTCAGGCGCGTTGCGCCGCAGCGCGCCTGCCTCGCCTCCTCCTGCCCCGGCCGGCAGCGGCACCCGGGCCTGCAGCGTGGAGCCTTCGGGCGTGATGCACAGCGTCAGCGTGCCGCCCACGGCTGACAGGCGCTGGCGCATGCCGCTGATGCCGTGGCCTTCACGCGGCTGCACGGGCGACACTTGTCGAGCCAGCGCCAGCGCTGCCTCGGCGGTCTCGCGGCTGTCCTGGATCGTCAGCGTCACGGCCCCGGCCTGGTGACCGAAGTCGACCCGGCAGTGCTGCGCCATCGCGTGGCGCACGATGTTGGTCACGCCTTCCAGCAGCACGAAGGCGAGTGCGGTTTCCACCTGCGGTGGCAGCGGTTGCGCCGGGCCGTGCAGCGTGAGCGCGATGCCTGCGCTGGTGAGCGCACCACGCGCCGTCGTCAGTTCGCTGGCCAGACTCGTGGAACGCATGCCGGTGACGGCAGCACGCACATCGGCCAGCGCCGCGCGCGCGGTGCGGTGGATGTCTTCGATCTCGGCCCGGGCGCGCGCCGGGTCAGCGGCGATCAGGCGGCCCGCCAGATCGGCCTTCACGGCGACCGCGGTGAGCGTGTGGCCCAGCAGGTCGTGCAGGTCGCGTGCGATGCGTTCGCGTTCTGCCACCACGGCCAGGCGGCGTTCGCGGTCGCGCGAGGCGGCCAGTTCGGCGCTTTGCGTGGCGTAGGCCGCCGAGTACATCGAGACCATCGCCGTCATCGTGCTGAAGAAGAGGGTGGGCAGCCAGTCCCACAGGCCGATGCGCCGCAACAGCACCAGGCTCGCCACCGCCAAGGCCACAACGGCCAGCGCCGCATAGGCCCGCTGCTGCGGCCGCACCCCGCCCAGCAGCCCGCAAGCATAGACGATGAACACGCCCCACACGCCGCCGAACGGTTGCAGCGCCAGGCCGATGGCGGCCACGGCAGCACCGCAGCGCAGCGCACGTGTGTCGCTGCGGCCGAAACCCGCCAGGTACAGCGGCAGAAACACCGCGATGCCGGCCAGCGACGCCAGCACTTCCACCAGCTCGGGCGGCCGACGCAGCCAGGGCAAGGGGTAGATCAGCAGGTAAGCCAGGAACCAGTAGCCCATGTTCCGCGTGCTGCGGTCCAGCGCCTGCAACTCCGGGGAGTCGGCCGTGGTCATCGGGGCGGTCTTCATGGGGCGGTCTTCATGGGGCCTCAGGATAGCGGCGCCGTTCCACCGCCGCGCCGTTCTTCCAGATGCGTTCGATCGCGCGCGTGGCGCGGATGTTCGTCGTCGGGTCGCCAACCACCAGCAGCAGGTCGGCGCGCTGGCCCGGGGCGATGCGGCCCCGGTCTGCCAGACCGTAGCGGCGCGCCGGCGCCGACGTGGCCGCGCGCAATGCTTCGGTGGGCGTGAGTCCGGCGCGCACCAGCAGCTCCAGTTCGTGGTGCAGGCTCGCGCCGTGCGCCGTGCCGGGGTTGGGGGCGTCGGAACCGGCCAGGATTTCGACACCGCCCGCGTGCAGCGCGCGCACCGAGGCCAGCGCCGTATCGAGCCTGAACATCACCAGCTTCGTGCCGGGGCTGGTTTCCAGTCCACGCCTTTGGTCCGGTGTCAGATAGGGGCGGACGGCCGGGTCGGCGGCCAAGCGCTGGTTTTCGCGGGCTTCACCCGCTGTGGCCGGCAGCGTGGGGTCGAAGCCGGCGATGACGGCCAGTGTGGGCGTGACGAAGGCGCCGCGCTCGCGCGCCAGTTGCACCAGCGCGGCGTCGGCCACGCGGTCGGCGTGCACGTGCACCAAGCCGTCGGCGTGGGCTTCCAGCGCGTCGTGCGCGGCTACCAGCCGCGACACGTGCACCACAGCCAGCCGCCCGCGTGCTTGTGCGGCCGCCACCAGCGCCGCCATCGTGGCGCGGTCCAGTGACGGGAACGGGGCGCCCAGGCCGTTGGCGTCGCGTGGCTCGTAGACGATCTTGATGTAGTCCGAGCCTTCGGCCAGCCGCGCGTCCACCCACGCTGGCGCCTCGTCGGGCGTGCTGAGCGTGGGCACCGGCAGGCCGAACTGCGTGCCGTGGCCGCGTGGCGCCGTGGCCAGCCAGCCGGCCGAGAACAGGTCGGCATGCGTACGCGGTGCGAATGACGCACGCGAGCGGCGCAGCTCGCGCGCCGGGCCGGGGTCCGAGAACATGTCCAGCACCGTAGTGACGCCGAAGTTCAGCGTCTCGGCCAGCGCGTCGCCCCAGGTGTGCACATGGGCATCGATCAGGCCCGGCAGCAGCGTGCGGCCGCTGCCGTCCACCACCTGCAAGTCCGACGGCTCGGCCCCGCCAGGGCCGGCCTCGACGATGCGGCCCGCGCGCACCACCACGGTGGCCCGCTCGACGACGCGCTCGCCATCGAAGAGCCGCACGTCACGCACCACGAAGCCGGGCGCCGGCGGCGCCAGGCGCTCGTCGCCAGGCTCGGGCAGGGCCCAGAAGAAGCCGATCAGCGCCGCAGCCACGGCCAGCGCGATGCCGATGCGGCGCAGCCGCTGGACACGCGCAGTGGCGTCCGCTTCTTTCATCAGCGATGCGCGCGGCGCCAGGCCCAAGCCACGGCGGCGGCAAAGGCCAGCGTAAAGCCCAGCGCCGCTGCGCCGTGCCCGAGGGCGCTGCCGGTGATGTCGCGGCCGCTCACTGCCAATGCCAGCTCGGCCAGGTGGTAGCTGGGCATGGCTTGCGAGAGCGCCTGCATCCAGCCCGGGAAGAGGAACACCGGAATCCACAGCCCGCCCAGGACGGCCAGACCCAGGAACACGAGGTTGGTGACACCCATGGCCGCCGAGGCACCGAAACTGAGCCCGACCACCAGCCCCAGCAGCCCCACGGGCACGGCCGCCAGCAGGTGCACCAGTGCCAGTTGAAGCCAGGTGACGCGCGGCAGCACCACGCCCCCGGCCCAGGCCGCCAGCGCGTACAGCGCCAGCAGCACCAAACCCGTGAAACCCATGCAGGTCAGCAGCTTGGCACCCAGGTACAGCGGCACGGGCAGCGGCGTCACCTGCTTCAGCGCAAGCTGCCCCGCGTCGCGTTCGTGCGCGATGCCGGCGCCGAAGGCGAACAGCGCCGGGCCGAGTGAAGCGAACACACCGTAGGTGGCCATCAGGTAGGCCTCGTTGCCGCCCCCTGGCCGTGCCAGCACGATGCCGAAGAGCGCGTAGAAGGCCAGCGGCAGCACCAGCGTCGGAATGGCGAAGGCCGGCTGACGCCAGGCCTTCAACCATTCGGCACGGGTCTCGAGCCAGAGCAGGTTCCAGCTGTTCATGCTGCTTCCTTGTGCAAGAGGTCGAGGACGGCGTCTTCCAGGCTCGTACCGGTGACTTCCAGTTCGGCCAGCGACGGGTCGGCCGCCAGCAGCGCGCGCAGAGTTTCTTCCGCGGCCAGGGTGCGCAGCGCCACATGACGGCCGCGCGGCTCGGCCGCCGTCACGCCGGGCAGGGCGCGCAGCTGCGCCAGCGGCAGGGCAGTCAGGCAGCGCAGCGAGCGCGCAGCGACGCGGCTGCGGATTTCCCCCGGCGTGCCGTCGGCCGCCACGCGGCCATTGGCCAGCAGCACCACGCGGTCGGCCAGCGCATCGGCTTCGTCCAGCAGATGCGTGGTCAGCAGCACTGCCGCACCCTCGTCGGCCAGCGTGCGTACCGCCTGCCAAAGCGCGCGCCGCGAGTCGGCGTCCAGCCCTGCGGTGGGCTCGTCCAGCACCAGCAAGCGCGGCCGACCGCACATCGCCAGCGCAAACTGCGCGCGGCGCTGCTGGCCGCCAGAAAGCGCCTCGTAACGTCGTTTGGCAAGGTCTTGCAGGCCCGCCAGTGCCAGTGTGTCCGCCAGCGGGCGCGCATCGGGGTAGTAGCCGCTTTGCAGCGCGACATGCTCGTGCACCGTGAGCTGCGGCGCGAGTGCAGCAGCCTGCAGCATGGCGCCGGTGAGGCGCCGCGCTGCCAGGCTGCCCGGCGCGTGGCCGCCCACCTGCAGCGTGCCGGCATCGGCACGCAGCCGGCCCAGCACCAGCCCCACGAGGGTACTCTTGCCGGCGCCGTTGGGGCCCAGCAGCGTGGTCACGCGGCCGGCCTGGATGTCGAGGTCGACACCCGCCAGCGCCGTCACCGCGCCGTAGCGGCGTACCAGACCCAGGCCATGAACCGGTGGCGCCGCGTGGGGCGGCTTCGATGGAGTCGAGACTGTTCGCATGCCGCCACTGTGCAGCGGCGCGGCAGGGCACGCCAGTGAGCGATGTCAGGCAGCGGGCATGACGAATGTCACCCGGTGTCGGGCTGCGCCGGCAGGGTGCGTACACAGGGCTTCACGACCCAATGCTCCGGTTCTTCAGTGCAGCCCGCCCAGCCATTGCGCCAGAGCCTGCGCGATGGGCTGGCCGGTGGCGTCTTCGTACCAGCTGTAGCCCGGGCTCGGGTTGACTTCGAAACAGTAGGTGCATCCGTCGTCTGCCAGCAGCAGATCCAGCCCCGCGAACGGCAGATTCAGCGCGTGCGCGGCGTGCACGCAGCGCCAATGGGTGTCGGCGTCCAGCGTGGTGCTGCGCAGCTCGGTGCTGCCGCCTTCGCGGCCGGCGTAGCGATAGTCCAGCCCGTCGCTGTCGACTTCGACGCAGAAGGTCCTTTCGCCCACCACATGCACGCGCACGTTCGTGCCGACCAGGCGTTTCTGGAAGAGAACCGGGCAGTGGTTCAGGGCGGTCAGGCGCTGTTTGGCCGCGGCGTCGAGCAGTTGCACGATCGAACGCACGCCACTGGCCGACTTGTAGATCAGCGGGCCATGCGCTTCCTCAAAGGCCAGCACGGCTTGAAGGTCGTTGGTGAGCAGCATCGGGGGCACCGCGAAACCGGCCGCCAGCAAGTGCTGCGACTGATACGGCTTGCTGCCGTTGCTGGCCATCGCAGAGCTTCGGTTGGCCACGTGGCCGGGCAGACGCTCGGCCACATCCACCCAGCCCTGCGTCCAGGCGCGGCAGGCCTGTCCGCGCGCGGCATCGCCAGGAAAGAGCCGCATCTCGTCCAGCGGGCGCAGATACAGGCCGGCCAGCGATTCGAGCGCGATGCGGTCACCGGTGATGTCGGTGACGCAGCCAAGGCCTTCATCACCGCCGACGCTGCTGTGCAACGGCGTGCGCTCGAACTGGCGCTGATTCAGCACCACGGTAGGCGTGCCCAGAGACGAAAGCGCCTGCAGCAGCATCTGCGTGGGCGCCTCGTCAGGCAGGCCCAGAACGGCAACCGGGTTCATAGGCATGCCGCCGTCGGCTGCAGCCCCGGCCTGGGGTCGGGCAGGGCGGTTCGCCTGGGCGCGGTTGGCGGCACGGGCATGTCCATCGCTGCGGCCAGCGCCTGAACGGCAGCGTCGCCGCCAGGCCGCAGGTCGCATTGCGCATCGGCCTGCGCGAAACGCCAGCCGGTACTTTCGTCGCCCACCAGATAAAGGCCCAGCACACGGCAGTTCACGGCGCACGCCAGCCGCCGTGCCGCGGCGTGCCACGCCGGCCCCAAAGGCGCGCCGTTGACGCTGAAGCAGCGGCTGCCCACCACCAGCAACCGCAACAACGGCACTGAACTGGCGTGGGTTGGGTCAGGCCATGGCAACACCGGCATGTCGCAGCGCTGCGCCTGCCAGCGCCACTGCGGCGCCGACCACAGCGGCCCGCAAAGCGCCTCGGTGCTGGGCGGGTTGATGCAACGGCTGCCCAGTCCATTCAGCCAGGCCAACAACAGCGCCTGCCGTTCCTGCGCCATGTAGTCGCGGTCGGGCGTGGCGAGCGTGACGGGCGGTACCCACGCCGCCGCCGGGCGGTGCAGCACACCGCGCAACTGCGTGCTGTCGATGCTGAACACCGCGCCACCGGCCAGCGTCACGCGCAAACGGCTGCGCGTGCCGTCACCATCGATCTGCAGCTGCCAGCGTGTGCACACCGTCAGCGCAGGTGCCGGCAGCACCAGCAGCTGCGACGCAGCCGCACCCAGCCGCTGGCGCCACAGCCGTGCCAGCCACGCGGCGCCGGCGTCTTGCAGTTCGTGCACCAGCAGCCAGTGCACGGGCTGTGCGGCATGCGCAGGGGACAGGGCGGTCATCGCGGCGCCTTGCCGTCTCGTCCAGCGTCTTGCCCGCTGTCCTGGCCATCTTCTTGCCCGCCGTATTGCTCGCCGTATTGCTCGCCGTATTGCCCGTCATCTTGAAACTGCTGCTCGTCGTAGGCGGTGGCGCCCACGTCGGGGCGCAACTCTTGCCCGATGAAGTGCTCGCCGCCTTGCGCGCCCGGCAGCATCTGCATCAGGCTGGTGACGGCATGTTCCAGCGCAGCGAGCCGGTCTTGCAGCGCCGCTGGCTGCTCGGCCGGGTTGTTGCCGCCAATGCGCACCGGGATTCGCACCTCCACCATGTCCTTGCGGTCCTTCACCTTGTCGTGGACCTTGTCGAAGTCCTTGAACTCCTTGCCTTCCTTGTTGTCCTTGACCTGGTCCTTGATGCGTTCCTTGAGAAGTTCCTTGGTGTCCTTTTCCTTGATGTCCTTGACCTGGTCCTTCAGTTGATCCTTGATGCGTTCCTTGATCAGTTCCTTGGTGTCTTTTTCCTTCCGGTCCTTGATGGCGTCCTTGGCGTCCTTGATGGACAGCTTGGGGAACAGCCGTGCATGCAGCGCACGCAGGTTGGGCCGGTTGCCGATGCGCTGCGTGGCGGGGCGGCCGGGTTCGTTCTGCTGCGGCGAGCCGGTGGCGCGCAAGGCGTCGCGCGCGGCCACTGAAGTCAGCAGCGGCTTGCCGGCCGCGCGCAGCCAGCCCTGCATCGCCGCCACCGCGCCCACCACCACCGGGCTGGCGCTCGACGTGCCCGAGAACTGGTCGGTGTACCAGGCGTTGCCGCCGCCGTTGTGCAGGTCGGCCACGCCCCAGCTGCGCCCCGTGGTGGTGACTTCGCGGCCCCAGCCCTGCACGTCGACCGCGCTGCCGTAGTTGGAAAAGTCCAGCCGCGAGCGGTCGGCGCCGTGGTTGCGGCCGTGGGTACCGGGCGGCGGTGCGCCGGCGCCCACCAGGATTGCACCGCACTGCGGGTTAGCGCGGTTGAAAGGGCTTCGCCAGCCCGCTGGAAAACCCGCTGGCCGCGTGCTGTAGATCGCGTCATCCAGGTTCTGAAAGCCGTTGCCTGCGGCCTCGACGACGATGATGCCGCGCGACGTGGCGTAGACGATGGCTGCGAAGTCATCGGGCCACCATTCGATGGCGATGTAGCCCAGCTGCCCAGAGCCGGTGGCGCGCGGGCCGGGGCGGTGAATTTCCAGCAAGATCACATCGCCAGGCAACAGTCGGTCGGCGGCCTTGCGGATGGCTTGCGCCGAAGAATTGCCGATGAAGGAGATAGCCGACACCCGCGCATTCGGTGATATGCCGTGCACGCCCATGCCGTTGACGTCACCGCCGATGACGCCGATGACGGCGGTGCCGTGGTCGGTGTCGGTGGCGTTGCTGCCGTCGAGCAGGCCGCCGCTGTTGGCCAGAAGGTCTTCGTGGCTGAAGTTCCAGCCCCATTCCAGGTCGATGACGCGCACGTTGTCGCCGCGGCCGCCGGGCTTGGTCCAGGCAAAGCGCGCGTCGATGCCACCGGGCGCCACTTCCAGGTAACCCTGGCGTGCGATGAAGTCGGGCGTGGCTGCCGGGCTCATGTCCGTGGGCGCGGCACGCGGCATGTCGCCGTGCAGCTCTTCGCGGTCCATTTCCGGCGGCTCGCCTGGCGGCTTGTAGTAGGCACCCAGCACGCCGGGTTCAGACAAGAGGTCTTTCAGCAACTTTTCGGTGTTAGCCACCTTGCCCACCAGGTGGTAGAACGTGGCCGGGTCGGGGTGATCAGGTGCCGCAGCGCGCACGCTGGGGCTGATCCAGGCTTCCACGCGTTCCTCGGTGGCGCCGAACAGCGGCTGCATTTCGAGCTTGGCCGATTTCAACAGAGCTTTCAGAGAGGTCGACGCACCGGCGGGTGCGGCCAGGCCGGGCGATGAACGCAGACCGGCTTGGGGCCGGGCCACCACGATGATTTCGGGCGGCGAATGCAGTTTACGAGCCATGTTTCAGTGTCCTCTAGCGCGCGGCATCTAGACCGGTTGTGTGGGCATGCGCCGCGCGGCACGCCAGGTCCGTTTCAGGAGCGGCGATAGTGGGCGATGCCGGGGCGCCGGGACAGACCAACAGTTAGGGGTCACGCACCCCCATGTTCGTACACGATGCGGCTCAGGGCTGGCGCGTATGCTGTTCCGCATGGAAGCAGTGGTGGCCTTGTTTACCGGTTGCAGCGACCGCGCTCTGCAAGCGCTGGCGGCGCAGGCAGGGGCCCGCGTGGACGCCATGCACCCCGGCGCGCGCGACGCCGAAGGCCAACGATGGTGGCTGGTGAATTGCGCCGACGCACCTGGGCTCGTGGCCCTGGTGCAGGCCTTGCGACAGCACGTCGATGTGGAAGCTGCGTACATCAAGCCCGAAGGCTCTGCGCCGCAGCGCTGAAACTTGATCTGGCCTGTTCCGATGCAGCGCTAGAAACTGCCGCGCATTGCCGGCGCTTGCCGGCGCTTGTCGGCGATGGCGCGGGCGTCAGCAATGGCGATGGCGACGGCGTGGCCGAGCGTCGATCAGCGCGCCCGCGGTGCCCGGACGTCACTGTCTCAGCGCAGCCCGGCAGGACCCAGTGGCGCCATTGGGTCGGGCACAGCGATTGCCACCACCTGGGCACTTCCCTCATCAGGGGAAAAAGCCTGCTCCCGCAAAGAGCCATGTCTGTGACGTCCAGCCGACGCGCCCACCACCATCAACAGTGACAACGAGAGAATCCCTATGAGTCTGTTCAGCGCCATCCTCAATAAGCTCGGTTTCGGCTCCAAGCCTGATGTCGCCACGCCAGCGGCCACCAAGACTGCGGAATCCGCCGCTCACGCCGCACCTGCAACTGCACCGGCACCGGC
>Ga0105048_10003205_pt1 | contig 26756 bp, 26 predicted proteins | sample MAT05_FD_78382 | JGI IMG/M metagenome (GOLD analysis project Ga0105048, IMG submission 78382) | Freshwater microbial communities from Lake Fryxell liftoff mats and glacier meltwater in Antarctica - MAT-05 | ecosystem: Environmental > Aquatic > Freshwater > Ice > Liftoff microbial mat | place...
AAAATTCCACCACCACCACCGTTTATAAAAGTTGGTAAAGGGTCAACATCATTTGTACAATAAATACCAAAAGTAAAATCTGCGACAGGCACGTCTGTAATACTAACAGTGACAGTACTTGTTTGCGGACATTGTGAGCCCGGAGCGCCAGCAGTATTGTACGTAATATCATAAGTTCCTATATCGCTTGTTACATTATTAATAGTGCCAGTAGCTGTATTGATATCTAAAAACGGACCGCCACTTGTTGCAACAAATGAGAATGTTCCTCCTGCAAGTCCAGTAATAGTTGGTGTTGGATTTGGTGAAGTTTGACAATACGTACTTCCTAAAGGATAATTGAAAGAGGGATCATCAGGTGGGCTTACTGTAACTACTATGGATGCAGTTTGTTCGCAAACAGGTGAGAAAGAAATATCATCCAATGCAAAATCATTTCCTGCAATACTTGTATTCAAATTAGTGATGCAGATATCTGCTGAAGTGGCTGCGCCAGAATTCCAAGTACTGAAAAATTCTTCCCAAACACATGTTGTTACTGAGCCATTTAAATTTGATCCAACAGCAACACCGTTAACGGTGAACTCAAGTATAGCAGGGAAAGTTGGGTGAACAGATGCAAGCCAAGCAGAAATTAAATAATCTGTATTCGCTGATACAGGAACAGTTTGACACCATACAGTAGAGCCAACGATTGAAGATCCGTTAACCACCATCATGTTTCCGGAGCCAGTTGTATTATCACCACACGATGCAAAACCTCCGTTGTATGTTTGTGGGTCGGGTATTACATTGTATTCTGCTTCAGTAATATTGGTTGGATTTGTAAAGTTGTAAGATGAAGTAAAACCTGTATTGCCTCCACTAAAATCTCCGTTTGTAATTAAGCTACTTCCAAGAGTGAATGATGTTACATCATAAGTTGTAGTAACAACCGGACAAACGTTTTGAACGGTTAAAGAGGAATCTACAATATCTGTATTTGGATTCCAAACAAAAAAGTCTCCACCTGCAACTGTAAGCACAGTGCAGTCTCCAGCACATAGTGCAACATCTGGACTCACCACAATTGGCGCAGGATTTAAAATTGTTACTGTTACATTATCCGTTCCGATACACCCACTTGCATCAATAGTAAGCGTATAAATTGTTGTTCCAAGTGGTGTTGCAATTGGATTTAAAATGTTTGTAGCAGAAAGGGTTGCACCAGGAGCCCAACTTGGTATACCAACACCAGAACCAATTAAACTTGTACTTGTTCCAGGACAAATAGAAACATCGGGACCAGCATTTACAACCGGAGTGGTAATTATATCAATAACAACTGTAGAATCATCTGGACATGGCCCAGGCGTGGTATAAGTAACGTTGTAAGTCCCCACAGATGATGTCGCAGGTGTTATTTGTCCTGTTGTAGAATTTATTGTTAATCCTGCAGGTGTAGCGGTAAATGTTCCACCAGCAACACCCGTCACAACAGGATTGGATGCGCCAGATGTTACACATAAAGCACTTAAAAGATAATTGAATCCAGGATTTTGTGATGGTGGAAAAGGACCGCCGTTCACAGTGTATGGACAACCATTTCCATCGGTTACAGTAAATGAGTATACATCACCGCCATTTAAACCATTGATTACAATTGTTCCTCCATCTGTACATGTTGTATTGCCGAATGAAGCGGTAAGTGGTAATAAATTACTTGCTGTAAAGTTAGAACCATCTATCTCCGGCAAGCCACCATTTAAAGTAACGGTTGATGAACTTGTATTACAATCTTGTACAATCGCAAATGTAAAATCTGGTAAATATTGAACTGCAAATGGAGTTCCCATTTCATAACAAGGCATTGCTGTATTTACATAACTATATGTACCTGATACAATACTATACATTGTAATTGGAACAAAATAAATTGTATTATTTGTAAACGTTCCTAACGGATAAGAATTTATCCAGCCCAAATCATTGATATCAGAAAAATTAAAATCACTTACCAAACCAAGTAAACATGGATCATCTGGCACAGTAGTAACAAGATTTGGAACAAGAGCTACAGTTGGAGGACAACTATAAATTAACCAAGAAACACCCGGATCATATACTGGTCCTGGAGGTGCAAACATTTCGCCTGGCTCAACCCAATCATTGTTTGTATTGATATCAATTTGATCGCCAAAACAAAGGACATAATTGTTTGTACTAGAACCAGTAATATTTGCCGCGAATGTTCCTATATCAGCCCCACATCCACAAGGTGCCGTTGCAACAAAGGCAATAGTTTGTGTACAAGCTGGATCAGCAGAAAAATAAACAGTAACTGTGCTGTTTGAGCCATCTGCAGGAATTCCTGAAATACTAAAATTATCTGGACTAGTAAATGGAAGATTTATAATGGTATCAAAAATGCTAGTACCATTATCAACTTCAACAATTAAGGTTCCAGTACCAGGTGCATTTGTATAATCAATTGTACCGTCAAGCATATAAACACTGCCTGCTTGACAAGCACTAATGTTTACGTTGAAATTATCAATGTTGCACGGCAATGAACAATTTATTACATCTATTGTAGTTTGAGATTGAGCTTGACAAGGCGGCTGACCGATTGAATAATCAATTGCAAAAGAACCTACGCCTGCCGTAGCTGGATCAAACATACCTGTAAGACTGACGCCTGTTCCTGTCCAGTCGCCACCCATGTTTGCTGCTATTAGTTGTATAGGAGCATCGGTCGTACAAAATGGCCCAACAGGATTAATTGTTGGATCCGGCGGGCCTGTTTGAGCAGAAGGAGGGTTAGCTAAATCCATTGTAAAAGATGATGAGGTTCCACTCCAGTTCTCAACAACAATCATTACCACATCGCCAGCAACAACGTTTGGTGCAGGCACAGAAGATGTGCAAGGAAATGTGGTGCCGAATTGATTGCAACCATTCGGAAAATCGGCGTAATTACAACTAATTTCATTACCAACATTGTTGATAGCGCCGCATGGGTCTATGCTACCTGTTACATCAAAAATGGCTACATCAAGAAAACCAGTTGCGGCATCACCGTCAATTAACAAATCTAACGGACCACTAGAAGTTATGTAAAGAATAATGTAAGCATAATCAGGACCAAAAAAATCTAAACAGCTACTTACAGGCGGTCCAGGCGTATTAAATCCAAATGGTCCCGCAATTCCAGGAGTGCAAATTGTTACATCTGTGTTGCAACCGTTACCTGATTGAATAGGTGGTGTACAAGTAATTTCTACATCAATACAAGTTCCTGAAGTAGAACATGGGTATTCATCTAAAAGTAAATTTACTGTGCCGGTTAAAGTAGATGTCCAAGTTATTGTAGAAAGAGTTCCGCAATCATCATCATTGTAGTCAAGTACGACAGTGCCTCCAGCATTGTATAATGTTAATTCTGTGTCATCAAAAAAACCTCCACCACCACAAGTTGTGAAGGTGTAAATATTTCCTGTTGTAACGCTAAGTGAAACGTATTGTCCCGGAGTCATGCAACCTATGTTGAATGTGCCAGGGCAAGGTGGTGTGGCATCAAAAAGAAAAGTGTTATTAAAGCCGCATTGTGAATTTGCTGTCCAAATTGACAATCCAAAAAAAAGTGTAAAAATTAATTTTTTCATTCGTTTTTTTTAAAGAATTAATCAACGATTGTATAACGTTCAGGCATCGACAGAATTTTTTCTTGCTGAGGCAATGGTAACTTTTCAAATTCGTACCGCGTCAATGTTGTTTTTAGTGGAATATCAACATTCGTATTTGTTGAGCGCAATGAATCTTCCCATGCTTGTCGTTTTAAAATGTATTCTTCTTTTGATAAACCTTCTTTCTTTGGCGCGCCATTTTTTAATGCAAATTCTTCTGAAGTTATCGTGTGTTGTAGCGTTTCAATTTTTTTGTCGATGTAAACAATCATTCCTTCTGTTTGAATAATTTCTTGATGATAAGTTGTTGTGTCAGTTTTATAAGTTCCAAGACGATAAATTAAATTATCTCTCTTAGATTCCAAACGCACTATTTCTAATTTTGGGTCAGTCTCTTCAAAGATTTGAGATATCGAAGTTGATTCGTTTTCTTGACTGTAAACCGTAAGTGGAAATACAAATCCAAAAAGGAAAGTGATTTTTAGAAAGGTCTTCATTTTGAAATTATTTAATATAAAAAATACTTTAAAAAATTAATTAAACTGAGGATTTTAATAGAATCTACTTTTAAAACCACCCCGTATTGGTATTAAATTAGCCTTAAATTGTTTGATAGACGAGCGAATATAAGTACAGTTGCCTAATTATCGGCCTTTTATGCATAATAAAATCCAACAAATGATTAACAAAATGAGATTAAAAGAGCAATATTTAGTTAAACATGCGCTTTTCCAGAATCAAAAAATTTGGAATATGATTTGTGATAGGAGCAAAAAAAAACCACCAACTTTCGTTGACGGTTTTTGCAAAATAATAAGTTAAAACTATTTTGTTTCAGTTTTCTTTTTGTCACATGATGGAGTTGTTGTTCCACCACCTTGGCAACAAGACGATTTTTTCTTAGTTGTTTTTTTTGAAGTTGTAGTTGTTGTTTTTTTGTCACCATCTTGAGCGAACGTGCTTACGGAACCGCCAACAAAGGCAAACAAAGCAACTGCTAAAAGTACTTTTTTCATATTTTTAAATTTAGATAATTAATTTTAGTTGTTGAAAGTTACGCTTTTTTATTCGTTCCAAGATTAATAAGAACTCACTTTTTGAATTTTTAACAAGTCTTTAACTGTATTCAGCCACATTAATTCAATTCACCAATTACGGTTGTTTTACCTTGAACAACGTCGTCAATTTTAATATTGAGTTTTGTTCCAATTGGTAAAAAAATATCCACGCGTGAACCAAATTTGATGAAGCCAAACTCACTTGCAGCTGTTACATTTTCATTTTCTTTAGAATAACAAATAATTCGTCTTGCAACAGCTCCAGCTATTTGTCTGAATAGAATCTCTGTTCCGTTTTTGTGTTGAACTACTACTGTTGTTCGTTCATTTTCTGTTGATGATTTTGGATGCCAGGCTACAAGGTATTTTCCTGCGTGATATTTTACATATTTATTAATTCCAGAAATGGGGTTCCACTGCACGTGTACATTTAGCGGCGACATAAAAATAGAAATCTGAATTCTACGATCTTTAAAATATTCTGTTTCTTCTACTTCTTCAATCACAACAACTTTACCATCTGCAGGACAAAGAATTAAATTCTCTCCTACTGGTGCAACACGACTTGGAACTCTAAAAAACTGAACAATTAAATATAACATCACCAATAAAAATGCATTCACCAACCAATAAAAAATAGGGTAGGCGCATAAAAAAAGATGATTCAACGTGTACAAACCAGCGCAGAAAATGGCTGTAATTAAAATGATGACATAACCTTCTTTGTGAATTTTCATGTTGCGAAATTAGCTATTTACCCGAAAACAAATACTTCTAATAAAAAGATAACAGGTACAACAAATAGTACGGCGTCAAAACGATCTAAAATTCCCCCGTGGCCAGGAAGAAAATTACCTGAATCTTTTACATCAACACTGCGTTTAAGCATAGATTGAACAAGGTCGCCAAGTGTGCCAACAACACTAACAACGATGGCGAAAATAATTAATTTAGCAAAAGAGTCATTTGAAAAATACGCCAAAACAAGTGCAAAAATTAGTGTGAAAATTAGACCGCCAATAAATCCTTCCCATGTTTTTTTTGGCGAAATGCGTTCAAATAATTTGTGCTTGCCAAATAATCTTCCAGTGAGATAAGCCAAAGTGTCATTGCACCAGATCAAAATAAAAATGGACAATAAAGGCCAAACTTTATGAAATCCATTAAAGGTATCTGCAAGTAAATTAATGAATATAAAAGGAACAACTATATAAACAATGCCTATATAGGTGAGTGCAATGTTTTCAAAAGGTTTTTTCTTTTGTCGAAATAATTCAACAATGGAAATAAATATAAATGCTATTAATATAAAGACAAGTGCAAGTGATTGGGGGTAAAGTATATTTAAATGAAGTAATATAAATGTTGAGAAATAGACACCACCGCCAATAAGAGTGCCTACAATTAGTTGCGGCTGGGATTCAGTCTTCTCAAACAATTTATAAAATTCAAGAAGACCTAAAATAACAATCAACCCAAAAGTAATATGCAAATACCAACCCCCAAGCAAAATGGCTCCGATTAAAACAGCAACAAAAACTATTCCTGTTAATGCTCGTTGCCAAAAATTATTCATTTGCTTTTTGAATGATTTCGCGGGCATTTTTTTCGTCGTCGGGAAGTACATATAATTGAATAGAGCCAAACGAGCCGTAAGTTGAATCGCGTTGGTTCAAAATAGTGCACGTTATGCCAGCTTCTTCCAATTTGTCTCTCATCAGAATAGCTTCATATTCAAGCGATGTTGAGAATATAGCAACTTGATTTTCCATAATAAATTTTTAAAAAGGAAGTTTTCCGTCATCAGCAGGTTTCTGCTTGTTGTCTTCAGTTTTTGGTGTTTCTTCAGTTGAGTTAGAATTAGCCATTTGTTTTTCCTCTGCAGTTATTTCTCCATCTGCAGCTTCTTCTTTCATGGCTTCTTCTTTGTCCCAAATACGACTACCAAAAATCTCAACCAAATTATCTTTGAAAATAACTTCTTGTTCTAGTAATTTTTCGGCGAGTGCAACAAGTTTATCTTTGTTATCTGAAAGGATTTGCAACGCACGTTGGTATTGAGCTTCAATCATTTTAGAAACTTCCGTATCAATCAACAATGCCCGTTGTTCTGAGTAAGGTTTCATGAAAGCAGATTGTCCTTGCGGATCGTAATAGCTAATGTTACCAAGCTTCTCGCTCAATCCATAAATAGAAACCATTGCGTAAGCTTGTTTGGTTACTTTCTCTAAATCACTCAATGCACCAGTTGAAATTTTTCCGAACATAATTTCTTCTGCAGCTCTTCCTCCTAAAGCAGAACACATTTCATCTAACAACTGTTCAGTGGTGGTAATTTGCCTTTCTTCCGGAAGATACCAAGCAGCTCCTAACGAACGTCCGCGAGGTACAATTGTTACTTTAAATAAAGGAGATGCATGTTCCAACAACCAAGATGTAGTTGCGTGTCCAGCTTCGTGGAATGCAATTGTTTTCTTTTCGTGTGGGGTGATGATTTTATTTTTCTTCTCAAGACCACCCACAATTCTATCAACGGCATCTAAGAAATCTTGTTTGGTTACCGCTTTTTTCATTTTACGAGCAGCAATCAAAGCAGCTTCATTACAAATGTTGGCGATATCTGCACCAGAGAATCCTGGCGTTTGTTTCGCTAAGAAATCGATGTCTAAAGCTTGCTCTAGTTTCAATGGTTTTAAATGAACTAAGAAAATTTCTTTTCGTTCGTTTAAATCCGGCATATCAACATAAATCTGACGGTCAAAACGACCTGCACGCATTAAAGCGGAATCCAAAACATCTGCACGGTTTGTAGCCGCAAGTATAATTACACCACTGTTTGTACCAAAACCATCCATCTCAGTCAATAACTGATTCAAGGTGTTTTCACGTTCATCGTTAGAACCCATGTTTGCGTTTTTTCCGCGAGCACGTCCAATTGCATCAATCTCATCAATAAAAATAATAGATGGAGCTTTTTCTTTAGCCTGTTTAAATAAATCACGCACTCGTGAAGCACCAACACCCACAAACATCTCAACAAAATCAGAACCAGAAAGAGAGAAGAACGGAACTTTTGCTTCACCAGCAACTGCTTTCGCTAACAATGTTTTTCCTGTTCCCGGAGGGCCAACGAGTAAAGCACCTTTTGGAATTTTTGCACCGAGCTCTGTATATTTTTTTGGATTTTTGAGGAAGTCAACAATCTCTTCAATTTCAACTTTTGCTTCTTGCAAACCTGCAACATCTTTAAACGTTGTGTTTGTTCCTTTTCCTTTTTCAAAAACTTTTGCACGAGATTTTCCGATGTTAAAAATATTTCCTGCACCGCCGCCTCCGCCACCTCCGCCACCGCCAGACATTCGTCGCATGATGAAAATCCAAAATACAATTAATAAAACAGGGAACAACAACCAACCTAATAAGTCGGCGGCCCAATCTGTACGTTTTTCACGCTTAGTTGGAAATGAATAACCAGGTCCTTTAGCGTCCAGGGTTATCATTAATTTATCGAGATCTTCTTCAAAAGATTTCGAATCAGGTGTTGTAAACGTTAAATCAGGAGATTTCGAGATTCCTTCTTTCTTAACTAATGGTTTGTATTTATCGTCCATTTTTTTAATGGTGTCAATAAATTCCTGTTTAAGATAAACTTCTCCGATTTCTTGGTTTTTTATAAAGGTCAATTTCTCAATATATCCTTTCTCTGCCAACTCATAAAAATCACTTTCTTCAATTTCAATGTCCTTATCTGAAAATTGAAATAAGTTAAAGCTAATTAACAATACTGCGATAATAGCGTAAATCCAATACGCGTTAAATCCAGGTTTCTTTTTTGGTTCTTCTGACATAATTTTTTCTAACTAAGATTAGCGAATTCAGTTCGTTTAGCATCTGCCCACAAATCTTCTAAATTGTAAAATTCTCTTGTTTCTCTATAAAATATATGAACCACCACATTCACGTAATCGAGTAGTATCCATTCGGAATTACCAACTCCTTCTTCGTGCCAAGGTTTTTCTTTTAATTCTGTTCTAGTTTTACGCACCACCGAACTTGCCATACCTTCTACCTGAGTGCTTGAATCACCTGTTGCAATAATAAAATAATCTGTTACTGCATTTGGCAATTCTGTTAAATCAAGCACAACAATATCTTTCCCTTTGATATTTTGCATACCACCAACAATTGATTCAACCAAATCTTTAATGGCTTTATCTTTTATTTTTAAGATAGGTAATTTAGCTTCTTTAGCAACCGAATTCACTTTCTTTACAACTGGTTTAGCGATTTTCTTCGGTGATTTAGTTGCCACTTTTTTTACTGGTTTTGCAACTGCTTTTTTTATAGTTTTGGTTACAGCTTTTTTTACAGTTTTAGCTGCACCTTTCTTAACTACTTTCTTAGGAGCTTTTTTTTCTTCTTTTTTAGGTGTTTTTGGCATGCTTGTTTATTTGGTGCGTAAAACTACGGCTTTTTGTTCCATAAAAGTTAAAAAATGTTCACATTTGTTTTAAAGAAACAAGGCGCTAAACTTGTTCTCTTTCTTTGATGACGAATCAAACAATCAAATATTTTTTATGGCTTATTTTTATCTGAATGAATTTTAAACGACTAATGCCTAATTTTATTTATTTGGAGACGGTTGATTCCACTAACAACTACGCTGTCAATCTATTAAAAACATCAGACGTAGAAAATGGAACAACAATCATTACAAAGAAACAATCTTCCGGTAAAGGTCAACGAGGTAATTTATGGGAATCTGAAGATGATAGAAACCTGATTCTTTCGTTGATTTTATTTCCTCAACTAAAAATAAAAGATGCTTTCTATTTAACTATTGCCTCGTCGTTGGCAGTTCATAAAACACTTAGCCATCACCTTAATTCAGTGAAAATAAAATGGCCGAATGATGTTTTAGTTGGAACAAAAAAAATCGCTGGTATATTAATCGAAAATCAAATTAAACGTGAATTAATTAGTTCATCTGTTATAGGAATTGGACTTAATGTGAATCAAGATTATTTTAATCCTGAATTAAATGCAACCTCAATGAAAGCTGAACTTCATCAAGATTTTAATTTAGAAGAATTGTTGAATGAACTTTATACGAATCTTGATTTCTATTTCAATCTTTTGATGGAAAATAATTTCAAAACTTTGCTTTCAAGATATTATGAAAATTTATTTCAATTTAAAACTTTGGCAAAATTTGAAGATGATTCGGGTGAGTTTACCGGGATTATACAAGGAATTGATGAAACAGGAAAATTAATTGTTTTGAGGAATCAAATACCAACTAGTTACGATTTGAAAGAGATTAAACAGTTGCGTTAAACGGAGCAACAGCGTTATGTTATGCGTGCACTTCTTTCAATTTATTCGCCATGTAATTGAAAAGATTAGAAAGCGGTTTTACCACCATCATTTTTAAGAAAGCGTTGATTTCACCATCAAATTTCATGTGACATTCACAACCGTTTTCTAGTTCAGTTAAGTAAATCTCTAACGTAAAAGGAAAAGGCGCTTTTTCACCAGAAACGATATCAATTTTACTAGTTGGATGAACTTCTTTTTTAATCAGCGGAATAATTGCTGCATTCTGAATTTTAAACGAACAGCTATCTACATCCGATCGCCAATCAGAAATTTTATCTTGCGGCAAAAGATTCACTACATTATTAAAATCACACAAATAATCAAAAACGACTTTTGAAGATTTATTGATTATTACTTTTTCACTTTCAATGATTGTTGACATTAGGGTTTCCAGTTTTGAGGATTAGTTTTCCACGACCTCAATGATTCTAAATCTTTTTCGGTTATGTAATTGGTTGTAATCGCATGTTCAATTAAATGATCGTAATCTGATAAAGTAAAATAAGGACAAATTGCTTCAACAAAACTTTTTTTAGCGTCATCAAAACCATACGAAAAAATAGCTGCAAGTCCTAGAACATTGCAACCAATCGTACGCAAAGCTTCAACTGCCTTTAAACTACTGCCACCGGTAGAAATTAAATCTTCGATAACTACAATACGTTGACCCGATTGCACATCACCTTCAATCATATTTTCTAAGCCATGCCCTTTTGCTGCCGACCGAACATAAATAAATGGTAAACCTAATTCTTCGGCAACCAATGCTCCAATTGCAATTCCTCCAGTTGCAACACCTGCAATTACTTCTACATTACCAAAAGCTTCTGTTATTTGCTCGGAGAATGTTTGACGAATAGCAGTTCTGATTAACGGATACGAAAGTGTTTTTCTATTATCGCAATAAATGGGTGATTTAATTCCACTAGCCCAAGTAAAGGGGTTAGACGGTTGTAATTTAACGGCTTTGATTTGTAATAAAAAATCAGCTACTTTTAAGGCCTTATCACGATTTAAAATCATAGGCTGCAAATGTATAAAGTATTTATTGATAATAAGGTGTCAATTTTTAATGTAGGAAGTGAAAAAGATTTACTCAAGAAATTTGAAGACCATCAAATTATTGAAGCCGCTGGCGGATTAGTGCAGCGTGAAAATAAATTTCTTTTCATCAAGCGTAACGGCTTTTGGGATATTCCAAAAGGTAAATTGGAAAAAGGAGAAACACCTGAGAATGGCGCAATAAGAGAGATAGAAGAGGAGTGCGGTTTGATTCAACCAATCATTAAAAAGCACTTAATCGATACTTGGCATGCATACGAACACAAAGGAAAATTAGTTTTGAAAAAAACATATTGGTTTTGGTTGGATGAAGGGAAAAAGAAAATGGATTTAGTTCCTCAAGTTGAAGAAGGAATAACAGAACTTGATTTTTTTAGTCAAGATAAATTTGAGATGATAAAGGCGAATACCTTTTTGTCGATAATTGAAGTGATTGCTGCTTTAGAACAAATGAAATGACTTGTGTTTGCAACTGATTCTAAAAAAAAAATCTGCCAATAGGACGCTAAGACACAAAGAAAAAAAAATAATTGGGCAACAATATTTCTTAGCGACTTCGTGTCGGAGCCTGCCCTGAGACACGAAGGGTGGCAAAAAGAAGTAACTTCTTTTTTTTTAATTTTGATTATCGATTATTATTCTTGTTACTTTTCCACTCATTTTGAATTCTAAGATAAAAACCCGCAAGTTTGAGCCAAGAAAAAATAGCATATAAAGACAACGACCAATTATTGGTTGCTGCCGCGAAAAAAGACCGTGAGGACTTTGCTGCTATTTATGATAAGTATTTTGAAAAAATCTATTTATTCATTTACAAGCGGGTTTGTGATGAAGATATTGCTGGCGATATTTGTCAAGAAACAATGTTGAAAGTAATGTTCAATATTAATAAATATGAAGATCGTGGTTTTCCATTTTCAGCTTGGTTGTATCGAATTGCTTCTAACGAGGTGAATTTATTTTTTAGACAAAAAAAGAAAAATGTAACGGTAGAGGTTCAGGAAAAACACCTGAAGGATTTAATGGAAGAAGGATCTATCGGAAAGATTGAAAGCGAAGAAGATCAAGAAAAATTAATCGTTGCAATGACAAAACTAAAACCCGAACATGTTGAAATCATTGAACTTCGTTTTTTTCTGCAGTACTCTTTCAAAGAAATTGCCGATTTTTACAACGTAACGGAAGCCAATGCAAAAATGAGATTGTATCGCATTCTCGAAAAAATGAAAGAAGACTGGAAATAATATTACCGATGTGATATTCGTAATCGTCAAAAAAATGACTCAACGACTATCCGATCGGCATGACACAAAATAATTATGGATTGATTAAAAATCCGCCTAGTGCCAAATGAGAAAATTTAAAATAAATAGAGCCGAACAAAAAATTCCTTCCAAGGAAACGATTGAGAAGTACAAAGACTTTTCACGGCTTTCTCATGCTTATGATCATTATACAAAAAAACCAAAAGTTCCGCTTTATAAAGACAAAAGAATGTTCTTGTTTATTTTGTTGATTGCATTAATGGCTTATCTTTTGTCGCAGGCATAAAAAAACAAAATTCCAAATTCCAAATTCCAAATTCCAAATTCGAAATTCTAAATTCGAAATTCCAAATTCGAAATTCCAAATTCGAAATTCCAAATTCGAAATTCCAAATTAGTTATTGGTAAAATTTTTTGTTTGAAATTTGGAATTTGGAATTTTGTATTTTGAATTTTATTCCTTGTATTTCTTCTGCGCCTCCTTTATCTTCGTCCAATCATCTTCACCAAAAGTAGCTTTTTTAGAGTCTAACAGAACAAGAATTCTGTTGCGTTTTTCGCCGTCATGATTTCCAATTTGTATCAGTAAATTATCAAGCACGCCTGCTGGCCAATAGGGTTTATAGTTGAATAGTTGAATCATGGCATCAAATGCATCTGGGTACTTATGCATGTCAGCAGATACGTTGACCAATGATTTATCTGCAACGGTATTATAGGTCCATGTGTAAAGAATTCTATTTTGAAGTAACGCCGTTTTTGAATTCGAAAATTTTCGATCTACGGTATTGATGACGGTGTCAAGTTTGTAATCGTCATAATAAACAAAATTGAGAAGTATCGCTGCAACGTTTTCATCTGTTGTATCAATTATTGTCATGAGCGTATTTGGCCGTACATTTTCTCCAGTTTTATTTGCGTAAAAATTTTCAATAACCATGTACTGAACACCTAATTCTGGGTGCAAAATAAAGTGATTCGTATTTTCTTTTACAAATAAATTCTTCTTAGTATAGTTCAATATTTTTTGTGCGTGATCATTTGCCAAGCCCCAAAGGGTATAGGTTGTATAAAGAGCACCGGGAATAAATTTAGCAACATGTTGAATGGCGGTTGCACCAGTTATACCATCAATCATTTCGTATTTTGTTAGCATTCGTTTTGATTCGATAGATGGCGCAGGACTTGCTTGATTTATATCATTGTGTTTTTCACTTTGGCTTCCCTGACTTGGGCTGCTGTGTTGAATCGCCATGTCATAACGTGGGTCAATATCTCTCAATATTTCATCTAACAAAACATAATCTTCTGGTGTAAAAGGAACATGATCTAACTTGGTTAAAACTTTTCCTTCGGGCTGATCGTATCGTAAATAGTGGCCTGCAAGGTTCCAATAAATATTTATAAAGACCGGTAAGCATTCGCCCGTATTACAAACTGGAGTAAAAATATTACTGTAATAATAGGCTGGCTTTCCGTTTTCGTAAGCTAAAAAAACTTTGTTGTTCATGCTGTCAAGAACAATGTCTGTTTCAACACTCGTTTTTTTAATCGGAATTACGTCTTCTGGTTTTACAAGTGTAAATGCCATCGTTAGAAAGATAGTCAGAAAAAATATTACTGGTTTTAATTTCATGTTATTTGTTTTCGTTCGCGCAAAGTTCACTAAGGCGATGTTGTTTGTTTAGTTCGCAAAGAAGTTTAATTTGCGCCTTTCCATTTTTTTTGCGCTTTTTGCGAGAACGTTTTTCACTCTTTTATCACAATCATTTTCTCCAGTAAATAATCTTCTATTGTGTACTTAATTCCTCCTGTTCCTAAACCTGATTGATCTCTGCCGGTAAATGGCATCCAATCAACTCTAAAAGCGGTATGGTCATTTATCATTACAGCCGAGGCATTCAATTGGTTCGAAATTTCGAATGCACGTTCACGATCTTTTGTAAACACAGCTGCTTGAAAATGGTAAACAGTTGCGTTGGCAGATGCAATGGCAGAAGCTGTTTCAGTGTATGTGTAAATAGCGACTACAGGTCCAAAAATTTCTTTTGTTGAGATAAAACTTTTTTCAGATGGGTTTAATAAAATAGTTGGAGCATAACATGATTCCGAAATTTGTTTTCCTCCGCAAATTAATTCAGCTCCTTCTTCAATTGCCAATGTTACCCAATCATGAATACGATTTAATTCTTGTGTTGAAATAATGGGTCCGACTTCTGTTTCTTTTAAAAGTGGATTTCCAACGTTCAATTTCTCTGCAGATTTTTTTAATTCGTCACAGAATTTTTTTAGGATAGATTGATGAACATAAATTCGCTGAGTAGAAACACAAACTTGTCCGGCGTGATAAAAGGCTCCTTTTGTCAACGAAGTAATCATTGTTTCAAAATCTGCATCTGCTTCAACAATAACAGGAGCAAGTCCTCCATGCTCAAGCGCACATCTTGTTCCCGGAGCAATTTTAGAACGCAAATACCAACCAATTTTAGCCGATCCAATAAAATTTAAAAAGTTGACGCGAGGATCTGTTGCTAATTTTTCTGCAAGATCATGTTCGCACAAAACAATTTGACACCAATTTTTTGGAACACCCGCTTCTGATAAAATAGAAATCATTTTTAAACAACTTAATGGCGTTCTCATGTCAGGCTTTACAATAACTGGGCAACCTGCAGCAAAGGCAGTTACAACTTGATGAACAATTAAATTGACTGGATGATTAAAAGCTGAAATGGCAACAACTAATCCAATTGGTTCTTGATGTGTAAATGCTTTTCTATTTTGTGAGGATGGAGTTAATCCCATCGGAATTTCTTTGTTGTGATTTTGACTGATATATTCTATCGCTAATTCAACTCCGTTTATCGCGCGATGAACTTCAACAATAGAATCTTGAATTGGTTTGCCTCCTTCGTTCGTTGCAAGTATTGCAAGCTCTTCCGTTCTTGATTTCATTATTGCGACAACACGCTCAAGAATTGCAATACGTTCATGTGTTGGTAAACCTTGTGGAAAATTCTGTGATAATTTTTTTCCTAGAATTATTTTTTCTTCAACTTCAGCAGCAGAGTCTAATTCAATAGAACCAATTACAGAAAAATCAAATGGAGAAAGTATATTCATTGACACGTATAAAATCAAATTTATAGGTCTAATTTACGTTTTCTTATTGATTTGAATGATTGTAATTTGTTTGAAAATTCAGGTTACACCTTCCTGCGATTTTTAACAAATAGTGGGGACACGATTCGTCGTGTCCCTTTTTTGTAAAATTTGTAAGGCGCGATTAATCATGTCCCGCAAATTGTTAATGTTTAAAAAACTTCTACTGTCTTAACAACACTATCAGCAACATCATCCACATTCCAAACCCAATGTGTCACATCATAGGTGCCAGCTAGATTGTAGGTGATTGAATCGTTTTTTGTGGTTGAAACAAATAGATTTCCAAAATTCCATTTCCACGATGTTGCGTTGGTTGATTGATCGTAGAAATGAACCATGCAAGGTGCAATGCAACCGTTGTTACTTACAAAAAAATCGGCAGTTGCTAGTGGAGCAGGATCTTCTTTTTTGCAGGAACTGAGTATTAAACTTAAAATTAGAAGTTTCAGAAAAGATAACGTTCTATTTTGTTTTTTTTGTAACACTTCCTTTCAAGTTTTTTTATTTCCGATTTCCGATTAACAATTTACCCTGTCTGCTTGACACCGTCAGGCAGGGATGTGCGATTTTTTTTTACTTCTGAAATCAAAAATCGTTAATCGGTAATCTTTTTTTTATCGAACTAAATTCATCTCTTCAATAAGATGATGTGCATCTCCATATTTGTCAATCACCCACAATACGTAACGGATATCAACAACAATGTTACGACAACGCGATTCATCAAACATAAAATCACTCATTGTACTTTCCCAACTGCGGTCAAAATTAATTCCAATTAAATTTCCTTCTGCATCAATAACTGGGCTTCCGGAATTTCCACCTGTTGTGTGGTTTGATGCCGTGAAACAAACCCATAATTCGCCATCTTGGGTATAATCACCAAAATCTTTTTTGTTGTACAATTCAATGAATCTGTCTGTCAATTCAAAGTCTGGATTGTTTGGATCGTATTTTTGCATGATACCATCTGCTGTTGTAAAATGGGTGTAGGTCATTCCATCGTAAGGTTCTGAACCATCGATTTTTCCGTAGGCAATTCGTAAAGTTGAATTTGCATCCGACCACATTGTTTTATCTGGAAACATCACCAACATCCCTTCTACGTAACGTTGCATCATTTCATTTTCTTTTGTCTTAAATTCTTTATAAGGTTCGTTAAAACTTAAAAAAGCCAAATAAATATCTCGCGCAAAAAGAAGTGCAGGATCTTTCTGTAATTTTTTTGCAGATTTTGATGTGAATTTAGAAAGCATTAAATCCAATTTTTCAGGATTCATTAAAACAGATTTGGTATAAATATTTTTACCAGTTTCTGCCCAAGTTTCTGAAATTCCCTCTGGTAATAATTCAGCATCAACGTAGCTAATGTAGAGTGGTGTAAGTGCATCAAAAATTTTGCGATCTAGTTCTAAATTTAAATCTTTGAAAAAACTTTTTGACGAATTTTTAAGGTTCGTCAACTCTTCTTCTAATTTTCCATTTGCCACCAAGTCATCGTATTTAAAGGCCAAATTAAAATAGTCAGCAGCGTAAGAAACGGCTTCGGGTCCGTAATAGAAATATTCTACAAACATGTTTCTACCAAATTCATATTTCTGATTTTCGGCTTGTAATTTATCGAGTTCAGGAATAACAGTTCCGTATCTTTCTTTCCACTCTGTTCGTTCTGCTGCTTTTGCACGATACTCTTCTTCAAAACTTCCTTTTTTTCCAAGTGCATCTAATTCGCGCAATCCCTTTAATTGTCCAATCCATTTTTTCCAAGCGTTTGCAATTCCGGCTTGTTTGGCAGAATATTGAATTCTTATTTCATCACTTCCATTCATGGCCGGCGACATTAAATCGATGGTGTGTTGACGCATATCAATTCTAGCTGGTGCTTCTGTCTCCATGTAAAATTTTAATTTACTCGCCGTATAATGTTGGTCTGTTGATCCTGGAAATCCATAAACCATTGTAAAGTCTCCTTCTTTTTTTGGTTTAAGGCTTATAGGTAAAGAATGTGCAGGTTTGTACGGAATATTATCAGCGCTATATTTTGCAGGCTTGTTGTCTTTGTTAGCATAAATTCTAAAAACAGAAAAATCACCCGTATGTCTTGGCCAAACCCAATTATCTGTATCGCCACCAAATTTTCCGATAGCTGCCGGTGGAGCACCAACTAAACGAATATCATCATAGTTTTCTGTAATCAACATATAATATTCATTGCCTTGGCTAAAGGGTTTTATTTTTGCACTAAAACCACTTTTTTCTTTTTCTTCATTTTGAAGTGCAGTAATATTTTTTGCAATTATTTCGGCGTTATATTCTGTTGATTTTTCTTTGTCGGTTCCTTTTAAAACGGCTTCTGTCACATCTCTAATTTCTCTTACAAATGTGATGTTTAGCCAAGGGCATGATAATTCTTCTGCTTGATTTTTTGACCAAAATCCATTTTTTAAATAATCTTTTTCAAGTGATGAATGTTTTTGAATAGCATCAAAACCGCAGTGGTGATTTGTGAAAATTAAGCCTTGATTTGAAACTATTTCTGCAGTACATCCTCCATTAAACTGAATCACTGCATCTTTTAAACTGGATGAATTAGTTGAATAAATCTGTTCTTTTGTCAGCTTTAAACCATAAGTCTGCATGTCAGAATAAAACATGTCAATTAACGATGGAATCCACATTCCTTCAACGGCTCTAACCGGAAGACTGATGGAATAAATGAAGCAAATAAGGACCAGTAATTTTTTCATCTTTTAATCTGAATTTGTGTCTTCAACAAATATACTATTGTTTTATGAAGAACTTTGCCGAAATTTGATTTTTGAGTCGAACGGTTTGAATAGTAAATCGTAGGTAAAATCAATTTGTTAAAATGAATCTTGAAAAACACATAGCATCGGCTAAGGCATCAAAATTTGGAATGTTTAAATTGAATTTTGGATTGGGATTTATCATTCCTTTTAATAAACCTCACCGCATAAAAATAATCGAAATTCAAGACGATTTTGTAAAGACTAGAATTCCTTATAGAAGAAAAAATTTCAATCACATAAAAGGAATTCATGCCTGTGGAATGGCTACTGCTGCTGAGTTTGCTTCTGGTTTTTTTCTGCTTTCAAAATTGGGTAGCAAAAAGTACAGGCTCATTATGGAATCACTTGAAATGAAATATCATTATCAAGCAAAAGCAGATGTGGTAGCAACATATACTGCCACAGAATCTTGGTTAAAGGATTCGATTTTTTTACCTTTAGAAAATGCAGATTCAATTTTAATTCGTTGCGAAATTATGTTGCACGATGCGTCGAATAATCATGTCGCAACAGGCTATACTAATTGGCAAATTAAAGAATGGTCAAAAGTAAAAACCAAAATGTAGTTGAAGAATAAAACAATTTAATTATTCAAACGTCTTTTAATTATAACAAATCAAATTACCTGTAGTTTTGGCAGACATTTTAGATTTGTACATTTATTGTAAGAACACTTTCATGGAAATATTAAAATTTATTTTTGTACTTGGAATCAACTTCTCAATTTTTGGATTCATCTGGGGCTTGATTATGATTGCTGTGCGTATGTTTCAAACGCCGGGTCAACCAAGAAATCAATCGCTCGATTATGTTTTGAGAATTGTAAAATATTTTTTACTAGTTTCAGTAACAGCTAATTTTATAGTCACAGTTCAAGGAACAGAAGTCTCGGCAAATTTAGGTGTGACAAATTTCATTGTTGGAACGATTGTTTTGGCACTTTATTTACTTGGTAAGTTGCAGAACCGTGCAGTGCTGCAACAGTTAGGTCAACATCCAATGTTTGCAAAATTTGCAAGTGTGATAGATCCTAAAGTTGAAATTTATTTGTTGTTTGGCTCAGTCGCTTATTTTGTAGCTTGTTTAATGTATCCAGAAATGGTAAACAATGGTTTGATAAATTGGTTTACAGAATCAATTCTGAATATTTATGACACACCATTTATAGGTTGGATTTTTACAATCATTGCTTTTTTCTTTTTGATAAATATTATTATGCGAGCGGCCAATGTTATAGGGAGATTACTGAATGGTCAATCACTAACAAGCCCGGGAATTAAAACAGATTTTAAAGGACGACAACATCCATTTGGAAATCAAAATAGGGATCAAAATGATAATCAGAATGCGAATGATGGTTATACAGATTACGAAGATGTAACAGACGAAGACGAGGAGAAAAAATAAGGCAGATTTAAATTCTGTCTTAGCAGCAATCCACTAACATTGTCTTTCTAATCTGTCAGCCGACTGAGTGGAATCCTTACTTACACCAATTCCCCATTCAAATCATAATGATCGGCCGAAGTGATTTTAACTTCTTTAAATTGACCAATTAATTTTTTGTTGGCTCCTTTTACAACTACTTCATTGTCTACTTCCGGTGAGTCAAATTCTGTACGACCTATTGTATAATCTGATTCAATACGATCAAAAAGCACCTTGAATTTTTTGCCAACTTTTTCTTGATTTAATTCGTGCGAGATGCCGGATTGTAAATCCATAATTGTATCTGCCCGTTCTTGTTTTATTGCAGCTGGCACGTCGTCCTCTAATTTAAATGCAGAAGTATTTTCTTCGTGCGAATAAGTGAAGATGCCAAGACGATCAAATTTTGAACGTTCTACCCAATCATACATTTCTTGAAAGTCTTCTTCGGTCTCTCCTGGAAAGCCTGAAATAAGAGTGGTTCGCAATGTAATTCCAGGAACTTTTTCGCGAATTGTGTTTACTAATTCTTCTGTTTTTTCACGCGTAATTCCGCGCTTCATGGCTTTCAACATTTTGGTAGAACCGTGTTGCAAAGGCATGTCTAAATAGTTGCAAATATTTTTTCGGTCGCGCATTACGTCTAAAATATCCATCGGAAATCCTGAAGGAAAAGCATAGTGCAAACGAATCCATTCAATTCCTTTTATGTCTGAAAGTTTGTCAAGAAGTGCGGCCAGATTTCTTTTTTTGTAAATATCTAAACCGTAATAAGTCAAATCCTGCGCAATTAACATCAGCTCTTTTACTCCTTGATTTGCTAATGATTCTGCGTTCGAAATTAATTGTTCCATCGGTGTTGAAACATGTTTTCCACGCATCAAAGGTATCGCACAAAATGAACAAGGACGGTCGCATCCTTCTGCAATTTTAAAATAAGCGTAATGAGATGGAGTAGTGAGTAAGCGCTCTCCAACTAATTCTTTTTTATAATCTGCTTTTAAAGTTTTTAATAAGCGCGGCAATTCTCTTGTTCCAAAATAGGCATCAACTTCAGGAATTTCTTTTTCTAATTCGTCTCTGTAACGCTCGCTCAAACATCCAGTCACATACACTTTGCTCACTAAACCTTTTTTCTTGGCTTCGGCATAACGGACAATTGTATCAATCGATTCTTGTTTTGCATTCTCAATAAAGCCACACGTATTTATAATGACTATTTCTGAATCGTCTTGTTTAGCTTCGTGTTCAACGCTAAATTTATTTGCTTTCAACTGCGCCATCATTATCTCAGAATCGAAAATATTTTTTGAACATCCAAGTGTCACAACGTTGACTTTATTTTTTTTAAGAGTTTTAGTTTTCACGATTTTGAGTCAATCAAATTTAATTAAAAAGCGAATCAACAAATTCAGTTTTGTTGAATACCTGTAGGTCTTCAATGCCTTCTCCAACACCTATATATTTAACAGGAATTTTCATTTGATCCGATATTCCAATTACAACACCACCTTTTGCTGTTCCGTCTAATTTTGTAATGGCGAGCGCATTAATTTCTGTTGCAAGCGAAAATTGTTTTGCTTGTTCGTATGCGTTTTGCCCGGTAGAACCATCAAGAACTAATAATATTTCGTGTGGTGCATCTGGAATAACTTTTGACATGACTTTTTTAATCTTTGTCAACTCATGCATCAAATTTATTTTGTTGTGCAATCTTCCAGCTGTATCAATAATTACAACATCTGCCTTTTGCGCTTTCGCTGATTGAATAGTGTCAAACGCAACAGAAGCAGGGTCTGCACCCATACCTTGATGCACAATAGGAACTCCAACGCGTTGAGACCAAATAATTAATTGATCAACAGCTGCTGCTCTAAATGTATCTGCTGCACCAAGCACAACTTTTTTTCCTGATTTTTTAAATTGATGAGCAAGTTTTCCAATGGTAGTTGTTTTACCAACTCCGTTTACACCAACAACCATTATGACATAAGGAGATTCTTTAACTTCGGGGACATCAAATTCAGTTAAATCTTTCGAATTATTTTCAGCCAATAAATCAACAATTTCGGTTTTGAGAGTTGTATTTAATTCACTTGTTGAAATATATTTTTCGCGAGCAACTTTTTCTTGAATTCGTTTAATGATTTTAAGAGTTGTATCAACGCCAACATCAGAAGTGATTAGAATTTCTTCCAGCTCATCTAACACTTCATCGTTAATGGTAGATTTTCCAACAACAGAACGTGTGAGTTTAGATAAAAATGATTCCTTGGTTTTTTCTAAACCTTTATCAAGACTTTGCTTTTTATCTTTCGAAAAGAAATTTAGAATACCCATCCTTATTTTTTTCTTGACTTTTAATTAGACTTTTCAATTTCCTGCTTTACACTTTAATAACGTGTTTAAAGAAATCTAAATTTAAAATATCGTAAATCGTTAATCTGAAATCTGAAATCAATTTAAAGAACTAACAAAATACCAAAACTAAAAACATTAAAAAAGCTTCCCCCATTCTTGGAAGAAGCTTAAATTTTTATCATGATAAAACGATTACGCTTTTACAGTAAACCAAGCAGCAACTTTGTCGTTATGCACAACTTCAGACTTAAAGCTATAAGCCCCAGATTTTCCGTTTTTTACCATTTTAACACATTTAGTATGCTCTTTACCACCACCGGTTTGTAACGAAGCGACAACTTTCTTAGCCATGTCTTACCTTATTTTATTTCTTTGTGAATTGTATATTTTTTCATAACAGCGTTGAATTTTTTCAATTCCATTCTGTCAGGAGTATTTTTTCTGTTTTTAGTTGTTACGTAACGAGACGTACCAGCTAAACCACTTGCTTTGTGCTCTGTGCACTCAAGAATTACTTGAATTCTATTTCCTTTTGACTTTGCCATTTTTCAATGCGTTATTGTTATTGAAGAAATCCTTTTTCTTTTGCTTCTTGCATACAAGCAGAGATTCCTTTTTTGTTAATTGTTCTCAAAGCAGATGTACTGACTTTAAGTGTAACGAAAGAATTTGTTTCCGGAACAAAAAATCGTTTCGTGATTAAATTCGGGTAAAATTTTCTTTTCGTTTTTCGCATTGAGTGAGAAACATTGTTTCCGCTCATTACTTTTTTACCTGTTAGTTGACAAACTTTTGACATGATATCGTTTATTAAAGTCTTCCTGATTTTTAAGTCATTTGGTTTATGACGCAAAATTCGGAGTGCAAAGTAACTAACTTTTTTGCGGTTTTACAAATAAAATCAAATAAATTCGATGATTTCTACCTTAACATCTTTCAAACTACTGATTTATTGGAGTTTTAGTATAAATCGACGTAAGAAATTTAGTGCGTAAACAACCGTAGATTCAATATTCCGCTGACGATTTTGTTTAAATAAGAATTTTTTACTTTGAATTTCGTCTTTACTTGCAATGGCAATCCAAATAGTGCCAACAGGTTTGTCATCAGTTCCGCCATCAGGACCAGCAATGCCGGAGGCTGCAATACAATAATCAACACCTAATTTTTGCCGTCCATTTTTTGCCATTAATTCAACTGTTTCTTGACTGACAGCCCCATATTTTGAAAGAATTTCTTCGCTCACTCCAATAATTTGAGTTTTTAATTTATAATCGTAGGATACAATTGAGCCCATAAAATAAGACGATGCGCCACTTATGGATACAATTCTACTTGCTATTGCTCCACCTGAGCAGCTTTCAACAGTACCAAGTGTTTTTCCATTTTGTTTTAGCAGTTCACCAATTACTTCTTCTAGTGTTGTATCTTCAAATCCATAAACTAGTTGAGGGTATTTTTTTTGAAATGTTTCAAGTGTTTTATTAATTAAATTTGCTTGGTCTAGATTCCCCGTTAACCTAATTTTTACTAAGCCTGTACTTGGCAAATAGGCCACTTGTATCCCGTTTTTTCGCGTTTCATTTTCAACTTCTTTTATATTTTCGGCTAATTGGGATTCTCCTATTCCTTGAAATAATATTGTTCTATGATAAAAATCCGCAAGTTGAAATTTGGTCTTGAGTTGGGGGATAATTTTTTCCATTAATCCTTTCATTTCATAAGGAACACCAGGCAATGATATCACATGATTGTTATCTTTTGTAAACCACATGCCAGCTGCTGTTCCTAAATCATTCTCAATTAATTTTGCTTTTTTCGGAAGCATTGCTTGTAACCTGTTTACTTCCAACATTGGTCGATTAGCTGATTTAAAATAGGCTGAAATTTTTTCTAATAATTCTTCATTCAACTCAAGTTCATCATTAAAATAATTAGTGATTACACTTTTTGTGATGTCATCATTAGTTGGACCTAAGCCTCCGGTAACAATAATGATTTGGCTTTTTATTAATTCTCGATTTAATGCCTCTGTAATTTTTTCTTTTTGGTCAGAAATGCTGATAATCTCATTAACTGATATTCCTATTAAGTTAAGTTGAGCAGCAATCCAAGCAGAATTTGTATCAACAGTTTGACCAATTAAAATTTCATCGCCTATCGTAATGATTGAAGCTGAAGTTGGAGATAATTTTGAGTTCATTTTTTATTTGGTATTGTCTTTGTAATGTCATCAAAGAATTTGCTAAGTTTGACAAAATAAAATGTAATCAAAATGAAAAAAGTAGGAATATTTTTAGTTTTAAGTGTAATGTTACTATTAAACAGTTGTTTATTAGAAGAGATTGCAACAGGTGCGACAGGAACAGGGACAGGAACAACGACAGCTGTGCCAGCTCTTACTAACGACGAAGTCATTGCAGGTTTAAAAGAAGCCCTGACAATTGGAATAAAAAAAGGTGCAGAAATGGCGTCTGTAACTGATGGATTCTTTAAAAATGATATAATTAAAATCCCTTTTCCTGAAGAAGCACTTGCTTTGAAAGAAAAGGCAATTGAATGGGGTTTACAGAATAAAGTAGATGAAATTGTACTTACTATGAATCGCGCAGCGGAAGTAGCTTCACAAAAAGCTAGTCCTATTTTTGTTGATGCGATAACCAATATGTCGATAGGTGATGGATTCGAAATTTTAAGAGGTTCAGATTCTGCCGCAACTCAATATCTTATTAAAACAACTTCTCAACCGCTTTTTACAGCGTTTTTGCCAGTTGTAAAAGAAGCAATTGCAACAGTTGAGTTGACAAAATATTGGAATCCTTTGGCGGAGAAATATAACAAAACAACAATTATTACCGGTAAACCACAAATTAATCCTGATCTCGATAAATATGTGACAGATAGAGCAATCTCAGGACTATTTTACCTTGTTAAAAAAGAAGAAAAAAAGATTCGGAAAGATCCTGTTGCGCAAGTTACTGATTTATTAAAAAAAGTTTTTGGCAGTTTACTCTAGTTTTTTTAGCTGGCGAAATATATGTTGAATGAATTTGAATGCCTTATTCTGAAATGAATAGGGCATTTTTAAGTGGTGGCAAATTGAAAAAAATAGAGTTGCAAAAATAACCACCTCAAACGATTTTAAAATTAAACCTAGTATTTTAACAACCTTTTTTCGTTAATTTGCGTTTAGTAGTAAGGATTAGACTCATTAGCACTATTATGAAAAGTATTTTAATTGTCTTTATCATTTTTATTTCGACAGGTTTATTTTCTCAAACAATTAATGGATACGCAAGGGTTTCAGCTATTGCAGGTGCTGTATTAACGGTTACAAATGTTGATGAAGTGGCAGACTCTTTCGAAGATGGAGAATGGGTAGTCGTTATGCAAATGCAAGATAATGTTATTGGTACAATAACGGATGTTGTTGGGTTTGGAAGTTTAGGGACTATAAATTCCTGTGGTTTGTATGAGATAAGACAAATTCTTTCACATACTGAAACTGCTGGTGTACCTACAACATTTACGCTTACACAAAGTCCCGTAAATACTTATAATATTAACGCGAATAGTTCAGTTCAAATTATCTCTTTTAGAGAATACGGTGCACCTAATTACACAACAACTGCAGCTATGAGTTCAAAAAAATGGGACGGCAACACAGGTGGTGTATTAGCCTTTTTTGTTCCAGGTACATTGACGATTGCTCATAATTTAGATGCAAACGCAGATGGTTTTAGAGGCGCAGGCCCTAATACTGGTGGTTCAGCGGGTTGTAGTGGAGCAAGTAATTATCGAGTAACAAATCAAGCTAACTTTGCTGATAAAGGTGAGGGAATTTTTCTTAGAACTACAGCAAATCAAGTTGCCGGTATGGGCCGTATTTTAAATGGCGGTGGTGGTGGTAATAGTCATAACGGTGGTGGCGGTGGCGGCGGAAATTTTACCGCTGGTGGTGATGGTGGTCCTGGTTATAGTGGAAGTGCTACGGGTTGCAATCCTTCAGCCGGTGGACTTGGAGGATTATCATTAAATGGAAGCATAGATGTGACTAGAATTTTTATGGGAGGCGGTGGTGGCGCTGGTGAAGGAAATAATAATTTATCAACCGACGGTGGTGATGGCGGTGGTATAATTCTTATCAAGGCAAATCAAATTACAACAACGGCATGTGCCGGCATTACAATTTCAGCGAACGGAGAAAACATCGCGTTTGCGGGTAATGATGGCGGTGGTGGTGCCGGAGCTGGCGGAACAATCGTATTTGAGGTGAATTCTTGGACAGTGAATGCAGGTTGCCCAATTACAGTTTCAGCAAACGGGGGTGCTGGCGGTACAGTAAATAATGGCTCTGTTCATGGCGGCGGTGGCGGTGGCGGCCAAGGTGTTATATTTTATTCAGCAGCTGCTTCAACAAATGTTACAAATCAAACCTTGAATGGAGTTGGGGGCTGCAGTAACAATGCATCTCCATGTACAGTACCCGCAGGAAGTGGCGCTGGAGCAAATAATAGTGGAATACAAGTCTCTTTAACTGGTCCATTACCGATTGAGTTAATT
>Ga0105048_10003206_pt1 | contig 26747 bp, 21 predicted proteins | sample MAT05_FD_78382 | JGI IMG/M metagenome (GOLD analysis project Ga0105048, IMG submission 78382) | Freshwater microbial communities from Lake Fryxell liftoff mats and glacier meltwater in Antarctica - MAT-05 | ecosystem: Environmental > Aquatic > Freshwater > Ice > Liftoff microbial mat | place...
ACAACTCGTAAACCCGATTCACATTTGCGAATCTGTCAACCACGGGTCCCCGTGTATCGGTTGAAATCCGATACGCCTGGAACCCCGCATCCACGCAAGCTTGCGCCACTTCCTTCGGTGTGCCCGGTGCAGGGAAACCGGTGGAATAACACTCAACGTGGTCCCTCGATTGGCCTCCGAGCAACTGATAAACCGGCACACCCAGCGCCTTCCCTTTCAAGTCCCACAGCGCCACATCCAGTGCCCCCAGCGCATGAACCTTCTCACGGCCCGCCGGGTAGAAATACGCCCGGTACATCGACTGCCATAGCCTGTCCGTCCGGAACGGATCTTGCCCAATCAACAATCCCGCGCACTGCTCCATGGTGTCGCCGGATCCGCCTTCGCCCACTCCGATCAAACCCGAATCCGTCTCCACCAAAACGACGTTCGTGCTTTGGTTAAACAGTGGCTGGCGTGTATTGGGGCGTCCCGCCGCATCCGTCGGCGTGCGGAAATAGCGAATTCGCGTGATCTTAGTCTTCGGCAACCCGGCGGCATCCGCCCGGTCCGCCAACGATGCGGCGCCCGCGGCGCCCACACATGCCTGGAAAAATGCTCGACGATTCATATCCCGGAATTCTATCAGGCCTGCAAAAATAGGACGCCGATTCCGATTGCCAGATTGTGCCGCTGTCTAAATTCCTCCCCGCCCTCGCCCTGCTCACCGCCGCCACCCTATCCGCCGCCTGGAACTACAGCACGATCTCCGGAGCCTCCGAGGGGGCCATCGCCTACCGTGACCAGTCCTGTTCTCTCGCCGTAACAACGCTATGAAACGGCGTGCCATTCACCACGCAAACCGTCTGGCCAGGAATGTCCCCCGCAAACACCTACATAAACATCAGTCCAACAAACGGCGTGCTCATTACTTTCTGGAGCGCGAACAAATTCCGCTTTGCCATGGAGGTCACCGAAGGCTACGGCAACTGCGGCCCCTCCTCCAACTGGCGATGCGGCGATGTCCGCCTTCCCAGCGGAATCACTACCGCAGCGGTCGAACGCGTCGTCGGCGCTGTCGACTCCACCTCTCGCGCCCACTTCATCTACTCCCTTGTCAGCCCGGGTGCAAAGAAACTCTATTACACCTCGCGTACGTTTTCCGGAATCTGGACCGAACCGGACGACGACAGCGGCTTGGGCGGCCCTTACAACCAAAGTCCCACTGCCTTCAGCCTCGGCACAGCGCTTTATAGCCACAAGTTCTTCACCTCCGTTGGCAACGACGCCAGATTCGTCGCCGGGAGTTTTTTCGGCGCTCCCGACTACTTCTATTCCTGGTACAACATGGGCATTTCCGCTTCGTGGCAGGTTGACTATGTAGATATGGACTCCGCCGCCGATCCCTCCGCCCTTTGCGTCACCTCCGCGGTCCCCAACCAGCCTGGGTCTCAAAAGCTATTCGCAATACGCCGCGCGCCCCCCGCATTCGCCCTCACGGGCAGCTACAGTCTGCCGTTTAGCGGCGGCGTGAACCCGTATACACCGGGGTGCTCCGTCCGCGTCCGTGCCAGCGGCGCGCCTTCCATCGCCTACGCCGACACAAGCGGAATCATCAAAGTCACCACCGCCAACTCGGTTAGCAATTGGGCCCTTCCCTGGAACACGAATCAGGTTGATGGCTCGGAAGTCTTCTCCAAGCCACAACTCGCCGTTAGCAAAAATCAGAAACTCTACGTCCTTTATCAGGCCAATGGATTCCTGAAGTTCGCACGGGAACTGTAGGCGGACAGGCGTTCGTTAAAAGTTTGATAACATCCACGCATGCGGTTATGGCTCTTCTTGAGCGTCTCAGCTCTTGCCGCGGCCGATGGCCGTTTGCTCCCTCTGCTCACCCAGCATTGCGGCAGTTGTCACGGCGGTACGCAGGCCCAAGGCGGCCTCAGTGTCAATTCCATGGAGTCGCTCAACAAAGGCGGCAAACACGGCCCTGCGCTGGCGCTCATCCTCCCCCACATCACGGGCGAGAAAACGCCCCGCATGCCGCTCGGCGCTGAACTCCCCGCCGCCATCGTGGCCGAGTTCAAATCCGCCATCGAGAGCATCCCCTTGCAGGCCGTCAAGCCCGATGAACATTGGTCCTGGCTCCTCAAAAACCCGACGTCCCAGCCCGCCCCGGCGGCGAAGAACCAATCCTGGATCCGAAACCCGATCGATTCCTTCGTCCTCTCCAAGCTCGAAAACCAATCCCTTGTCCCCGCGCCCGAAGCCAGTCGCCGGACCCTCCTCCGCCGCATCTATTTCGATCTCATCGGCATCCCGCCCACGCCCGAGGAAACGAAATCCTTCCTCGCCGATCCCGATCCGCAGGCCTACGAAAAACAGATCGACAAACTCCTGGCCGACTCCCGCTACGGCGAACGCTGGGGCCGCCACTGGCTCGACCTCGTCCGCTACGCGGAGTCCGACGGCTTCGCCATCGACGGCGAGCGTCCCACCGCCTGGCGCTACCGCGACTATGTAATCCGCGCCTTCAACAACGACAAACCTTACGACCAGTTCGTCGTCGAGCAAATCGCCGGCGACGAGTACCGCGGCAAGGGAGCGAGCACCGCCGCCGATCGCTTGGTCGCCCTCGGATTCCTCCGCTTCGCCCCCTGGGAAGCCGATGCCAATTCAAAAAAGCAACTCCGCCAGGATTTCTTGAACGACGTCACCGGCACCGTCGGCAGCGTCTTCCTCGGCGTCACCACCGGCTGCGCCCAGTGCCACGATCACAAGTACGATCCCATCAAGCATCGCGACTACTATCGCCTTCAATCCTTCTTCGCGGGCACGGCCATCGCCGATCTCCCCATCGCCTACGATACCGTCGAAAAGCCTAAGGAAATGAAGCTCCTCATGCGCTTCCACGAAGACGAATCGGAGGCCGCCCAAGCCGAACTCGACCGCCAGCGCGATGCCCTCAAGCAAAAATACATGTCGCTCTTCCAGGTCAAGGAAGACGACGCCAAAGTCAAAGCCTTCCTCGGCAAACTCAACACCAAGAACCTCTTCTTCCTCGATCAGGATCTGCCCCTCGTCAAAGAGCCGGAATGGCGCCAGCCCCTGAAATCCTACTTCGACACCCGCGACAAAATGCAGCGCGAGCAGGAACTGGCCCGCCGCTACCAGGCTCTCGCCTACGCCGTTCGTGACGTCGCCCCGCCCGCCGCACCCGGCATCCCCGACACCTTCGTCCTTATTGGCGGCGACCTCATCGCCCGCGCCGAAAAGGTCGAACCCGGGTTTCTCTTCAAATCGGCCGACGCTGAAATTCCCTTCGCCGGCGGCAGCAACGGCCGCCGCCTCGCCCTCGCCGAATGGATCGCCTCGGACCAGAACCCGTTCACCGCTCGCGTCATCGTCAATCGCATCTGGCAGCGCCACTTTGGCGAAGGTCTCGTCCGCACCCCCAGCGATTTCGGCCGCAACGGTGAACCGCCCAGCCATCCCGAACTTCTCGACTGGCTTGCCACCCGCTTCATCGAAAACAAATGGAGCATCAAGTCCATGCACAAACTGATGCTCACCTCCGCCGCCTACCGCCAGTCCAGCCAGCATCCGGCCCAGAAGGAATACGCCGTCAACGATCCCACCAACCGCCTTCTCTGGCGCATGAACTGGCAGCGTCTCGACGCCGAAGCGCTCCGCGATTCCATCCTCGCCGTCAGCGGCCGGCTCAACTCCGCTCCCGGCGGTCCGCCCGTCCTCTTCGATGTTCCGGAAGACGTCGCCCAGGGCTTCGAATTCTTCAAGTGGTATCCATCGTCCGAACAGGAGCAGCGCCGCCGCAGCGTCTATCTCATCCAGCGCCGCAGCGTTCTGATGCCAATGGCCGAAACCTTCGACGCGCCCAATCTCAGCACTTCCTGCGCCCGCCGCCAAACCACCATCGTCGCCCCGCAAGCGCTAACGCTCCTCAATGGCGCCCTCACCCGAACCGAGGCCCAACACTTCGCCGCCCGCATCGAAAAAGCAGCCGACCCCGTCAACGAAGCCTTCTGGCTCGCCCTCTCCCGCCCGCCGACAGAAGCCGAACGGCGGACCGCCGCCTCCGTCGCAAGCAAGAGCCTCGCCTCGCTGGCCGCCGTGCTTTTCAATCTCAACGAATTCCTCTACGTGGAGTGACCTGCCATGAACCGTCGCCAATGGATCTATCAATCAACTTTCGGTCTCGGCAGCGCCGCCCTCGGCCAGTTACTGGCCGCCGATAAACGACCGCATCATCAAGCCAAAGCCGACGCCTGCATTTTCCTCGGAATGCTCGGCGGCGTGAGCCAAATCGACACCTTTGACCCCAAGCCCAAGCTCGTCGAACTGAACGGCAAAATCATGGACTGGTCTAAGGAGAAGAAGACCGATCAACCCAACCTGTTCGCCAAGCCCCGCAAATTTGTTGCAAGTCCGTTCAAGTTCCAACGCTACGGCAAATGCGGCCGCGAGGTTTCCGAACTTCTGCCCCACACCGCCCAATGCGTGGACGATCTCGCCATCGTTCGCAGCGTCCAGTCGGACAACGGCAACCACCCCGCCGCCGTCTTCCAAATGAACACCGGCTTCATCATTCCCGGCAACCCGTCCGTGGGCGCCTGGGTTACCTACGGACTCGGCACCGCCAACAGAAACCTGCCCGCGTTCGTCGCCATGCCGGACTTCCGCTCCATCCCTTTCAGCGGCGCCCAGCAATGGGGTAGCGGCTATCTTCCGGCTGAATACCAAGGCACCGTTCTCCGCGCCGCCAGCGAACCCATCCGGGACCTCGCTTCCCCCACCAACGTCGACCCCAATCTCCTCGAAGCGGAACGCGAAGCGCTTCGCGGCCTCAATGGCGCTTATCAGCAAACCCGCCCCGACAATGCCGATCTCCAGGCGCGCATCGATTCCTACGAACTCGCCTACCGCATGCAACTCGAGGTTCCCCGCGTGCTCTCCATCGATGCCGAGCCCGAATCCGTCAAAGAAGCCTACGGCCTCAACGATCCGGTCACCGCCTCCTTCGGCCGGCGCTGTTTAATGGCCCGCAAACTCGTCGAGGCCGGTGTCCGTTTCGTCGAAGTCTTCACTCCTTCCCAAAGCTGGGACGCTCATGGCGACATCAAAAAGAATCACGAAAAGAACGCCCGCGAAACCGATAAACCCATCGCCGCGCTGCTCAAAGACCTCAAACAACGCGGAACGTTATCCAAAACTCTAGTGGTCTACATGGGCGAATTTGGCCGCACGCCCGACACGCCCGGCGAACAGGAAATCCCTGGCCGCGATCACAACACCCGCTGCCAAAGCATGTGGTTCGCCGGCGGCGGCGCACAGGGTGGCTCCATCATCGGCACGACCGACGACATCGGCCACAAGGCAGTCGAAGACATCTACCATATGCATGATGTCCATGCGACCATCCTGCATCTGATGGGACTCAACGACATGCGCCTCACCTATTACTTCGCCGGGCGCAATCGACGGCTCACCGACCTCGGTGGCAAGCTCATCAAAGAGATCCTCGCGTAGCTCATGCGCTTCATCCTGCTCCTCACAATCTGTATGGAAATCCAAGCCCAACGAACCGACCGCGCCCATGGCCGTTCCATGGTCATTGCCCGCGGCGGCATCGTCTCCACCAGCCAGGTGTTGGCCTCACAAGCCGGAGCGATGATCCTCGCTCAAGGCGGTAGCGCCGTTGACGCAGCCATAGCCGCCAACGCGGTCCTCGGCGTCGTCGAACCCATGATGTGCGGCATCGGCGGCGACCTCTTCGTCATGTACCGTGACGCAAAAACCGGCCAGATCACCGGCCTGAACTCCAGCGGACCAGCCGCGCGCGCCATGACTATCGAAGCCCTGCAGGCCAAGGGCCTCAAGAAAATGGACGGCACCGGCATCCACTCCGTCACCGTTCCCGGCTGTGTGCGCGGTTGGGAGGCGATGCATAAAAAGTACGGCAAGCTCCCCTGGAACAAATTGTTCGCCACCGCCATCCGCCTCGCTGCCGACGGCTTTCCCATGCAGGAAATGGTGGGCCGCGTCTGGGACTCCGAACTCGTTCGAAAGGATCCCGAAGGCGTCCGCGTCTTCTACCCCAACGGCAAGGCGCCCGCCGTCGGCGATGTTTACAAAAATCCAGATCTGGCCAAGGCCATGCGCATCATCGCCGACAGCGGCGCCGGCGCGTTCTACAAGGGCGAAATTGCCAACGCCATCCTTGCCAAATCGGCCCGGCTCGGCGGCCTGCTTTCCAAAGAGGATCTCGCGTCCTTCGAACCCGAATGGGTCACGCCAATCTCCACCACGTATCGCGGCTGGCGCGTTCATGAACTTCCGCCCAATGGGCAAGGTCTCGCCGCCCTTTCGATGCTCAATATCCTCGAAAACTTCCAGCCCGCCGCGCCATTCAGTTCACTGGAATTCCATCGCAAAATTGAGGCGATGAAACTCGCCTACGCGGACCTGAAATACGTCGCCGACACGAGCGTCGTCAAGGTCCCGACAGAAGGCATGATCTCCAAGCCCTACGCCGCCAAACGAGCCAAACTAATCAATTCCGACAAGGCCAACTGCGCCGTCGAGCCCGGCAACCCGCCCACTTCCAGTGACACCACCTACTTCTCCGTCGTCGACCGCGAAGGCAACATCGCCTCCTGGATCCAAAGCGTCTCCGGCAGTTGGGCCTCGGGCGTAGCCGTTGACGGCATGGGCTTCCATCTCCACAATCGCGGCGGCGGCTTCAGCTTCGACAAGTCCCACGCTAACGCCCTCCTGCCCGGCAAGCGTCCGTTCCACACCATCATCCCCGGCATTATGCAGAAGGACGATTTACATATCGGCTTCGGCATCATGAGCGGCGCAAATCAACCCCTCGCCCACGCCCAATTCGTCTCCTACATCGCCGACCACGGCATGAACCTCCAGGCTGCCCTGGAAGCCCCCCGATTCACCAAATCCCGCGCCACCGGCTGCGACGTCATCATCGAATCCCGCGTCGGTATCGATACCCTCGGCGAACTCTCCGCGAAGGGCCACCAGATCACCATTGCCCAGCCCTACACGTCTCGCATGGGCCGCGGCAACGCCGTCATGCACAACGCAAAAACCAAGGTAAACTCCGCCGCCTCCGACCCGCGCGCCGACGGCTCCGCCATTCCCGAACCCTGACAACTTCAAGGCGTGCGCCGATGCCAGTCCGTTGCCATTTGATAAGCGTGGCCAATTCGGAACAGCGTTGCTTCATCAAAATGCCTGGCGCAAAACTGGATCCCAAGCGGTAGCACCGGTGGCCCCGCCGTAAACCCGCAGGGCAGCACAATCGCCGGAATTCCCGTCACGTTGGCCATGTTGAACACGTCCGGCCGGGGCGCCGCCGGCGGATCCCTCGGAACGTCCGTCTCCACCGTCTCCTCCTCCAACTTCGGCGCCGCATTCCCCGCCGGCAGCATTAACACGTCGCAAGTCTGAAAGATCCGCCGCGCCTCTTCCATCAGCACCGTCCGCACGCGCAACGCCTTGATGTAGTCGATGGCGGAATGAAACGTGCCCGCCTCCAATCGTTCTCTAACCAGTGGATCAAACAACTCCGGACTCTTCCGCAACCTTTCCAGATGATACGTCGCCGACTCCGCGCTCAAAATAACCGACGAAGCCGCACTGCAAAGCGCCGCGTTCTTGAACTTCACGTCCACCAGCACCACACCCAAGCCCTTCAACAACTCAATCGCCCGCCGCAATGCCGTCTCCGTCTCGGGATGAACCTTGTCGAAGAAATACTCCGCCGGCACCCCCATCCGCAGACCTTTCACCTTGCCTGTTAAAGCCTTCGAATAGTCCGGCCCGCCAACTGTCATCACCTGCAACATCGCCGCGCAATCGGCAACCGTTCGGGCCATCGGCCCCACATGATCCAACGTCCAACTCAGCGATGTCACGCCCTGCCGACTCACTCGCTCATAGGTCGGCTTCAATCCCACCACGCCGCAACTCTTGGCCGGTCCGCGAATCGACCCCCCGCTGTCCGTCCCGACCGTCAGCGGAACCATCCCCGCCGCAATCGCCGCCCCCGACCCACTCGATGACCCCGACGGCGAGTACGAATGATCCCAGGGGTTCCGCGCCGGCCCCTGCAATCCCCGCTGACCGCTCCCGATCGCGAATTCCAGCAAATTCAGCTTCCCCGCCATGATCGCGCCCGCCTGGTTCAACCGCGCCGTCACCGCTGATTCATAGTCCGGTATCCAATCCGCCGTCAACCTTGAGCCATTCGTCGTCCGAACACCGCGAGTCGCCAACAAGTCCTTCGGAGCATAGGGAATCCCATGCAGCGGCCCCCGATACTTCCCCCGGACAATCTCCTGTTCCGCCACCCGCGCCTCGGCCAGAGCACGCTCGCGAGTAACCGTCAGAAATGCATTCACCGCCGGATTTACACTCTCGATCCGGTCCAACAGCGCTCGCGTCAATTCCACGGGTGACAACTTCCGCGCCTTCAACAATCCCGCCAAATCACTCGCGGGCTTAAACAGAAGGTCAGCGGCAGCCATGCGTCGGCTCCACCGAGTCATCGACAACAAACGACCGAAGCATCTGCAATTGCGCCGGCCGCCGCGCCAACACCGCCCGCAAAACTCGCAACCGTTCGTCGCTCAACGCAACTCCATGGGCCGCCGACACGTTCCGAGCCGCATCGACATTTTGCCCTTCCACCACCATCCCGGTCAAAGCCGCGGCCGCAAAAAACCGTCGCCTGTTAACGATCACGGAAAAAGTCCTCCATACTCGCGACATCATCCTCTCGAACATAGCGGTACCGGTAAGCCGGCCCGCGCGGAACCACCTGATTCATCCAGTTCGCCGGGTCGGTCCACAACACCCGTCGTTCACCCATCGCCTTCACCAGGTCGTCAAAGTCCCAATGCAATGCAAACCTCGGGATCATCGCATCAAATAAAAACGCCGCCACCGGCCCATCGAAGGCCGCTCCCAAACTCCAAGGCGTCCGGTCCAACCAGATCTTCTTTAGCCGCTCATCCACAGCCGCCGCCATCAACAACCAGAAACCCTTCGGTCCGCGCGCGTATCCCCGAATCGCCCCCGAATCCACATCCGCGCGCGCCGCCAGCACATCAACGCCAACCAAAATATCGTGCGCCCGCATTGCCGCCAGATTCCGCCCCACTAAATCCACCCGCTCATTCGTCACCCAGTTGCCAAGGAACGGACGCCCATCAATTCCTCCCGGCGCATCCCGCGGTTCCAACTCCAGAACCACTCGACCCGCCCGTGCCATCGCCTCCGCCAGCGCCTCGGTCGATTGACTCCTTTGCACATACAGCGGCACCGGCAAGCGCGTTTCCGCCACCATGACAACCGCCGGCTTCTTCCCGGCGCCCGTCGGAACGTAGAGCTTCCCGGTAATCATTACTCCGGGCTCCCCCTCAAATTGAAGCTGCTCGACTCGAAAATCCACTCCCGGCGTAACGCCGGCTAACTTCACCGCCGGAGCCGGATCGCCCGCCCGTACCCCAAGCCGCCGCAGCTCCGTCATCATTTCCGCAACCGGACGCGGCGCTCTTAACCGCCGAAACTCATCGCGGATGATCTGGTGCAGTTTGCGGCTGCCCGGCTCATTCATCACGTTGCCGCTCGCGGTTACTTGCAATTCGTGATTCGTGAATAGCGGCACCGCCTCGTCGCTTTCGGGCCCCTTTCCGTCCTTCAAAAACCGGTTCATCCACTTATAGATCTCCACCCGCGATTCCATCGGCGTCCCGTGCGGCCCCGGCCCTACGTGAAATCGAATCTTGTCTTCCGCCCCATAAAGGCCATACCATCGCCGCGCCTCCTCGTACACCAGCCGTGCCGAAGCCGGAGTAAAGTAGTCCTCCTCCGTCGCCAGCATCAGCCACGGCAGCGGCGCCGCCACTTCGAAGAAATCGGCGCTATCCAGGCCGCTTGCCAGAAACGACGGCAACGTCATCTCCGAATCCGCCGTATTACCGGCAAACAGCGTCCGGTACGTGCTGAGTACACATGCCGGAGCGGCCGCTTTCACACGGGAGTCGAAAACGCCAACGTAGATCGTAATCGCCCCGCCTCCCGAGCAACCCGTCACCGCAATCCGATTCGCGTCCACATCCGCCCGGCTAATCAAATAGTCGATTCCCCGCATCGCATCCTGAATGAAATACCGCGCCACGCTTTGCCCCATCACAAGACTCCGCGCGCCCAATTCCAAATGCTCATTCCCTCCCCCGCCAGACAGCGCCCTTCCCAGTTCCGGCAAGTAGGTCTGCTCCCGCTCCCCCTGCCCAATCGGATCGTAAGTCAGCGCGACATAACCCTTCATCGCCAGGTTCGCCGCCAAAATCTGCGGCTCCGGTTTCCCCTCCTGCGTGTGCCCCGACGGCACCAGGATCCCCGGATATCGCCCAGCGGCAGTCGGGCGATACAGATTGCCGGTTACATAGAATCCCGGCAGGCTCTCAAAGATCACCTTCTCGATCGTATAGCGCTCCGTCTGAATCCGCCCCGTCACGCGAGCATTCAGCGGACCGCGATAATCCGGTAATCCGCCAACGAGTTCATTCAACTTCTTGCGAACAGCCGTCCTCCGCGCATCCGCCGCCGCGCGGTTGCGAATCGAGCCCACCGCCTTCTCCCGCTGGTCGAGTTGCTCCTGCGCCTGCCGGTCCAGCCAGCTCAAAAATGGATCTTGGGCGCAAAGTACAAGCGAACCCATCAGGAGAAGGGCCAACGGTATCATTGGTAAATTATGTCGCGGTTTCAAACCCGCTGCGAGCGTCGCCATCCTCATCGCCAAATCCGGCATTGTCTCCGCAATCAAACGCGGCGCCAAACGAGATAGGGCCCTGGATGTCCAGATATTCTTCAACCAGACGGGCATCAAGGAATCCGGCTGGGCCGGCAAAATTTGGGCTCGCTGGGGAGACGCCCTCGCGACAAAGATCCGCCGCACCTCGGTTCGCAAGGCAACTCCGAATCCCCCATTCGATGCATCCATCACATTCCAGCAGGAACAAAAGTATTCTTGCCAGCCATCATTGAGCGGGGCGTCTGAGAATACTTCTCGAGCAATGCGGCAGAAAAAGGGTGTCGGACTTTCCGAACTCTTAACCGGCGTGCTGAAACGGGACATCGAAATCATCGAAGCCATGAAGTTAACTTTCCTCACCGCGACGGTCACGGCATCGACAACCCAGATCCCCTGCGATTGAGACAGAGTCCCGCAAATCGCGAAGCAACGTGCAAAGGATTCGATCACTGGACCCATGGCCCGAATTATGCGCCACCATTGTCCAATGCAAGAACCCGGGGCAAAAGCGGATAGAATACCTACTTCAAGGAGTTCGCCATGTTCCCGATCCTTATCCGTGCCAGCCTCCTATCCGTCTTCGTCGCCGCTTCGCAGCCGGCGCTCAACTTTGAATTTTTCCGTGAACGAGTCGAGCCGGTCCTGCTCAAAAAGCGCCCCGGCTTGGCCCGTTGTGTCACCTGCCACGAGCACGGCACTCCACCCCTGCAACCCATCGCGCCCGTCGCCACCAGTTGGACCGAGGAACAATCCCGCAAAAACTTCCAGATCTGGAAACTCTTCGTCGTGCCCGGGTCGCCCGACAAAAGCAAAATACTCCTTCACCCGCTCGCCAAATCCGCCGGAGGCGACAAGTTCCACGCCGGCGGGCGTCACTGGCAATCCAAAGATGACCCCGAGTGGCGCACTCTGGCCGATTGGGTCCGTGGCGCAACCATCAAAAATGCCATCGGCGTACGGGTCCTCCAGTCAAACGCCGCCGGTGACAACATTCACGTAATCGATCCCGTCACTAACAACGTCGTCGCCATGATCGAGGGGATCGAAGTGCCGCACGGGCTGGTGATCTCCCCCGATGGAACGCGCATTTACGTTACCAACGAGGCTCGCCGAACCCTTGATATCGTCGACGCTCGGACCTGGCAAGTCGGCACACGCATTCCGTTGAGCGGGCGCCCAAACAATGTCGCGGTCGGCAACGACGGCCGGATCGCATACGTCGGAATCCGCGAAGCCCCCGGCGCCGTCGACATCATCGACCTCAACGAAATGAAAAACGTTAAAAGCGTCAAAGTAAAAGGCGAAATCCACAACGTCTACGTCACCCCGGACGGAAAGTTCGCGGTCGCGGGATCGATCGCGGCCAAGACGATAAGCGTAATCGATACAAAGTCCAACAACCTCGCCTGGGAATTGACGTTAAGCGCCGGAATCCGGCCGATGGCCTTCACGCAGAATCCGGACGGTTCAACAAAGGACATTATCGTGCAGCTCTCTGACTATCACGGGCTCGCCGTCGTCGACTTCGCCACCCGCAAGGAGACTCGCCGCGTTGAACTGCCCGACGTCCCCGGGCACCATCGCGAAACGGAAGGCCTGCAAGGCTCCCCCTCCCACGGACTGGCAATCACGCCCGACGGTAAGGTGCTGTGGGCGACCAGCAAATATTACGAAACAGTCGTCGCGTTCTCGTTACCGGATCTCCGGATCCTGAAAGTAGTAACCGTGGGCTCGCATCCGGATTGGCTGACAATTCCGCCGGACGGCAAGAGTCTCTACGTCGCTGTAGCCGGAGACGATGCAACGGTCGTAGTCGACCTCGCCTCCATGCAAGTGGTGAAGAAAATCAACGTGGGAGCCGTACCAAAGCGAGTTACCAGCGGGGTACTCCGTTTGGAATGACCCATCCCCTGGCGCAAATCAACTCCCCGATTCGACGGGCCGAATAAAAGCGGCCGCCTCGGCGAATGACATAGGCCGGCTGAGCCAATACCCTTGCGCCTCGTCGCAACCAACGCTCCGGACTAACTCCAGTTGGTCGGCGGTCTCAATTCCTTCGGCGGTTAATTTTAAGTTCATGGAATGCGCGATACCCGCAATCGCTCTTAACAGGTCGAGGTCGTTCGCGCGGGGCGGCCCGATCGGGATGAACGAGCGGTCCAGCTTGATGCGATCCACTGGAAGATCGCGCAGCGCCGCCAGCGACGAGTACCCGGTACCAAAATCATCGATAGCAACGGAAGCTCCAATTTCCTTGATTTCGCGTATAAACGACTGGCTTCGCGCAGTACCCTGGAACGAACTCTCGGTGATCTCGATCTCTATACACGACGGCGGCAATGGAAATTCGCGCAGCACATCCCGCAGCAGCGCCGGAAAGTTTCCGCGTGTAATCTGACGCGCGGATACATTGATACTCAACCGGGGTGGCCGGGATCCGCGTTCGATCCAGAGCATCCAGTCACCACAGGCGATCCGCAGGACCACCTCTCCCAACTGCTCGATGAGCCCGGCTTCTTCCGCGATAGGAATGAATTGATCCGGACCGATCATTCCATGCCGGGGATGGCGCCAGCGTACAAGCGCTTCGGCGCCGGCAATGGTGTCGTCGGAAAGCGAAACGATCGGCTGATACTGTACGGAAATCTGCCCGGCCGCGAAAGCGTGGCGAATGTCCTGCTCAATCTGGTAACGTTCAGCCTTTGGCTCGGCGAGGCCGGCGTGGTAGTGCCGGTAACTATTGGATCCGTCGCGTTTGGCCGTGTACATGGCGGTGTCAGCGGCCAGAATGAGCTGGGCGAGGCCGGTTCCGTCCTCGGGGAAAACGCTGATCCCCACACTCGCAGTCACAATCAGAGACTCGTTTCCGATCGGCACCGGTGCCGATACTGCCTTCAGCAAGACTTCGGCGAAATAGCCCGCTTCGGCTTTTGATTTGAATCGCGGAGACAAAATGGCGAATTCGTCGCCTCCGTGACGGGCTCCGATGCAGTTGGGCCCCAAGAAAGCGGCGATACGTCCGGCAATCGCTTGAAGTACCAGGTCGCCCACATAATGGCCGCGCGAATCGTTGATCAATTTGAAGTGATCGAGGTCAAGGTAGAAAACGGAGAACGGAGTGCCTTCGGCCGTCAGAACCTCCATCCGCCGGTTGAATAGTAAGCGATTCGGAAGCGATGTAAGGGGGTCGTGGTTCGCCAGAAAGTCAAGGTTGGCTTCCGCGCGGCGCAGCGGACTGATATCGGAAAAGATCAGGGCGACCGCCGACACGGCGCCTTTTTCAAAAATAGGCGCGACGGTAAGCCAAACCGCCAGCCTTTCGTTATCGCTTCGTAAACACGTGGCTTCCCCTTGCCAGCGGGAGGAGGTTGCGGGAACGGGGCTCAGGAACCGGCGAATATGCATGCCGCTGGCATCGGCGGCTGAGAAACCGCAGATCCGCTCAAATGCCGGATTGGTAGCGGTCACTAGCAGTCCGGTGTTCGCGATAACGACTGCATCGGCCATGCTTTCGAATAACGCCGCGGCTTGGCGAAGCCGGGTTTCATTTTCGCGCTGCGCCGTTACATCGCGCACGGTGCCAATAGTCTTGGTCGAGCCGGAAGGCCGCTCGGAATAGTTACTCGCATACGCTTCCACCCACCGCACCGAAGCATCGTCCTGGATGCGGCGAAAGGTAAATTCGCGCGGCGCTCGACTGACGGAAGGATCGAGAAACGTGTTCAAGGCAGCTTGATCGCCGGGATGGATTGCAGTGAAGAGGGAAATACAATGATTTGCCTCCGCACCGTCATGACCAAGGATCGTAGCCACGTGTGTGGTCGTCTCAACACGGCTGGTGGCAGGGTCACACTCCCAGACGCCAAGGGAGGAGACATCCAGGGCCAGGCGAAGCCGGCGCTCGGAATGTTTGATTTGGTTGTCGGAGGCGTATTTCGAAAGCGCGATCTGGAGCGTTGCATGCAGTTCCGCGGCTTGAACGGGCTTCACCAGATAACTGTAAGCGTTGCATTCGCTGGCACGCCGAATCGTCTCCGATTCGGTGTACGCGGTAAGGAAAATGATCGGCGTGTCGGATTCAGCTTCGATCTGCTTTGCCGCCTCGATGCCGTCGACCTTTCCCTCCAGGTGAATGTCCATCAGTACGATATCCGGTGAGAACTCCTTGACCTGACGAATCGCCGATTGCGCGGAAGCCGCCGTGCCAACAACGGAATAGCCTCGATCCTCAAGCATCTGGCGGATAGTGAGGGCGATGATCCGTTCATCCTCCACTACCAGGACACGGGCTGGGGTCATGCCGGTTCCTCCGGATTGAGCGGGAACTGTAAAAGGAGCGAGACGCCCTCGCTGACCTCAATATTTTGCAGCTTGGCGTTGAGTTGATCCGCTAGTTGATTGGCGAGAGTAAGTCCAAGTGTCCTCGCAGTGGCAATATTGACCCCCTCGGGAAAGCCGGAGCCGTTGTCGGCAACTCGAATAGAAATTCCCGCATCGTCGGCCGCGTGGCGAAGCGTGAGGCTAATAGTGCTGGCGTGCGCGTGCTTTAGTGCATTCGTCAGCAATTCATTGACAAGCAGCCCTACCGGGATCGCCTGGCTTATTGTTACGGTGACCGGATCGAGATCGGGCACCAGGCTAGCCGTAGCACCGAGCCCGAGGTAACTCCCCCAAAGCAGATCCGCGAGGCGAAGAAAATACAGATCAAGCCGGATGCTGGAGTAGTCGTGACCTTCGTATAGAAGCTGGTGGATGAGCGACATGGATTGTACGCGGCTCAGGCTCTGTACCAAAAGTTCGCGAAGTTCCGGGTGTTTCGCTTCGGCGGCCTGCAAATGCAGCAGGCCGCTGATGATTTGGAGATTGTTCTTAACTCGATGGTGAACCTCGTTGAGAAGAACGGTTTTCTCGGCCAGCGCGTTTTTGAGTTGCTGTGCGTTGCGCTGACGGTCGGTGATATCGACTATCGCGCTAAGGACGAATGTCCCTTCTTCGGTTTCAACGGGATTCAACCCGATCTCCACCGGGAATTCGCTGCCGTCCTTACGGGCGGCGTAAAGGTCGCGTCCGGCGCCCATTCGGCGCGCTTCCGGGTAGCGGAAGAATCCTTCGCGAAGCTTAGGGTGGCCCACTTGAAAGCGTTCAGGGACGAGGACTTCGATCGACCGCTGAAGCAGTTCAGCGCGGGCGTACCCAAAGAGCTTCTCAGTCTCGGCGTTCACCAGGACGATCAAGCCGCCCTGATCGATCATCACCATTGCCATCGGGGCCGATTCGACGGTCGCGCGGAAACGGGCCTCCAGTAGCTTGCGCTGGGTAAGGTTCACGATAGCGCTAAGTACGAAAAGGCGATCGTTGGTTCGTATCGGCTTAAGACCAATCTCGATGGGAAACTCGCTGCCATCATTGCGGAGGCCAAACAGTTCCCGGCCAACGCCCATCCGCCGGCTCTGAGGTTCGGCGAAGAAGCCCGTTCGAAACGCCGGATGAAGCCCGCGGAAGCGAATAGGGATTAGATCTTCGACGGTACGCCCGAGAAGCTCATCCCGCCTATATCCAAAAAGAGTTTCCGCTTCAGCGTTAATCAAAACGATGCAACCGTCACAGTCGATCATTACGAGGGCAACCGGCGCGGATTCGATAATTTCGCGGAGAAGTGTGGACGACTGAGTTAAGTCACGATAGTCAGTCACTTACGGGTTCCAGGTATGTGTGAATTCTTGTCGACCGCTTAGCGCCGGACACTTCGAGATTACACGTTTTGTAACAGATGTGCGAGGAACGTTTAAGATTGTGGCAAGAAATAAAACGGCGGCCAGTGAAGGCCGCCGCATCTGAAAACCGATTTGAAGTGGTGGCCAGAGAGGGACTTGAACCCCCGACACGCGGATTTTCAGTCCGCTGCTCTACCAACTGAGCTACCTGGCCACGACATTCATTATTTTACCAGACCCGCCAGCATCCCGCCAGTTTCCGCCTCAACTTCCGCATGAAGACTATTTCCATGCGCGTCCATCGTCACAATCGCCACGAATCCGTCCACCCGTAAATGCCACATCGCCTCCGGGATCCCAAACTCCATCCAGTGCACATCCAGCACCTTCTTCACCGTCCGCGCGTAGAACTGCGCCGCCCCGCCAATCCCGTTCAGATACACCGCGCCGCACTCCTGTAGACCCGCCAACGTCTTCTTCCCCATCCCGCCTTTGCCAATCACAGCCTTCACCCCATACCGGCGCAGAACCTCCGCCTGATAAGGCTCCTCCCGCGAAGAAGTCGTCGGCCCCGCCGCCTTCACAAACCATTCTTCGCCCGACTTCAACATCACCGGTCCGCAGTGATACAAAATCGCCCCGTTCAAATCCACCGGCGGCGGATTGTTCATCAGATGCGCATGCACGGCGTCCCGCCCCGTATACATTTCACCCTTAATGATGACGACATCCCCAACCTTCAACAGCCGCATCGCTTCGCTCGTCAACGGCGGCGTCAACACCACTTCCCTGCCGGTCAGCGGGAACCCTTCGCTCCGCGACATCCGGTCCACAACCCGCGACGGATCCCGGTACAACCACGAAGTAATCGCCCCGGTAGTCACGTCCAACCGCACTCCCAACCGCCGGAACGCCCAGCATTCATAAGCCACACTCACAAAAAACGAAGCCGGCAACCGGTTCGCCGCCGTAATCTTACACCCGATCAACGACGCCTTGCCGCCGAACCCCATCGCCCCAACGCCGATTTCATTGGCTTCCTTCATCACGGAAGCTTCCATTTCCGCCAGCACCGGATTCGGATTTACATCGTCCAGCGTGCGAAAAAGCTGCTCCTTCGCCAGGAAATACCCATGCCCGCGATCACTTCCGATGCAAACCCCCAGCGCCCCCGGCGCGCAACCCTGCCCCTGCGCCTGCCACACCGCATGCAGCAAACACTTCCGAACGCCCTCTAAATTCCGGCCCACTTTGCCAACATGCTCCAGTTCAGCCGGCAATGAATACTGAATATTCTTGTTCTCGCACCCGCCGCCCTTCAGCACCAACTTCACTTCAATCTCATCCGATTCCCACTGCTCCCAATGGATCACCGGCGTCTCATGCCCCAGGTTGTCGCCCGAATTTTTCCCGGTCAACGAATCCACCGAATTCGGCCGCAACTTCCCACGCTTCGTCGCTTCGGCGACAGCAGCCAGAATCACCTTTTTCATCGCGATCTGGTTCACGCCCACCGGCGTATATACCAGGAAAGTCGGCATCCCCGTGTCCTGGCAAATCGGCTGCTCATCCGTTGCCGCCATGTCGATGTTGCTGGCAATTATGCTCAGCGCCTGACCGCTCTGCGTGTCGGGCGCCTCCACTTCCAGCACGTGCCCCATCGCCGCGCGCACATCGGGCGGCAAATTCGTGGCCGTCTGCGTAATCAATTCCACCAGGCTGTTGAACAGGAATTCCATCCTGCTATCGTATCAAGGCAACTGCACCCGGACCTGTGCCGTGAGCCCAGGTTTAATCGACGGATCCGGACTCCCAAACATCACATAAACCCGCCCGTTCTCGATTCGGCTGATCTCGGCATTCAACTGCTCCGAAGCGAACTCCGCCAAAATTACCGCCGCCGGTTGGCCCACCTTCAGCTTTGCCAACACCGCCGGTTCCGGTTCCACCACCACCTGCAACTGTCCCAGATCGGTCCCAATCCGAAAAATTCCGTCTTCCCCGATCCGCACATCCGCACCTGCCTCGCCCTTCCGCTCCAGAATTACGCCATCTACCGGCGCATGCATCTGCGTCGCCTGTAAATCCGTATCGGCATCCTCCAACTCGGCATTCCGGTCATCCAAAGTTTTCTTCGCTGCCTCAATTTCCTTGGTCAACGTCGCCACCCGCGCCGCCGACGCCTTCGCCCGCGCCGTCGCACTCTCGAATTCCAGTTTCGCCGTCGCGAAATCCGCCACGGCCTTTTCATAGGTCAGCCGCGGAGTCGCCCCCTGCGCATTCAGCATCTCCTGCCGCCGCGCCAATCTCTCCGTACGCGAATAGTCGTCCTGCACCCGCGCCGATTCCGCTTGCCCGCGCGATGCATCCAGCCGCGCCGCCAGCATTTGGCTCTCCAGCGTATTCACCCGTTCCTGCGCCTTATCCGCCACGTCCTTCGCCTTCTCCTGCTGTCCCTGCAACGACGGATTGGCGATCCGCGCAATCAACTGTCCTTCAAAGACCTCTTCCCCAACAATTACCAAGTACTCGGCGATCGTACCGTTGCTCGGCGCCTGCACGCCGACCACTTCGCGCGCCTCCACTTTCCCTGACAGGCTGATCTCTGTCCCCGCCGGCAACACGGGAGCGGGCGCCGCCGGTTGCGCCACCACTGGCGGCGCGTTCTGCCGTTTCCAAACCGTCAACGCCCCCGCCAACACCGCCAACAAGATAGCGATGCCGCCGAAAAGCATCCATTTTCCGCGCATGAACCCATGGTACAGTAGCGTCGTCGATGGTCCCTTGGCTGGAATTTCTATCCGAGTTCGCCCGCGCCGGAAATCTCACCCTCGGCGGCGGCCAGCCCATGATCGCCGAACTCGAACGCCGTGTCATCTCCGTACGCCACTGGCTTCCACCCGAGGATTTCGGACTGCTCTACAGCATCGCCCGCCTCACTCCGGGAACGAATATTCTCGCCTTCGTCGCCGCCACCGCCGCGCGCATTCAAGGCCCCTTCGGTGGCGTCGTCGCCGTCGTCGCCGCATCGCTCCCCGCCGGCTTCGTGATTTGGCTCATGACCATCTTCTTCGACGCTTGGAGCTCCAATCGGTGGATCGCCGCCGCCATGTTCGGCGCGATGGCCGCTGTCGTCGGGCTCATCCTCTCCAGCGCCTGGCAACTTCTACGGCCTTTCCGCAAAAAGCCATTCGCCATCGCCATCTTTGTCGCTGCCTTGCTGGCAGGAATCACTAATACCGCCAGCCCCGTCACCATTCTCCTTTCCGCCGCCGCTCTTGGAGCGCTGTTCCCCCCAAAGCAATGAACGTCATAACTCTATATCTCCTGCTGCTAAAGGCCACGTTAACGTCCTTCTCGGGCGGTACGTCGTTCCCCTCGGTCCGCCAGGATCTCGTCGTCCAGCGCCACGCCGTCACCGACGCTCAACTCTCCACTGCCGTCGCCATCTCCCGCATGGGCCCTGGCCCCAACGGCGCGTTCGTTATCTGCCTGGGCCAGTACATTGCCGGCCCCGCGGGCGCCGCCGCCGGCTACCTTGCCATGATCACTCCCGCCTGGCTGGCAATAATCCTCTTGCGATTGCTCCAGGGCCGCACCAGCCATCCGCGCGCCCAAAGCGCCATTCAATCCCTCACCGCGGCCGCCGCCGGGCTCATGCTCGCCAACAGTTGGCCCATTGCCCAGACGGCCATTACGTCCTGGTTCCCGGCCCTGCTTTCCGCCCTTTCCCTGGCCGCTTTCCTCTCCCGCAACGTCGAAACCGTATGGGTCCTGGCCGCCTCGGGAATCCTGGCGATGTTATACTCTGGTTTGCATGCGTGAGGTCAGGCTCGGCGACATTATTGACGACTATTGCGTGAAATGTAAGCGGCTCACCAACCACGCTACCGTCTCGCTCATGAATGAAGGGCCGGCCAAAGTACGCTGCTGTTCCTGCTATAAGGAACACGACTTCACCAACTGCGTCGTCCCCCCTACCAAACGCGAACTGAAGTTGATGCAACTCGCCGCCGAAGCCCAGGCAGAAGCCGAAAAGGCGGAGTAGCCCTTCAGCGATCGACTTCCACCCAGATCACCTCACCCGGTCGTACCCGCTCAACCGCATATTTCAGCGCCTCGAACTGGGGACGAAAGGACTCTATCCGGTTATCGGCGACGACGGCGATCACAATTCCCAGTTCCAGGCGTGATAGGTTCTGTTGAAACGGCAACTGCTTATCCGGAGTCACAAAGACATCAAAGTGAGTAGCTGCGTGCTTCAAAAGTGGCCTGTCCAAGTAACCGGCACATTCCGACCGCTGGACTGGTTCCACTGTATGGTCTGGAAATGCCTCCCGGACTCGAGGATTTACACACTCGTCTAGGAGGATACGCATTCAGCAAGTTGATCCTTAGCCAAATCAAGGAACAACTCCACTTGCCGGCGGCTAACGCTTGGGCTAGCAGACACGAAGTCTTCGATGGTCCCTCCATGTTGCAGGATCTCGACCAGATCCTGTACCGGCACCCGAGTCCCTTGAAAACAGGGAGCGCCGCTCATTCTCTCCGGATGTATCCAGATCACTTCATCAAGCAGCCGCCGCGTATCAGCCGTCATGCCTCCCATGATACGCGACTCGCCCCCAGGCTTCACCCTCTCACCCCCGCCGCATCTCCTCCCGAATCAACGCCAATATCTCCTCTTTCTCCTCCGAATCACTCAACTCCTCCTCCAACCGCCGCAACGCCACCCCCAACACATCCCGGTGATGCAGCTTTGACCCCAAACCCTCCGTCTCCGTCAGCGTCAGCCAAATATCATGCAACCGGACGACATCCTCCGGCCACAACCGAGGCGGATGCGGCCCCAAATTCACATAAGTCGGCGTCCGGTCCGGACTGATAATCTCCAGCGAAAACGGATGCCGCGGCTCCGGCAACTGTTCCCACGCCAACCCGATGCGCCTTGCAAGCTCATCGCTCACCATCCGGGGCGAAATGCCAGTAACCAGCCGCGACGCTTTCAACGTCGCTGCCGCCTGTATCATCGCCTGAAACGGATCGCTCGCCGGTACAACCAGCAACTCCACTGGCTTCCCCTCCCGCTCCGCCACCGTCACCACCCGCGAAAAAAGCTCCTGCTCATACGTCCCAAATAACTGCTCATCGCGCAGCTCAAACTCCCCCGCCCCCGCCGAAATCGGATGCACCGTCATCACCACCACATCGTGCCGCCGTAAATTCGTCTTCTCCAAAACCCGCCGCAAATGCTCCATGTTGTTGTAGTCCCGCAGAGCCACTAGCACGCACCCCGGCCGGGCCTTCAAATGTGCCACATCCACCTGCGGTTGATGATCGAGATTGAACTCCTCCAACCCGCTCTTCGCCCCCGCCTTCACCCGCTGTTTATTCACGCGCTCGGAAATTAGAAAAATCGTAAACAGCAACAGCGTGAACGACACGCCATAGATCGTCGCAATCTTCTTCGTGAACAGATTCGCAATTGCCACGAAGAACAACATCAACACCACCGCCGCCAATCCGACCGGCCACTCCCGACCCCCAATCTTGAAATTGAAAGGTGTCTTATACTCCTGATCGGTCCGTTGGAACCGGAGCGCCAACACCCCCAGACCTTTCAAGAAGAAACTCCACACCACGCCAAACGCATACGCCTCACTCAACAGATACAGGTTCCCCCGGCTCCCCACAATCGTCGCCACCTGCATCAGCGTGATCAGGTTCACTATCCGGAAAGTCGTCCCAAACGTCACATGCGGCTTCCGGAACCAGTTCAGCAGCACCCCGTCTTCCGCCACCCGGTTCAACACCCCATTCGCCCCGATCAAACTCGTGTTCACCGCGCCGGAAAGGATCAATACGCCAACAATCACCACAAAAACATGGAAAATCAACTTCAGGAGATGCGGCCCCTCCAGGCTCATCGCCAACCCGCCCAGCAAATTGTCTTTATACGAAGGCCGAATCGAGTCCGGAATAATCATCACCGCCAGAATCGACAGCAGTCCGGTCGACACCGTTGCGTATATACAAACGATGTTCGCCGTAATCCGCAAATTCTTCAGCTTCGGATAAGCGATCTCCCGATACACCTGCGCCAGCGTCTCGAACCCGCTCATCGCCAGCAGCGAATGCCCAAACGCCACCACCATTAACACCGTCGGCAACTCCGCCCAAAACGTCCCGTGCAGCCAGCCCAGCGACTCCTCGTGCATCACCAACTGCGACGGCACCGGTAACGGCGGCAGCGGCGCCCCGCCCCGCACCGCAATCGTGATCCCGCACCAGATCAACATGCAAACCACCATTACGGTGGTCACCTGCATAATCCGCAACGCATGCCCCGACGACTCATGGATCCCGCGTATATTCGACCGCCAGAACCACGCCGTCACCGCAATCGCAAAAAACACCGCGAACCCGTTCGGATCCACATGCAGCGGTTGGCCAGCCAGCACCGCCATCTCGTTCACCAAGTGCCCCAGATACTGCCCCGCCGACACCGACGAAATCGGCCCCGTCAAAATATAGTCCACCACCAGCGCCGAAACCGACAGCTTCGCCATCGACGGCCCAATCGAGTCCCGGACCACAACATATACCCCGCCCCGCACAAACATCCCGCAGCTCTCCATGTAAATGGAGCGAACCGCAAAACTAAAGAACATCACCGCCATCACGAACCAGGGCGCGGACTTCCCGATGGCGTATTCCGTAATACCGCCGACGTAGTACATCGTCGAAGCAAGGTCGGAAAGGACGATGGCGGCCCCGCGCCAAAAGGAAATAAAGGACAGGGCAACTGTGGTGGCAACGACTACTTTGGAAGTCGTCGCCATCCGCTCGGCAGGATCAGGCATTCCAGGGACCATAATAGCGCCCAATCTGAGGGACCATAAGGGGTACGATGCATATCTCTCCCCCGACGGCGCAAATCCTGGCCGCCCTCCATGCCGCCGGACACCAGGCCTACCTCGTCGGCGGCTGCGTCCGCGACATGCTCCTCGCCCGCCAACCGAAGGACTGGGACATCGCCACCGACGCTCAGCCGGATGCGTTGACCAAACTTTTTCCCGGCGCCGAACTCATCGGCGCACACTTCGGCGTCATCCTCTGGCATGGCGTAGAAATCGCGACCTTCCGCAGTGACGGCCCCTATCCCGACGGCCGCCATCCTGAAACCGTCCAATTCGAAACCGACCCCGCCAAAGACGCCGCCCGCCGCGACTTCACCATCAACGGCCTCTTCTACAACACCCAAACGCAAACGGTGATCGACCACGTCAACGGCCAAGCCGATCTCAACAACAAACTCATCCGGGCCATCGGTGACCCCGCCAAGCGCTTCGCCGAAGACCACCTCAGAATGCTCCGCGCCGTGAGATTCGCCGCCCGATTCCAATTCGAAATCGACGCGGACACGCGCCAAGCCATTCGCAACCAAAGCCGGCAAATCACCAAGGTCTCCCCCGAGCGAACCCGCGACGAACTGACCAAAATCCTTACCGAACCACACCCTCGCCGCGGCTTCGAACTCCTCGACGAACTCAACCTCCTCGAACACATCCTCCCCGAAATAAAGGCGATGCAAGGTGTCCAACAGCCTCTGGAGTATCACCCCGAAGGCGACGTCTGGACCCACACGCTGATCATGCTCGAAGGCCTAAACCAGCCAACGGAAACGCTAGCCTGGGGCGTCCTCCTCCACGACGTAGCCAAGCCCCCGACCTTCGAGAAAACCGATCGTATCCGCTTCAACGGCCACGCCGAACTGGGAGCAAAAATGGCCACGCAAATTTTAGGTCGTCTCCGCTACCCCACGCACACCATCGAAACGGTGCGGGACCTCGTCGCCCAACACATGAAGTTCATGGAAGTCCGCCGCATGAAGGAAAGCACAAAGAAGCGTTTCCTGCGCCAACCCATCTTCCCCGAGCTATTAGAACTCCACCGCCACGACAGCCAATCCTCCCACGGCAAAATGGAAGCCCACGACTTCTGCAAAGCCGAACTGGAACGCCTCCCCCCAGAGGCGTTACGACCTATACGACTCCTAACCGGATCAGACCTAATTGAAATGGGAATCCACGAAGGCCCCAAAATCGGCCAAATCCTCCGTCAAATCGAAGACGCCCAGCTGGAAGGAACCATCACTTCCGAAGCCGAAGCCCGCGCTCTGATCACTACGGATTGACCACGGCCCGACGCGACCCACTCGCCGCGAGCCAGCGCACTACCCAATCGCAAAGCAGGGCGACACTGCCATGGTCGGTTCGCAAATAGTGTTTCGCGACAGCGGTACCAAGCGGACACCCCGGTTCGTCCTGCCATGCTAGCCAAGTATGAATCTGCGCCTTCTCAAGGTCACGTTCGCGCGAGAAAGTGCCAGTTCCCTCCGGAAGTTCGGCAACGGTCGTCGTGGCATGCAGCCAGGCTCGGTCCTCAGGCGAGACGAGCCGACATGCGAACGACTCCAACAACCCAGCGCTTAAATTATCCGGCATCAACCAAATCGCCAATGATGGGTTACCGTCTCCAGCCAGCACTAGCCCATCGGTCGGCAACCTCGCGGGTAACTGTTTGAAGCCATGGCGAGTGAGACTTCCTCGTAGAGATTCCCATCGATTGTCCTCAATCTGATCCATGTCAGCGACAATCGCGATGCCATCATAATCGTCTGGTCGAAAAACGGTCTTCAACTTTCCGGAAATTTTATTGAATCCGCCCGCCACAACGATCTCGATCGCCAATTCATCAGGCTCTCCGGACCGCCCGATAATAAAGTGGTCGTGATCCGCTATCGGAGATCGAGAAAATCCATGCGAAATGAGAACATGATTGAGAAAATTCCTATCTTTGGCACCCTCGACGATCAGTACGTTCCTCGGCGTTGAACTCATCAGGACTCACCTGACCTCCATACCTGTGTCTCTCACGTCCCATAGTTCTTCCTCGTCAAAATCAACGGCCTCGATCTCTCCACCCCGGCTCTGCAATCGAATCAAACGCCCCTCAACCGCTTCATTTTCCTTCGTCGCAATTGAGAAGGCCCGAATCGCGTCCTCGCTGTGTGTCGTGGCAAAAATTTGAACCTGAAAATCCAAAGCCATTTGGACGAGCAATCGCCAGAGTGAAATCTGCACTGAATAATGGATCCCGATCTCCACTTCATCAATTAGCAGTACGTTTCTCCGCGCATTGGCTACCGCCAGCGCCAGGCCGAATAGCCGGCTAGCGCCCTCGCCGGTGCTCTTCAATGAAACGGGCCTATCGGATCCTCGAACCTTGGCAACGATGGCGCTCTCGCCGTCGCTCGGAACAACCGAAATTCTCTCAATTTCTGGAAAGCTCTCGCCCATACAGCGATTAATTCGGTTTTCCATTTCCGTTAACGCTACGCCGCTCCACAGCGTCGCAATATCCCGCCGGCTCACTCCGCCGGCCCCCACGAAAACACATCCTGGCTCACTCAAATCGTGAGTCAGTCCCCCATAACGGGGAAGTCGGCGCGCACCGTTGCTTTGGTCAATTCTTTGACCTCGCGGAGTAGAAATTTGAAAGCCCAGCTCGGCGAAATCCGCGTTCTCACCCTCCGACACGGGTACGGCCCGGTAACCGTTCGACTCCAACTTGTGAAAAAGTACCGCCTCTCCCTTGATGAACTGCTCCCCGTCGCTGACGCGAAAGCTCGATGGCGGCAGGCATCCTCTGCGGCAAAGACAGAGAAGAGCCGATAAATCCGTTGCAGATCGATCAGCAAATCCCTCGTCGCGTCGAACACATATATCCCGAAATACTTCAGCCGATCCATCGGACACAAGCAGCCTCACCGCTTCCAACACAGACGACTTTCCCGTATTGTTCCGCCCCACCAACAAATTAACCAACCCAAGGCGCGGAATCGTCAAATCGGCAAACCGCCGAAAATTTTGAATCCGAATACTTCTCAGTGGACCGCTCCACGAAGTTCCCTGCGCCATGCCCCTAGCTTAACGCACCAAATCTAAAATAGATCCCCAACCCGAGTAGACAGATCCGGAGCCCCGAGCGTTGAAACCAACTCATCCTCCGAGTAAGCCAACCGCTCCAAATACCCCCCATCCTCCGGTCGCCGCTGCACAATCACCCTGCGCTCATTCAAATCCAGAATCCAATACTCGGCAAACCCCGCCCGCGCATACAAACGGCCCTTC